>OBNN01000046.1_pt1 | contig 19045 bp, 27 predicted proteins | sample 1470811 | NCBI WGS metagenome assembly OBNN01 (sample SAMEA3275570, study PRJEB22092) | marine metagenome | biome: Estuarine Biome; feature: Surface Water; material: Coastal water | collected 2014-06-21T11:15:00+00 | depth 1 m
GACCCAGACACGCGGCCTGTGCCCTGTACCGTGCGTTCGGGAGGTGGTGCCGCTTTACGGTTCGTCACTTTCAATTCTCTCTCCAGTTTCGCTACCGTAAAGGCGAACTTTACGGGGTCTTTGATGTCGGCGATCTCCTTTGCCTTCTTTGGATTTTTGCCAAGTGCGTAAATTACCAGTGCCGGATTTTCAGCACCTTGAACCACGATCCCTTGCTGTGTCACGTCAAAAAGTTCTTGAACCGTAGACTCAGCGTCCTCAAAGTCTCGAACCTTTAGCTCGGCTCGCGCCTTGCCGTAGGAATCAAGCCTAGATTGCCAAGCGTCGCGTTGTGCCTGCTCTGCTTGACGGGCCTTCTCTGCCTCCTGATCGGTTGCGCGCTTTCGCTCGTACCAATCAGACAAAGCAGCTTCGAATTTATCGGTGTCGTAATCGTGATCCTCTAGCTTTGGTTTCGCCCCTAACACAACCGGCTTGTTCTCAGTTTGTGTCGTGGTTTGCAACTTAGCTTCAAGCTCTCGAATGCGGCGCTCCTTTTCGCGGTTCTGTTTACGCAACTCGCGAACCCATTCAGGTGCACGAGGTTCTTCTGTTTGAGGTGGCGATTCCTCACCTATGGAAACCAAAACTTCGTCTTCATCATCTTGAGTTAGATCGCCTTCTGATTCGCCCTCCTGCGCAGCAGTGAATGCCTCATCACTTGGCTGCTCAATTTGGACTTCATCTTCTGCAATTTCCTCGATGCCTTCGACTTCGATCTGATCTCTTGCTTCTGCCGTTTTGCCCATCACTGACCCCATTAAACTCACCCATTGAAGCGGCGGGTGGATACCGCATAAATTATTGCATTGGCTGAGCCTGGCTTTGGACATCTCCGCCAATCTCGCGCGCCATGTTGAGGGCGTGGTCTTGAGAATCCATATCCACTTTAGACAGCACCTCTACAGTGCGGGCGCGTGATAGTTCTGCATCAGCAACCGTCTTAACCGTATTGGCGCGAGCCTGTGCCGCTTTTGCTTCAGCTTCTTGCGCAGCGCTCATCAGATACATAGATTGCGGATCTGGCTGCTGGCCTTGCATCATGGCTGCCAGTTCTTCAGCTTCTTTCTCTGTAGGCTCAACAACGCCCATGCGAACCAGCTTCTTGCGGAAGAAGTCGCGCACGTCGCTAATGCCTTCGCCCTCCATGTTCATAATTGCCATTGCCTGAAGAACCTGTTTTGTCTCTGGATCGTCGCTAATTGCCATCATGCCGGTAAGCGCGCGCACAGTTGATGATCGCTTGCTGCTGGACGAAGGTCCGACTTCAACATTCACGTCAAACTTGGCATTGCTTAAATCGTTTTCTAATACGACTGCGCCCGTTTCCTCGTCAATGGCGGGCTTCATCAATTCAACAGATTGAACCTCGTTCCCTGCATTGATCGCCTTCATCTTGCGCCGTTCTTCGGTGTAGATGTCTTTCGCCATTGAGAGCCAGACCTCGCCGCAACGCTTCATGCCCTTGGCAAAATTCGACATATAGATAAACGTCTGCATATCGAGGCGCTGCTGGATCATCTCAACGGCTTTGCCGGAGATGTTGCTCACCATTTTATCGGCCTGCTGCGCACTGCCTAAAATCTCCTGCATGTCCTGCTCGGTGACTTGTAGCAATGCAGCCATTGCAGGCGGCACGTTAGGCGCTCTTGTGTACGCTACCGGCCCGCTAATTGATTGGTTGCCGTTCTGATCTGTAATCGGGTTGACTAGCAAATAAGGATAATCCCTGAGATTGTCCTCGGCCCACATTACTTGATGTCCTGCAACCTGCTCAGGGGTGAGAATGGGCTTCTCAACGGATGACAATGCGCTGATCTCTCCGAGTTTGGAGAGTTGCATGTTCTTGAGGCGCTGCGCATCTTTAGCCAATCGCACATGCCCCATGCAGCGCTCTACGTTATCAACGAACCAGCGCTTGCCGTAGACCGGAATAATAGGAATGCACTTGCCTGCGATGTAGCCTGCATCTTCAAGAATGCGCCCGCCGCTCATGATGTATTTATGAACGCGCTTGGTTTTGAACTTCTTACGACGAACCTCGACAGAACCAATGGCTCGCAATGTCTCCTCTAGGTTTTCGTCATTATCAAAGTCGGCCTGCGTATAGCGTTCCTCATCGCCTGCAATCGTGCGATAGATGCGCACGATTTCGCTTTTCTCTTCGACACGGTAATACTCAGCAACGTATACAACGTCCGGCGTGCACCAATCAAATTCATATTGGTGAATCACTTTTGGCCAGCTTGTTGGATCGTCGCCCCATGCGTCTTTGTACGCCTCGCGCGTCATTGCAGTGATGACAAAGCAGCGCCTTGCGTCTGCCTTGTCTTGGCGCTTTGCCTCTAGGTCAAAGAACACCGACGAATCGGCATCGAAAATAGGCTCAATTTTGATTCTCTGTCGGTCATCTTCTGGATCTTCGTCATCTTCGTAGACCGTGCGCAACCGCCATGCGCCAAAACCTCCACCAACTGATTCCTCAAAAGCGTTGTCGTATGCCTCATTGGCAACGCTATCCTGTTCGTCGGCGCGGTACAGGCCGTCTAATGTGTCCGCCAATTTATCGCGAGACTCGCCATCTTTGCTTACGAAATCAACGGTGATTCGATTGTTTCGGTATTCATTAATAATACGAATGACCGCCACGTGAATTTTATTCACCTCAAACTTAGGCTTGTTCTCGTATACGTCGGCGAGCGGCCCTTCCCATTGGCTACCAGCCAGGCTGTAAAAGCGGCGATCCTGCAAGCACTGTAAGCGCTCGTCCCTAAGCGCCGACTGAATATTGTCGAACTCGGTAAGCGCCTCGGCGTGCAGATTGGCTAGTTGCTGTTCTTTGGAAGTTCTGGACATGGCATTCCTTATATTGTCCTATTGTCTCACCATTTGTTCATTACTGGCAACGGCGTGAAATTTGTCACTTTAGACGGCTGCGATCTTCTCACGCCTTCGCACGCGTACCGCAGCGCATCAATAACGTGGTTCTTTTTGTCCTGCAAAACTGGCAGCACCTTGCCTGTGAGTGGATCAGTTTTGAAACTGTAAAACGTCAACTCGTCGATGGTGTGCGTGCATCGAGGATGCACAACGATATCGTATGATTTCAGCCACTCGATGCCCTCTTCGACCGATTTTGCACCTTTTACCGCGCCCATGATCTTGGGGAAACCATTCTTGCGCATGTGACTGATTGTCTCAGGACGCGAGCTATCCGCCACGATAGGCCACTTTTCTGCCTCGGGCACAGTCATGAACAGGTCCGGCGTGTTGACGATCTCACAGCCCACCATAAACGCCTCGTAATCAATATACAGAGTTCGTCCTACAATGTGGCAGCGTACCAATGTTGTCGGATCGGTGGCGAAGCCCCAATCCGCGCCAAGCCTGTGTACAGCATCTTTGGGCGCTTCAAATTCTTCGATGCGCCAATTCTGAAACACGCGAGCACTGCTATTTTGAACGTACCCACCACACCAGACGTGCGCATATTTGTCTGGATCGCGCCCTCGGTCGTATTCCATCTCTGCGCGTAGCACGTCTGGAAACCACGGGTTGTCATTGAAATTGACCTCAACCACAACCGAGTCAGGCGGCGGTTTCTCGCCGCGAAGCAAGGCGTCTACTGGGTCCGTTGCTTTGCTCGGGTTCCATGTGAACCAAAGTTCGCTGCCCTCCGGCTTGCGAATCGTCGGTCGCAACAGCTCAAGGCTGCGTTCGGACAGCGACTGCGCCTCCTCCACCCACGCGCAATCGTATCCCTCCAGCGATTTGATTGAATCCGCCGTGTGGTTCTGCATGCCCTGAAAAATGATCATGCCGTCGCCGCGCCTAGATTTGATGCAAGCATCCTGCACTTCAAAGTAGGAGCCTGCGTTCATCTGCTCAATTTTAAGTTCTAGCAGGCGCTTGACCGACTGCGCAAGCGACTTCTGGACCTCGCGCACGCATACGCTACGCCGCTTCTGGTCCATGATGTGCGACTCGATTAGCATCTCTGCGAAAAAGTGCGATTTTCCAGAGCCCCGCCCGCCGTGCGCGCCCTTGTAGCGTGCGTATTGCAGAAATGGAAGAGCCCATTCGGGCGTTTCGATGCGTAGGGTTGTCACTATTTTTCACCATTTTGCTTTTTTACAGATGAATTTCTAACGTACCCGAAATCATCCTTTCTTATTTTGCACTTCCTTCCATCAGGGTGAGAGAAAACAACACCCTCAAAATCAAAATTAAGTAAAAACTCTTTTAATTCATCAAAGTCTCGCGGCACTTCAATCACTTCTGCCCCGTGCCTAATAAAACTATGTTCTGCAAAGTTTTCTGGATTCCCATTTATTTTCGGCCCGATAAGCTCGTAAGTTCCATCTAAAAGAGAAGCTCTTGACAGCGCATCGATGTGATATTTTGAGCCGCTATCTTCTTTGTCAACTAAAACCCAGTGCGGCCAATGTTTTGTTATCGTATCCGGCTCTGGATCGCACGGGATAGCGCCAACTGGTGGCTTTTTACCTGCTTTAGCATCATATCGACGGTAAAGATTTCCATTTATAACAGCGCATGCTGTTCCATCTCTTTTTATGCTTGCAATTCCTTCTCCATTAATTACCCATTCGCACCCTTTTGTAACTTCTCTTGTGATCTCGAATGATCTTTTGTCGAAAAAATTTCTAACAAACAAACACGGCATTTTTTTCATTTTTCCCTCGCCCACTTAAAAAATTTTAGAGTTGTCATCAGAGAGTAGGCTGCACTGCGTTAATGCGTGCGCTGGCGATCTTTAGATACTCTGCCTCGCGCTCAATGCCGATGAACTGAAAGCCTTCCAGCAGCGCGGCCTTGCCCGTGCTGCCGCTGCCCATGAACGGGTCAAGAACCACGCCACCGGGCGGCGTTACTAGGCGGCACAGGTAGCGCATCAGGTCGGTGGGTTTGACGGTGGGGTGGATGTTTCGATTGTTTGCCCGCAACTGATCCGGCTGGCCGCCAATTACATTCCCCATTGTCGGCCGGGGCCGATCTTCAAACCCCTCCAGCCCCTCATCCCGATCCCGCTTGCTTGCCTTGGCGCAGTAGAAGAAGCGGGCTGCGCTGCCTGTGTCTTTGCGAGTGATTCGATCCTGCCCGCCGGTAGTGCCGAATGTATTGCCGCGCGCTGCGCTCCTTGGTCCACCATTGTCTCCGTGGCTACTCGTCACAGGAAACCCCGCCAGCACTTCATCGCTGCCGGGGTTTGGGGCTTTGATGAAAAGAGCCTTCAGGTGATCAGGCAGCTTTGCGAATGTCGTTGCGTCGATTTTCATAATTTCGTCCGTGCTCTTTGTAGTGATGTTCTTGGCAAAGCGTCTCGCCGTTTGAAATGTCCCAAAGTGCAGCGCATGTGCGCGCCTCGCTGGTACTGGTGATTTCGTTCTCGCGTAGCAAGTCCGAAAATGGACGCTTGTGATGGCTCTCCAGATCAACGGTGCAGTCGCAGCGGACGCAAGCCATTCCGTCACGCACCTTCACAGCATCGGTCCACCTGCGGTATTCCGTCATTTGACGGATTGCCTGAGACAGCTTTGATAGGCCGCCCTTCCACTGGTAGTGCAGCTCACCGCGAACTTTTGCACCACGCGCCGCAACCTTGTCGGGATTTGCTGCGCACCAGGCCTTGTGCGCCTTCGAGGTCTTTGCCCTGCTTTCGGGCCGGTGTCTGTACCCCGTGCGATTGTTCGTCCCCTTGCGCCGCCCAAGCCCAAGCCCTGCCTGTTGCGCTGGCGTGATGCCAGACAACTTTTGAGCCTGAGCGCGGTGCTCCATGCACGCAACATGGCGAACTTTCTCAAGTTCGTTTGGCCTGCGGTACAGAGGCTTTTTGCACACGATGCACTCGCAATTAGGTGTTCTCATACATCCAAAGGAGCAGTTGCTTACGCTGCTCAGAAGTTACGTTTGAACGAAGCTCAAACTCATCTTCATTATACGATAAAATCAGGTTCGCGGGCCAGCGGCCGGCGTCTTGCGGCCTTGCCTCGCCACCCTCGCGCGAAAGCCCGCCCTCGTACAGCTTCGACCCGCCTCCGCCCCAGCCTGTTGCCTTCTCTGCAGGCACCCTGCACCCGTCGATGTTCAGCGCCCCGGTGCCATGTTGCAGCACGTTCGCGGCGACAGTCAGCGGCGATCCGGGGACAAATTCAGGGAGCCCCTTCGGCCACAGAAAGAAGCCTTCGGAATCCCGGCTGATGTGGACAGTTCCCATGGAGCCGGTGAGCCCAGTTGCAATTCCAGCAAAGGACGCGGTATCCAGGCGGGAATCCTTCTCGGCGCAGTTGTGCGTAGACCTTCCCGTGAACTTGTTTTCGGTGCTGTGTTCCTCCGCCGTTGATGTGGTCAATGGTGAGGAAATCACGCTCACGCTCTCCGCAGCAGGCGCACTGCCCGCCGTAGGCGGTGATAACGGATTCTCGCAGCCGCTGGTCGTGAAGCCGTGAAAGCTCTCGCTGCCGCCCAGGGTTGGATTCATCCCACTTTTTCCATGCTTCTCTGAACTTTTCAGGCTCTGCTGCTCGACGCTCCGCGTCACGCTTTCGTCTGCATTCTTTGCAAATGTTTCCGACGCTTCCAAGGGTCTTGTTAAACCTGAACTGGTCGTTTTCTTTGACCTCGCCGCACCGCTTGCATTTTCTGGTTTCCACAGAATCTCCCCGCGAACACCACGCTCGCGCAGTTGAGATTCTACCATTTGCAGCACGTTTGTTGCGCATGTGCCCAGCGGCTTGCGCGCCACGGTTATCGGCTCCAGCGCGGGCTTTAGCGCAGTGCCCCAGCCGGACCACTGGCGGGCCGCGTCGGTGGCGGGGGTATCTCGGCGCAGCCCACTCCACTTTTCATTGCCCTCGTAATTTTCGGCTGCCGTCGCCATTCCGCATTTTCCCTGTGCGCCTGTGATCTCACGCTCCGCCCCCGCCGCCTTGTCAATCGCCTTCGACACATCCAACGACTTCGGGAACCCACTCCCATACACCCACGCGATCATGTCCCGAATCTCAAACCCAGCATCCTCAATCCGCACCGCCATCCGGTGCTGGGTCCGCGTGCCAGCGAACGCCAGCAGTTGGCCGCCCGGCTTCAGCACGCGCAGGCACTCGGCCCAGATCTCCACCGTGGGCACGTCGTAGTCCCACCGCTTGCCCATGAACGACAGTCCGTAAGGAGGGTCAGTGACAACGGCATCTACGCTGTTGTCTGGCAGCGTGCGCAGCACCTCTAGGCAATCGCCGTGCATTAGATTAATCATTTCTTCACCACCACGCGCTCGATCTTCTGAATCGCCAGCGGTCGATCTGGATCGCCGCTCAATTCCAGCTTATCCCCGTATTTCTTAGGCGCAAGCTTAGACAGCAGCCACTTTCTGGAATCCACCTGCAACCGATGCTTCTGCACTGCCGCCCAGTCTTTTTTACCGTCTGGCTGCTCTCCGACCGTCTGATCGCTCAACTCCATGATTTCCTCAGCGATGCGCTCAATGAGGTTTTCCCGCGCACATGCGTACCTGTCAGCTAGCGCCGCATCCTCATTCACCCACCCAATGAACGTGCTATGCGCAATGCCGGCCCTCTGGCACGCTTTAAACAAACTCAAACCTGAATGCATCCCACTCAAAACGATTTCAGCCAGCTGCTTTCGATCTTCACTGTCTGAGCGTGTGCGCTTATTAGCAAGTGGCCTCTTTTCCATCAATCACACTCCTCACAATCTAAAACAACACAATTTCCCACATTTTCTATTGACGGTAATTACCGCATGCCCTATAGTTCACACATCGACGCAGCAAACACACAGGGAGCAAAAAATGAGCAAATACACATACGAACAAATTTCCGCTGATTTCGCGCTGTGGGGCGAATATTTCGACACCAGTGCCGAGATGTCAGAATCAGAATTTGACACCCTCACTATCGAAGCCAAAATTGCAATGTTGGTTAATGCATTCGGTACGAATTAATTAACCATCACAAAAAATCATGCCTCAACAATACATCCTAAACGCCGCTGGCCTGCAAGCAATCAACGAGTTCGTCACAAAGTATTCAGCCTGCAAGATCCCCACCGAGCTTTACCAGATAGCAGAGATGGAGCGCAACACCATCATGACGCAAGGATATCCAGGACTGGTTTTAGTTGACAAATACATCAGCAGAGACAGCAAACAACACGTTCTCTCACTAAATCCTGAATGGTTCGATATTAACATCGGCGACGAATAAAATAATTTTTAGTGCAGGATCAAAACCCTCTTGATCCTGCAACACACACAACCGCACCACTAGGCAGGCGCTTACATACAATCGTTTGCGCCTGCGCAGCGCCAGAAATAAAGCAAAACGCAATCAGCATTGCCGAAAGTATTTTGCAGTCTTTTGCTGTCATTTTGAGCTTTCCTCTTTTTCCATTCTATTCACCACCAACTGCGAGTAACCGCAGATATCAATCCAATTATCAAGGTAATTCGGATCTCCGTTTAAAATCCTAGCGACCTTATGCTGGATCATTTCCAGCGCCTCTCGCTGATCCTCTGTCAGACGATCCCAACCTGATCTAGCGCACATCACATCTTTTAGCGCTTGGCTAATACGCGCATGGTTTTCAAAAGTGCCATATCTAGCCTCGCGCAGTGCCAATATCTCATTTACGTTTATTGAATCATTCATGAACTTCTCCTGTGGATAACTTTACTGTGTGAAACATTGCTTATGGATACAGTATTTCGCTGCATCGATTGGTAACTAGTAACCGTCTCTAAAGAGACGGATTACCAAAGTTACCAAATATCGCTGCTTTTGCCCCGGTAACTAATAACGTTTTTTTACGTTGCGATTACCAGTTACCAAAAAATCCCTGTTAATAACCTGTGGATAACTAATAATCATCTCTCGGATTTCCTGATCATCATGGCGCTCGACTGGGCCTCATCAATGACAATCCAGCCGTGCTCGAACGCCTCGATAATTTCTGCAATTAGCAAATCTGCAATAAGTTTTCCCGGCACGCTTGGCTTGATGTACTGCTTAGCCGATGACTCGCTTACGCCCATTTTTTGAACGAAATAGTCCATCATGGCGGATCTGCTAATGTATGGCAAACCGTTGCGTTCCTCTGCTCCAGAGGCCCACCATGCATTTTCATAGGTTTTTCGGTGACTGTCGATCTTGCCATCTTTCTTGGCAGCTTTGGCTGGTGCCGATGTTTGCACGACAACCGCGCTACTAACCTGCTGCCCATCCTCGTCCATCCAGCCAGGTATTGCCACTGTCTGAAGCTCAACAAAAACCGTCTCGGCCATTTCAGCATCCTTGCTTTTGCGCTGAACAATCTGCATAGGCTGATTGTCCTTGCCTGGTACAATGCTAATTTCAATATCCAGCGCGCCGCGCCATGCGCTAGAACCTCGCGCCCTGTGCTGTGCCTCGTCCGATACGCCTGTATGGTGTACTAATGTCACGCTGCACTGGAACTCGTTCATTAGCCGGTTGCAGGCGTCTAGCATCGTTTTGGCGTCCTGCGCGCTGTTCTCATCGCCCAATAGAAACCGGTGCAGCGTGTCAACGACAATCACGGACGGCTTTTCGGGTAGCGTGCGCAAACTGTCCACGACTCTCAGATACCCGGCTGGCGTGTTTAAATCGCACCCATCGCGTGATAGCCACATTGAGAGGCTTCCAGCTTGGTTATGGTGCTTCCATGCTGCGATACGCCCACGGAGTCCGTGGTGTCCCTCTCCAGCCAAATAAACTACATTGCCGGGTCTAACCTTATGCCCGCACCATTCCTGCATACCGCTGGCCATGCGCAGGCACCAATCTAGTACGACAAACGTTTTCCCGCCGCCCGATGGTCCATGCACCATGATGAGCGCGTCGGACTGTAGCCAATTTTTAACTAGCCATGAAATAGGGGCCGGCTGTTGTGAGAACTGATCTGCCGGGATGAGCCAGTCATCGGCCCGCGGCGTTAATAGGCTGGCTAAATCGTTACCTGCCTGCGCATAGTCGTTTGCATCGCCCTCAATTGGCGGCATGACCATACGCGCGCCGAATTTGGCGCATGCCTGCTCGGCGTAGCGCTGCCCCACGCCCGACTTATCGTTATCGGCAACTATCACGAGATCCTGAGTGCTGCCGTACATCTCGCGCAGGTTGCCGGTGACCGGGACCAAATTGCTCGCGCTGTATGACACCACGCACGGCCTGCCGGTGGCTTCGTGAATCGTGGCGGCTGTGGCGAATCCCTCGGCAATGTACAGCGTACCGGGATCGTCCATTGTGCCGACCATCCAGAATTTTTCGCCTGTCTGCCCGCCAAGGTGATATAGTTTCCCGCCATCAACGTCGATATATTGCAACGAACACAACGTGCCGTCCTGCCCGAACAACGGCAGCATTAACCGCCCGTCGCCAGTGATACGCGCTCCATGTGGCTGCACGCCTTTTCGTTTGAGATAGGGATGCTCTGCACTAGCAGCGGAAGCCTGGCTCCATATGGTTGCAACCGTGCTCTCTGCAACCTCGTGCTGTTTTTCTAATGCCGCATCTCTCAATGCCTTAGCTTCGGCCATGCGCCGCACATGCGCCATTTCCTCTGCTGGCGAGAACTGCCGCCCTACGTCGGCACGCCACGGCGACTCGAACCCCATGCGCCAGCATCCAAACCTGCCAGCCGGGATCCCATCGCTAAAAGCTACATACCATCCCGATTTGTCGCCGGTTTTGGCGCTGCCTTTGGTGCCGGATCTGAATCGGTGCAGCTTCCCGTCCAAAATCACATGATCAGGCGGCTCTAATCCTGCACCTGCAATGGCATTAATGAGTTGTTCATCTGGTGGCGCAATGCGCTTTTCTGCTGACGGTGACCATGGCCCGCCGAAGATATTGCAGAGATCAGCCATTTATATTCGCCTCTCTGTGCGTCAAATAATCGGATAGCGCCTTCAAAACCTTATACGTCGGGTTTGCATCTGGATTGTCCCGCACATCTCGCACGGTGTTTAAGTGCAGCCCTGTCGCCTCTGCCACTAATCCCGGCCTGCGATCTCGAAGCGCGCGTTTAATCTGTTCTAGTGTCATCATTTTTTATCCTGTCGTGAGAATTTGCCGCTAAAGTGTTGACATAGTAACGCTGAATGCGTTAAAGTTCAATCACTGCGCGAACGGAATTGGCCGAAGGCGCATAAAAATCAAGGAGTGCCGAAAATGGCAATCAACATCAAAACTACGGGCAGCCTTGCCTCTAATGGCGTTAAATTGCTCGTATATGGGCAAGCAGGCGCAGGCAAGACCAGCCTAATTAAAACGCTCCCGGACCCAATTGTGCTATCTGCCGAAGGCGGTTTGCTATCAATTCAGGACGCAGACCTGCCGTACATTGAGGTTGGATCGAAGGATTCTATGGACGAAGTTTATGACTGGCTAACTCAATCTCACGAAGCAAAATATTTTAGATCGGTTGCAATTGACTCATTAAGCGAGGTTGCCGAGGTCATTCTCAATTATGAGAAAAAAATAAACAAAGACCCTCGCGCGGCATATGGAGCAATGATGGATCAAACCGCCGAAATTATCCGCAAATTCCGAGATTTGCCAAACGTCAATGTTTACATGAGCGCAAAGCTTGACAAATCTCAAGATGAGATGGGGAGGATTATGTATTCCACATCTATGCCCGGTAATAAGTTTGGTCCTCAATTGCCTTATTTCTTTGACGAGGTTCTGGCTTTGCGCGTTGAAAAAGACGGCGACGGCAACACACAGCGCGCCCTCATGTGCAACAGCGACGGGCTTTGGCAGGCGAAAGATCGCAGCGGGAAGCTTGAATCATGGGAAGCGCCAGACCTTGGCGCAATTATCTCCAAAATGCAGGGAGGCAAATAACATGGCGCTACCCGAAAAGCTTACCGACGATCTTAATTCGCTGTCTGCAATGTGGTTGTCTGCAAAGGAAGCAGAGAATCAAGCAGTTAAAGATCGCCGCAATATCGAGGACCGGATTAAATCGTTAGCCGGAATATCTGAAAACCTCGAAGGCACGGAAACCGTCTCTCCCGATCAATTCACCATCAAAATAGTTGGGCGCATTGACCGCAAGGTTGACGGCGACAAAGTGCAGGAACTGGCTGCCGAGTTTGGACTAACGGATCATTTATCCAGCCTGTTCCGTTGGAAGCCAGACCTAAACATGGCGGCATGGAAAGCGGCAGATGAGTCAATTACAAAACCACTAGCAGCAGCAATCACGGCCAAACCTGGTCGTCCATCATTTACTATCACTAGCAAGGAGTAATAAATGAACATTGACAACCTGACCTTTGGCGAAATCAAGCAAATTTGCGGCATGTTTAACAACATGCAATCCGCTGTTCCGGCCACAAACCCAGTTATCGGGAAATACTGTATCGCCCGCTGCTACGCCGCTGGCGTGCACGCTGGTGAGGTCGTGAGCGTGGAAGGCGAAAACGTGGTGCTCAAAAACAGCCGTCGATTGTGGTCTTGGAAAGCGGCGGCTGGTGTGGCCCTGTCCGGGTTGGCTCAGACAGGTCTTATCAATAACGAATCTAAGGTTGACATTTTGAATCCCATAATCTACCTAACAGGCGTATGCGAGTTAACTCCGTGCAGCGAAAAGGCCAGGGAGAGCATCAATGAGGCGTGAATTTGTTGGCGGCTATAACTCCGGCGACGGCTACGGCGAAGGCTCCGGCGACGGCTACTGCTACGGCTACGGCTACGGCTCCGGCTACGGCTCCGGCTATGGATCCGGCGGCGGCTCCGGCTACTGCTACGGCGACGGCTACTGCTACGGCGAAGGCTCCGGCGAAGGCTACGGCTACGGCTACGGCGACGGCTACGGCTCCGGCTCCGGCTACGGCGGATTAAACTAAATCTTTTTCATCATCACATATTTTTTGAGAGACTGATATGGCATTTTTAGGCGAAACTTTCGACGTTAACGAACTCCCGCAAAACACTGGCGGCGCATATGATCCGCTGCCGTCTGGCTGGTATTTTGCGACCATTAACAAGGCAGAACTGACCTCAACAAAGGACGGCGCCGGGCAATACATTAAAGTCCGTTATGACATTACCGGACCGTCTCATCAAGGGCGCGTCGTGTTCGGTAACCTAAACATCAAGAACGCCAGCGCAAAAGCTGAGGAGATCGGACGCCAGCAACTCGGCGAGATTATGCGCGCTATCGGTCTAGCAAAAGTCACCGATACCGATCAGCTAATCGGCGGCAGTCTGCAAATTAAATTGGAAGTGCGCGCAGCAACGGAGCAATACGCAGCGCAAAACGAGGTGAAGGGCTTTAAATCCATTACTGGCAGCGCCCCGGCATTCTCTGCTCCAGCATCTGCAACCGCAGCGCCAGCCTCAACAAAATCCGCGCCACCATGGGCAGGTAAGGGCAAGTAACAAAAAAACCCCCGAGGCCGCTAAGCCCTCGGGGAAAGCACAACATTTGGGAGACGGGCATGAAAATACCCGATTCAGATAATAGCATAAGTAATTTAATTGACAGGCACCACGAATCTCTATCAGAGCCGCCACGCCCACACATTGGTTGCAGTCAACTAGGCCATCCGTGCGACCGCTGGCTTTGGCTTTCGTTCCGATGGGCAGTGCAGCCTAAATTTCCGGGCCGGATCCTGCGCCTATTCCGACGCGGGCAGTTGGAGGAATCAACCATCGTTTCCGACCTGCGCGCCATTGGCATGGATGTCAGAGGAACTGGAAGGCAGCAGTCGCGCGTTGAATTTGGCGCGCATGTATCCGGCAGCATTGACGCAATTATTGAGTACGGAGTACCAGACGCACCCAGAACGCGCCACGTTGCCGAGTTCAAAACGCACAGCAAAAAATCGTTTGATGATCTGGAAAAGAACGGCGTAGAGAAATCAAAACATGAGCACTTTGTACAGATGCAGCTATACATGCACGGCACCAAAATAGACCGCGCGCTGTATGTGGCAGTCTGTAAAAACGACGATCGGATCTACACCGAGCGCCTGCGCTACGATCAGGAAGTGGCCGAGAGGTACATCGCGCGCGGTCGTCGAATCGCATTGTCCGACCGTATGCCAGAACCGATTAGCACTGACCCGAGTTGGTATCAATGCAAGTTCTGCGACGCGCACAAGTTCTGCCACGAAACCAAAACAACCGAGCACGTTAATTGCCGCACATGCGCACACAGCACGGCCCAGGAAAGCAGCACATGGCGCTGCGAGCGCCACGACGGCGACGATATACCCGTCGAATTTCAGCCCGCTGGATGTGAGAGCCACGTCCTGCACCCGGATCTGGTGCCATGGCAGCGCAAGAACGGTTTAAACGAGTGGACGGCTGTTTATGTCATTGAGGGGCAGGACGTGGCAAACGGTGAGGGCGATGCGCACGTCTACACCAGCCGCGAAATACTAGCCAATCCAAAAATGTGCAGCGCTGGCGATGAGTACATCGAGAACATGCGCCAGGAATTTGATGCACGAATTGTCGGATAAAAGGAAAAGCCATGTACGAATACAGAGCAAAAATTGAGCATGTTGTTGACGGTGACTCCGTTGACGCAGTGATTGATGTAGGTTTTAAAACAAACATTCGCCAGCGCCTCAGACTGGCTCGCATTGATACACCAGAGCGCGGGCAAGATGGTTATGCGCAAGCGCGTGATTTTGTGACGTGGGCAGTGGTGGATAAGCCCGTTCAAATCAGGACAGAAAAGGTCAGTAAGTGGGGTTACTACCTCGCCGAGATCACATTGCCAGACGGGCGCAATCTTAGCGATGCTCTAGTGGAGGCAGGACTAGCTAAACCGCATGACGGAGGTAAAAAGCAATGAACAAAGACGACATTATCAGATTGGCGTTAGACGTGATCTGCGAGCCGATTTGGTTTGATTGGAAAAATCCAACTTGTCGTGACTCGCTTTTGAGATTTATACAAGAACAAGTTCGTGCCGCTGGAGCAGATGAGCGTGAGGCATGTGCGCAGGTGTGCATTGAAACCGGAGCCACAAAAGGAAGTTCAGACGCCGCATTCGATATGGCTGATCACTGCGCCGCAGCCATCCGAGCAAGGGGGGAGAAATGAGCAGAAGCGGATACATCGACGACGGCGACGGCGACCAGTGGGGTCTGATCAGGTGGCGCGGCGCGGTCAAAAGCGCCCTGCGCGGGGCTCGCGGTCAGGCCTTCTTGCGCGAGCTTTTGACCGCGCTCGATGCGATGCCAGAAAAACGACTGGCATCCGATTCGTTGATCACGGCAGACGGCGAGTTCTGCACGATGGGGGTTGTCGGCGCGGCGCGCGGTGTCAATTTAGATGCGCTCGATCCCGAGGACTGTGAGCAGGTTGCGCAGTCGTTTGGTTTAGCCGAGGCAATGGTGCGCGAGATTGTCTACGAGAACGACGAGCGCGTTGCCGAATGGGGCTGGGAAGAAGTTGACGTCTGCGGGCCGATGCGGCCGTACTACCCTGAATGGGGTAGTCACAAGCGCAGCGTTCGAGTGCCCATTAACGATGCTGCCGAACGACGTTGGCAGCACATGCGCGCATGGGCGGCGAAGCACATCAAAGTCGCGTTAGTTAGTGAGCGATTAAACAAGAAGGGGGAGAAATGACTGATCGCATAGCCGCATACGCAATCGCGATGCACAGCGACATCAACACCGAACGATTTCAGGTTGTCGAAAACGGAAAACTGCAAACCTATTGGATGGGAACAGTCTACGGTGGTGGAGTCGCTACCGATGCCGGGTTCAAATTCAAAACACCAGAGGAGGCATGGGAAAACGCCAGCTTGTTTGTTGAGCAGTGCGCCGAGATAGTCAGTGAGAGACTAAACAAGAAGGGGGAGGCATGACTGACCGAGAACTAATGCAGCAGGTTTACCAATACCTGACAGGCGAATCAGTTAGAAACAAAACAAGTGATGCATACATTGCGCAAATTATAAACGAGAGGCTGGCACAGCCGGAGCAGGAGCCGGTTGCGTATATTGGTACAAACGGCGAGTTGATGTGGCTACATAAACCGCACGCAATTTACAGCAAGGCCCGACCGCTCTACACCGCCCCACCTCAGCGCAAGCCGCTGACGGATGAGGATGACCGCCTAATCGCAGCCGCGCCCGATCTACTGGCAGCACTGCAAGGTCTGCTAAGGGGAATTTTCGACGGGCCAGACGAGGCTAATGCCGCCATGCTCATCGCCAAAGCGCGAGATGCAGTGAATAAGGCCACGGGGGGAAAGTAACCATGCTGCGAGAGTATCAACAGCGCGCCATTGACCAGTTATACAGATGGTTTGAAGTTGGCGGTCATGGCAACCCCTGCTTGGTGCTGCCGACTGGATCCGGAAAGAGCCATGTCGTTGCAGCACTGTGCAAGGACGCTTTGCAAAACTGGCCCGATACGCGCGTGTTGATGCTCACGCACGTTAAGGAGCTGCTTGAACAGAACGCCGAGAAAATGCGCCTGCATTGGCCAGGTGCGCCGATGGGCATCTATAGCGCCAGCATTGGAAAGCGCCAGCTTGGCGAGCCGATTACATTTGCCGGTATCCAATCCGTACGAAACAAGGCGAGCATGCTAGGGCATATTGATCTGGTGATCATTGACGAATGCCACCTCGTTAACCATAAAGAGGAGGGAGGGTATCGGCAACTGCTGTCCGATCTTGCTGCAATTAATCCGGCGCTGCGCGTCGTAGGTTTAACTGCCACGCCCTACCGCCTCGGTCACGGCCTGATCACTGACAAGCCCGCGCTATTTGACGATCTGATAGAGCCGGTAAGCATTGAGGAATTAATTTTTAAAGGCCACCTATCCACGCTGCGCAGCAAAGTGACAAAAGCAAAGCTCGATACTACTGGCGTGCATAAACGTGGCGGCGAGTTTATCGAGAGCGAGTTGCAGGCCGCTGTTAATACCGACGCTAATAATGCTGCGACTGTTCAGGAGGTCATTAGTTTGGCTGGTAATAGAAAAGCCTGGCTGTTCTTTTGTGCAGGTGTGCAACACGCTGAAGCTATTGCTGCCGAACTAAACTCCAATGGCATTACAGCGCAATGCATAACGGGAGACACGCCAAAAGCCGAGCGGGAAAAGATTTTAAAGCAGTACAAAGCAGGAAAAATTAAGGCACTCACGAACGCAAATGTGTTAACAACTGGTTTTGACTACCCGGACATTGACCTAATCGCCATGCTGCGCCCCACCATGTCAGCGAGTCTATATGTGCAAATGGCAGGGCGAGGAATGAGAGTAAAAAGCCATACCGACCACTGCCTGGTACTGGATTTTGCTGGCGTGGTAGAAACTCACGGGCCGATCACAGCAGTTCAGCCACCTAAAAAAGCAGCCGGCGGCAATGGCGAGGTCCCTGTAAAGGTATGCGACAACTGCGGCGAGTTATGCGTTATTGCCGCGCGCATTTGCCCGGCATGTAAGCATTCATTCCCCGAGCCAGAGCGCAAAGAATTAGAGCTTCGCAACGATGACATCATGGGGCTTGAGGGTAAAGATTTGGAAGTAACGGCTTGGAGTTGGCGCAGGCATGTAAGCCGCGCATCGGGCAAGGAGATGCTTTCCTGCACCTACTACGGCGGCCTATCAGATAAACCGATTACAGAATACTTGCCATTGCTGCACGATGGATATGCAGGAGAAAAAGCAATTAGATTGATGACTGATATCGTGCATAAATCAATGCTGAATTCAGTTGTCGCAGATGACAAGCTAGGATTCGGTGAAGATTTGGATTGCTTGGCCGAATATCTAACAACAGGTAAGCCACCAGCAAGCATCGAATACAGACTAGACGGTAAATTTCATCGCGTTATTAAAAGGAGTTGGGCATGAGCTGGTCAGAAATTGAATTGAAAGTTGTTCGGTGGGCAGAGGAACGCCGCATTATCCCGCACGCCACGCCTGCAAGCCAGTTGCTAAAAGCCGTTAGCGAGATGGGCGAGCTATGCGACGCCGAAGGTAAGCGTGATCGTGCTGCCATTGAGGATGCCGTGGGTGATGTGCTGGTTTGCCTGATCAACTACTGCGCGCTGCGCGATATAGACATGACTAACTGTCTAGCGAGCGCCTATGATCAAATCAAAGACCGTCGAGGCACGCTAATGCCAGATGGAACGTTTGTTAAGGAGCAGAAATGACCAGACCGCCAGAACCCGAATTTTTAATTCAATGGCGAGAGTGGAGGCGGGAAGGTCCGCCTCAGTGCTGCCATACCTGCGACTACTACAGCAAGGCCGGCCACTGCGAGTCGTTTGATATGACGCCGCCTTATTTTTTCGCCAACGAAGTGGGCGTTTGCGATCAGTGGATAGAGGAGCTGCCGTTTTGAACGCATAAGCCACAATACCCATTGAATAAAACAATGGCAGAAAACTAGGGGAACTTGTCATTCGCATGGCTGCGCACGGTGCCACAATCAAAAAAGGGCATATGGTTAATCGTTGCGAGTCGTTCAACATGATAGAGGAGTTGCTATTTTGGACAAAAAAGCAAAATTCAGGTTCCCACTATTGGATCGCCTACTAAATTCAGAACGCGAACGCACCGATAAAGTTTTGGCAGCATATCGAGAAGTGCTTTGTGAATTAATCGATTTGCGCCTAAAACTTCAACAAATTGAAAATGTATTACATGGAAAAAAAATCTGACCGCATCCCAACTGAGCACGAGGAACAGCGCGAGCTGGTGCGCTGGTTTCGCCAAACGTGGCCAGTCATGCGCATTTTTGCCATACCAAACGGTGGCGCAAGAACCGCCGCAACTGCCGGACGCCTAAAGGCCGAAGGCGTGTCGCCTGGTGTGCCGGATCTTTTCATACCTGCGTTCAAACTATGGGTTGAAATGAAACGCACTAAAGGCGGATCTCTAAGTGCCGAACAAAAAGACTGGATAAAGTATTTGGAAAGTGTGGGATATTGCGTTATAGTGGGAAAAGGTGCTGAGGAT
>OBNN01000051.1_pt1 | contig 16452 bp, 25 predicted proteins | sample 1470811 | NCBI WGS metagenome assembly OBNN01 (sample SAMEA3275570, study PRJEB22092) | marine metagenome | biome: Estuarine Biome; feature: Surface Water; material: Coastal water | collected 2014-06-21T11:15:00+00 | depth 1 m
AAAGTATTTGGAAAGTGTGGGATATTGCGTTATAGTGGGAAAAGGTGCTGAGGATGCTAAGGAAAAGATCCTCGCATTTTTTAACGATAACCAAGGGTCAAAATGAACGCCGAACACAAAAAGGATACAAAAGACTGTTTTATGACGCTCCGCATTCCTGCTGAGATCTATAACGCATTGCGCAAAAGCGCTGAGGACAATACGCGGACCTTTTCCTCGCAAGTGCTGCACTACATTAAACAGGGTCTTGCTAATGAAAAGTGACAGAGAACTATTAGAACTCGCTGCGAAGGCTGCGGGGTTGGAGTTTGACCCGACGGCTAAAGCTGCACGTGGGCTCAAGGTTGTGCGCGACGGTGCCGTGTGCCAATCGGATCAGGTTCTATGGAACCCAATCATTGACGACGGCGATGCGCTGCGGCTTGCGGTGAAGTTAAATATTTCGGTGGTGCCGTACCCGATTTACTCACCGATCAAACATGCGGTGATTGTGAAGCAGCGTAGGCGTAGCGACACTTTGAAAGAGCCAAACCCGACAGAGATAACGGAACTTCATGGGGATGACCCCTACGCCGCCACTCGCCGCGCAATCGTTCGCGCTGCTGCTGAAATTGGAAAGGGAATAAATGACTGACCGAGAACTGCTGAAGCAGGCGCTGGAGGCATTTGAGTCTGGTCGTGCTGCTGATCGAGCGGATGTGATGACAGCGTTGCGGGCAGCGTTGCAACGTCCTGAGAAACAATTAAAGCAAGATCTAAAAAATGATTCTCCCACCTAAAAACAAAGGGCGGCGCATCATAAAAATAAACGCCATCACGCAGGCAAAGCTAATTGAGGCGATGCTCGATGGCGTTTATACATGCGCGGAACTGTGTGATATCACTGGCTTATATTACTCGACGGTCCTGCACTATTGCCGAGAACTGCATCGCGCAGAGGCGGCGCATATTTGTGGATGGGCGAAAGACAAGAGAGGAAACACCACGTTAAGAATTTTTAAAATCGGACGCGGGAAAGACGTAAAACCAAAAAAGCTGACAGGCGCAGAACGGCATGCGAGGTGGCGACAAAAACAAAAAGCCATTGAACTGGCGAACATCATGCGATAGTCGCCGCATAAAAAAATGCACTAACGGGAGTTAAAAATGAAAAAAAAAGCAGCGCGCAAGCCGCAGCAACGGCAGAAAACATACAGCATTTTAAGCGAGATTATGTCTAGCGCCAGCGACCCATTGCCGCAGGCACAACGAACGTATCAACTGACGCGCATGTATCAAGGCCTCCACGCATTAGAAACCGCAGAACGCCCAACGTATAACGACTGGCGAGTTGTCAGTGATGCGCTGAATATGTTGGAGACGTTGGTTGTTGAAATGCAGGTTTGCGAGGACAAAAGCAAGTTGCTGCCGGATGCAATGCGAGCATTGGCGGAGGCCGGTCAAAGCCACAAGCGAGAAGGCAAGCCCATTCGACTAGATGGGCCAGGCATTCAAGCGGTGCGCGCCATGTTGGAGAATTACGCCGAACTAACAGAGATACTACCAGCCCGCATTATGTACCGCTGCCACCGACTAACAGAGAAGCGATTATTTGAAATATTAGAAGGCAAAAAGCGCTCGCATGATGTTGAGATTGTGTGAAATTGTGGTATAGTTTGTTTGACGCAACCAACATGCAAGGAGCAAAACGTGAACATGAAACGTTATCAAATTATTTTAATTTGCATTTTCTTAGTCGCTGCAATTGGCATTGTCGGCAAGTCAGACGCCAACGAAGAACAGCGCAGTGCAGAACAGTATTGTTACATGGTCAAATTATGGAAAGAAACGCGCGGGCGCTCGGGCTGGCCTGCGTATAACGGTGACTGGATGTGCGAATGACGTGCGATAACGAACTATGCATTGACGGTGACTGCGACTGCAATAGCTGGCACATTGTGCCAAAAGACGACATTCGAGAGCATGACATTAGCAGTTCATGCTGGTGCAATCCGATCATGAAAGATGACGAACATGACCCGATATGGCTGCACAACAGCCTAGATGGGCGAGAGAATTACGAAGACAAAGAGCAACTGCATTAACGGGAATTACTTGGCAGCGCCTCGGACCTTTTCCCATGACCTGCCTGCCACGTAACCTGTCATTACTACGCCGAACAGCGTTAAAACTGGCTCAGGAATAGCCAGCATCCATGCACGGAACCCGGCAGTAAATGCGGCGGCTGCATCTGGGCGGAATATGGTCATTATCCCCATTGGAATAGACCAAAGCAGCAGCACATAAACAACATAAAGAAAAGACGGCCTGGCTCTGCTTGTCCACGGATCTGAGGACTGTGCCTCTGCAATGATTGCGCTTAGTTGAGTTTTCATCTCATCCAAGTCACCGCGCTGCTGCATTGCTAAAAGCTTAATTTGTGCTTTTGCTCTTTGTTCAGGATCTGGGAAAAGCTTGTCGATTATTTTTGATCCGATTCCCAATATTCCGCTGATTGTAATGGGGTCTATCATGGGTATTTTCTCCGATCAAGCTCAAAGTGAGGACCATCAGGAAAACGCCTCCAATCAGCGCCGCAAACAATCTTAACATTAACATCTTTCGCTGCCTGCTTCATTGCAGCGGCGATCTTATGATACAGAGGCCAATCCCACCGCACCTCGCCATCAATAAAAGCGCCGAGGTCTACCGCATGCCCGGTAATATGCCGAGAGTTAAGAGTCTGGCTTGCTCCTGAATCTCGAAGTAGCTTTTGACGTTCTGGCGTGCGCACTCCCTCCAAAACAGTAAAATCAACTGCGGATATATTAATAGCATGCTCGACAACCTTCACTAAATCAGGATGAACGCCTTTTAGCCGTAATCTTGAGCGCTCACCTAGTTTATACATGATCAATATGTTTTGAAGTTGCTTACTGCAAAACCAACAACGGCAGCAATGGAAGAAATAACCCCCATTCCAAACCAAAGACCGCCGCGAGATTTATTAGCCAAAGCCACAAGCTCCTCAAGCTGCATTTCCATCTTGTCAATTTTTTTCCCCATGTCTTGGACACGCTGACAAAGAATGCCATATTGCACAGGATCTATCCCGAAGTCTCGTTCGTCAGCCATGTCAGCATACCCTAGAATTGAGTTGATAAAATTAGCGCAATATAAATGTTAGTTGCCGCAGATGCAACCGCGTGGAAGTACGCACCTGCGGCGGATGTGAAACGTCAACCAATTACTGAGACAACGATATTTTTACTAGACGCTGTTCTGTTTTCAAAATACAGTTTCCCATCTGTTGCAGCCGATATTGTGAAATCTCCAACGGCCCCCGTCGTGCCGGTCAAAACTCCAGTTGTAAATACAATGTTGGTCGTTGTAATAAACGATATGTTGTTGGTAGATGGTGAACTACCGACACGATAACGAAATAACCCATTAGGAAATCCGTTTCCGACTCCAGAGGAAATAACTGTTACCGCGCCTTGAGCTGATCCAGATGGGACTATTAAATCAATAGAAAAAACAGTGTTAACCGGTATTTCTTTAGATGTTCCGGTTTTTGTTCTGTATTGTGATATTAACGAACCACTGCTGTATGAAATTGGAGTTGTTAAGCCATTGTCTGTAATAATTCCTGCGCTGGTCTGGATGTTTTCTAATGTTGCTGCTGTTCCGGTAGCGCCTGTTTTATCTAAACGACTTCCAATAGTAACTCTAAATCCGAAACTTCCAGCTCCAGAGGCATTAACATTGCGCGCATGAATAGTTGATGAATTTTCAGATGAAACACCAAAACTTCCGCAAGTAGTTGCTGTTGAGCTAGTGCAATCTAAAGTTCCTGCATTTTCAGCAAGAAATCCTCCAATCGTGCAATTGTTGCCATTGGCATTTGCTGCCATAACAATTGATCTATTAGAGTCTACACCATAGGTGCCGCAATAAGAGACATTGACATATTCCGCACCTACTCCGCACCCACGAGACGCATATAAACCGATAAATGTCGCATAACTTAAATTCGCACTTTCTAAATTAGCCAACGATCCACGTGTAATCCATGCTCCCCTAGTGCAATTGCTAAAATTAGAACTTGCAGCAGATATAGATGATCCGCTGTTAGCGTATATCCCGGCTCCATCATCTAATGCACCAAAATAAATAGCGTTTGTCGCCCCTTTATTTGGGTAAACATATCCCGTAGACCCGTTTAAATACATCAAAGCACGGCCAATTTGGCCACCGCAATCGACAAGAATGTTCCACTGTGGAGCCTTTGCATAAGTGACGCGCATTACTGCGCGATAAGTGGAGTCAACATAAGCAAACGAAGGTGCTAGTGTTACAGTTGCCTGTTCTGATGAAATTCGAAAATGAGAATAGTCCCCATACGATAGATCTAACCCATGCGTTAATGCGTGCGCATTTTCAATCAAGACTTCAATATATTGCCCGGACTTAAAAACACCCGGCGCCAGTGCATCAAATGCCGCTTGCAAAGTAGGATATTCACTAGGAACACGTACAACGTGATAAGCGGTTTCGTTGAAGTCTGCAAGACTAACAATCTCCAGCAGTTTAGCCTGCACAGTGGTGGAAACCGCTCCTGTGCCTGCCGGAAGGTACGAAATCTGCGACGAGGACAATCTATCCGTAGACCCGTTTGGCGCTGAATAAATGGTCGAGCCATTCTTATTCATCACGCGGATAGAATATTCCTGCGCAACGTAAATATTAGCCGGACTACCATTCCTCGATAAATATCCGCCCAGTGTTCTAATTGGCTGTGCGGCAGGGATAGTTAAAGCAGCGTCCCAATAGACAGCGATAGGATTGGTTTGCGGATCTAGGTTGGCGGTCCCGATCCAGATATAGCCGTTTTCTAATGGCTGTCCGTCTGTTTCAGTAAAAATAGGGTATGTGGACTGAACACTAAGTGATGACATTTATTCTTGCTCCTGTTCCTGTTCGATTTGTCGGCCAGCCTGCACGGCTGATTGCAGCCACTGCACGCGCGCATCTATGGATTGTGGCAGTTTTGCAGCTTTTGCGAAATCATTAAAAGCCTGGCTTGCTGCTGCTCGTCGCACAGTTGCCGCACTTGGCTCCGCTTTTGTGGCCGTTTCAATGGCCAGCTTCTGAAAATCGTCGCTTGCGAATAACTTACCCGCTGCCTTAACTGCATCTGCGTTGCCCCTAGACATGTGCTTAACAATATCCGGCGCAATCAATCCACCTCCCGGCATCATGCTTACTGCTCCAGTTACTGCGCGTTGCGTCATTGTGCTTTGCATCACTTTGCCGATTAAACCTTCAGCTTTTAATGACTCCACCAAAGCCTGGTTTGATTTTCCAGTCGTAAGCACTTGAGCGCGAGCGTCTGTGATCCTGCGCGAAATCTCAAACAAGTCGCGCAGCACTGGCTCTGCATCTTTTCCTAGAGTCTCGATAACCTGTTTATAAACTGGAGGATTGGCTCGCAAGCCGCGGTAAGTTTTTGCAAACTCAGCAAAACCGAATGCGCCTTCCTGCCCTGCTCTTGCTGAACTAGATACGGATGCCAATGCAGTTGCGATCGTCTCTTTTCGGAGTTCAGCAGGAACGACTTTCATCAGCTTATTGAACTGCGCTGCGTCGCCTTTAGATGCCGACTTAATAGCTGATTGCATGAGGGTGGCAACACTGCCGTCAATCTCTTTGCCGAACGCGCCGACAATGCGGTTCTCAAGCGCCTTTTTCTTGGCCGTTAGCAGGTTTGCGGCGCGCAGTTCCTGCCGCAGTGCATCTCCTCCAATAGCGCCCACATTCTCTAGTTGATCCTCTGCCAATGCAGAATAAAGCCGCTTGAGAGATGCTGCATCCATATTCCCATAAGGTGAATCTCTGCCCGCAACCGCTTGCCCGACTAGGTTTTTCTCGCGCAGTAGACGGCCATAAGTCGCCTTTGGATCTGTGGCAAGTTCGTATAGCTTTTTCTCCTGCGCCGTCATGCCTTTTTCGCCAACCTCCGCGAGTACATCATCTAGCGTTTGCGTTAAACGCGGGAATTGAACTGTAGAGGATTTTGGAATTGTCTCGTCGACGCGCTGATAGATCGCGCTGGCGTCTTTTCCTAGTTGAGCCTGAGTGCCTTTAAGACTGTCTAGAATGCGCTGTGATGTTGCCCCCGGTGCTGGCCTACCTTCAATGAAGGCAGCATCAAACTTCTGCACAACATCATCAGCCTTCGTAATAGCGTTTCGGACGGTGTTGACCCAGGCCGCCTCGGCCTCGCCGCCAGCCAAAGAGCGCGTTAGCCCAACGGCTGCACGCACCTGTGGGTTGTCGCTGAACACGTCGAACGGCAAGTCCATGCCAAGGCGCTCGGCTGCGGAACGGGCCTCAGGGTTTACCTGGGCAACGTCAGCCAGCTTGGCTTTTGCCGCGGCAGAGCCTGGGCCGCTGCCGGAGGCCTTGCGCACCAGGTCGCCAACTTCCTCGAAGGCCTCGGTGGCCACCTGAGCCACAGGAGCAGCTTCGGGTGCCATGGCCGTACCCATCGGTGCGCCAGCAGGGGCCGCAGGGGCCGCCGTTGGAGCTGGTGCAGGCATTGGCTCAAGTGTTGGCTCAACTCGCGCAGCATGGGCCGCAGCGGGTGCTCCAGGTGCTGGAGTCACCGGACGGCCTGTGGCACGCTGGACGGCTCGCTTTACAACAGGTGCGGCTGCTTGCGCGGCACGCTGCACGACTTGGCCAGCACCACCGGCAGCGCCAGCAGTGACAACCTCGCCAGTGTCAAAGCGGCCACCAGTGCCTGCTTGGGTTGCCTCGATCACGGCCTGGGTGCCAGCGCCAGCGGCAACAGCACCAGGAAGCGTTGTGGCGCGACCGGCAGGGGTGAAGGCCAGCAAGCCGCCAAGAGCACGCGGAATGTCACCAACCGAGAAGCCTGGTGGGATGGCGTACTCTCTCTGGTCAACAGACGATTTCAGGATAAAGTTTCCCTTGGCGTCTTGGCGTGCCTCGATGCCGGGAAAGTTGGCCTTCAAAATCTGCACGGTCTCCTGTGGGTTGGAAACCAAGGTGCCCAAGGCAGACTTCAGAGAAGCCACGCTCAACTGGTTCAGCTCTGGCATACCAGTCCACTCGGGCAGCGCCTGGGTTTCAGGCGTTGCGCGTCGTGCGCCAGTGACCATCTCTCCAACGGACTCAAAGAATCCCATGGGCTTTGGCTGCGATGCCGCCCACTGCTCAGGCGACACAGGAGCCGCCTGCTTATTCTGAGACGCTAGCCACTGTTCTGGACTCATTTCACCCCCACTGATTGCTTATAAGCAGCCCATTGCTCGTCGGTAAAATTATCTGGGCGCGAATATGTTTTACCACCAACTGTGGCGGTATTAGCCGCAGGAATATCCGGCGAAGAATCAGGCACCCCATAACGCATCGAGATATTTTTGCGCGCCTTGTTCAGTAGGCGATCAACCTCACCCAAATTTTCTTTAAATTGCTTTTCTGACTGAACGCGGCCTAAGTTCTGTAATGCGTTTTGTAGCTTTTCGCCTTCAGCATTAGACAGTTGACCCATGCCTTTTACGTTTGGAATTTGAGATAAGAATGCCTGGCTTCCTAACGTCTCAATTAATGCAACCGCGTCTTGCGCCTCATCACTCAACACAACGGGAACGCGCCCTTGAATAGTGCCAATCACACTATTTAATTTCGGATTCTTGAGAATCCGTTGCGATGTGTTGAGCATATTATCAATATTAAACTTAGCCGCCTCAACGTCTGCGACTTTCTCGCGTACCGTTGAATCTCGCTTCTGTTTCATCTCGTCAACTTTTAGCTCAATCTCTTGACGTTTTAGTTCATTAGTCGTTTTCCCAATCTGCACATTAGCCGCTGCAATCGCTGCATTTTGATTTGCAATAGCCATATCAGATTGAATTTTTTTAATATCCCATCCCTTTTTTTGCAAATCAAGCGCTGCCTCAGACTCTGCAAATTTTGCCTTTGCTGCGGCAGTGGTTGCCTTTGCCTGCGACTCTGTTAGTTGAGAAGGTGCCATCGCCTCAGCGCGCCCCGCCTCTGATAGTTTGCCGAATGTCTCTGCAAATTTATCCGGAGACATAATTTGCGACAAGCTCATCAGCGCGTAATTGCGCGCAGTTTGCGGGTCGGAATCAACAAGCGAAGAAATAGCCTGCAATCCGCTAACATCCTCACCTTCTGGCGTGGCTTTAATGCGCTGCTCAATTATGTCTTTTGCCACCTTTGGATTGTTAGACAGCAAAGCGCTGGCAACCGGCAAAGCAGATGCAATCTCCGCTTGCTGGCGCTTCTTGCTTAGTTGCTCGAAGTGCGGCTTAACCGCTGCTTGATGCTCAGGAAATAAAATCATTAAACGCTCAAATGCTTCTGGCCTGCCCTGAGAAAAAGCGTTTTCCAGTTCGCCGCGATATGCCTGCAAGCGCTGTTCTGCTTGCTGCTTGGCCGCTTGTTGCTCTTGCATTTGCCGGAATGTTGCTCCGACTTGCAAGCCTCGCAATAAAGATTCCGCAGGATCAACCTGCGGCATATTGGCCAAATAATTGATAGGCTGTACCATTTTTGTTCCTTTAAAACTTAAATCCGGAAGGCGGCTTAATTCCGCCGCCCAAATTAACTCCTCCTCCGCCCGCAGAGGTAGCCGCAGCGCTACCGCCAAATGCGCCGCCAAAAAAAGGTAGCGCCATACCAATGACGCCAGGCACAGCGTTAAATGACTGACTCACAACACTGCCACGCGCAAGCTGCCCACCAGCCAAGGCCGCGCCCCTTTGGCCTAGTAAATCCCCAATAGCACCAGCCGTTTCCATTCCCGCCACGCCCTGACCGGCTGCTGATTGCTGTCCGAGAGAAGTCAGCCCCGCCAAATTCTGATACTGCCTATCAATCTGCTCTTGCAGCATGGCTGGTCGAAATTGCGCTAGCGCTGCTTGGATGTTGCCACCTCTAAGTCCGCCAGTCGCTGAAGCTTGTTGGAGCAGTGCTTCTTCGCCCTGTCTAACTGACGCTTGGAATAGCGGGCTTTGCTCTAGCGCGCTAATAGCCTGCTGCTGTTCTGGTGCGCCACGCAAACCTAAAAAAGCCTGCTGTTGTTGCAGCGCTGGTGTGCCTGCCTCTACATAAGGGCGCAAAAGCTCCGTTAGAGCGTCAAACTGCCGCCGCTGTTCGTCAATTGCTATCTGCGCAGCCGCAGCTTGCGTGCCTGCCGCCGATTCTGCCGCTTTTGCTTGTTGTGACGCGCCAGTGATGCCGCCGACCACCTTGCCAATTGCATTACCAATAAAACTCATTTTGCTGCCCTCCAGTCCTGCCTAGTCATGCCTAAAATATGAACGCCGATAAACTCGCCGTTTTTCATACATGCATCCCGCCGCATGCCCTCGTTTTTGAATCCTAATTTCATGCAGTAGTTTTTAGCTGTATTGAGGCCGTCAATAATATATGCGGTAACGCGCTGTATATGCTGTTGAGCAAATGCCCACATAAGACACATTTTCCCTAGTTCTCTTGAATGAGGAAGTGCGCGTTTTGTCAGTAGAGCGTGAATGTCAATTTCAATAAATCCAGATTCGATAATCATGAACGCGCCCACCTGCTCACCATTCAGGCGCGCAGATAGATATTTTACGTTCGGATGGTCAATAGCAGACGCCGCGCGATGATCATGCCCGATGCGCGTGATGTATGGATCGTCGAATAGATCGCTAATCGTGTGCAAGTCTTTTACATGTTCCAGCGACAAAGAAATCACAATTACCTCCTGTGCAATTCTAGGCCGCTGGTTGCCAAAAACTCTCAGCTTTTTGTTGATTTTCGCATAAAACATTATGCGAATGAAACTTAATCTTCCGAATCAAATTCCCGCTCTTCCCATGCCTGGCAAGAGCGCAAGTCGTGGCAGATGAAATCAAACTTATTGCAATATCCGCGAAACCCTGCATTAACGTCCCACTGGTTTTGCGGAATGCGCTCCATCTTAGCCTGCTTCATTGTGCTGTTGTCGTAATACTCGCAATTGGAGCAACGACGGCGACGTGCTTCTTTCTCATCAACCTGCATTGCCTTGGCCAGCTTCATCCAGTATTGCTTATTTGCTCCCGGCTCATTAGATGGATTCTCCGGCCCTAGCATCCAATCATTAATAACTGTCTGAGTGTTTTTTTTGTTCTCTGCTGCCGTGATGAACTCTTCTTCTTCTGGCAATCCGCCAAAGCGAGAGATGAAAATCTTAGGTAATTTTGCGCCTTCCATGTTATCGCCTTTAGGTAATCTCGCGCCCAGAAACGCGCAGTGTAAGTGCAGTTGCTGCGCTTGCGACTGTGCTAATAAAAGCGCCCGGGTCCAATTCATGCCCGATTAGCTCAGGGCAGAGATAAGTTTCGCCCGGTATAACCGTTCGATCATCAATAATGAGATTTGCATTAGTCGCTGATCCTCCCGACTGCACAATGTTCACGCTAAACGTGCGGTTTACTGTGTCGGTGTTCGTAACGGTGGCTTTGTCAATGAGCGCCTTGGCAGATGTTGCAGTGTACTGCGTTGTCTGCGTTGCTTCCAACTGTTTAGGCGGAACTAAAGTTTTTACGGTAACAGTCATTTATCTGACTCCTTGAATATTGTTTGACACGGTGAGAATGATAGACGGAATTGAAGGATAAAATGCCGATGCCGGAAACGCTTCTGGTCTGACCGATGTGTCATTTACAGCAAACATTATCTCCACATAATCATTTGGGTGCAGGTCAAAAAAATAACCTACCGTCACAAGCTGTTCAGCGTTGTTACCCTGTATTTGAACCTGGCTGTTGCTATCAATAACGTCTACGCCATTAATGCGCGGCCAGACCCAAAATAAGCCAGTGCCGCCGGTTGTTTTATCAATTTGAATTGAGAATAAAAAGTTATAAACGCCCTCTGTATCTACAGTTATGCGCGAGGTTGGCGATCCCAAAAAAACCCCATTGCTAACGTCGGTCGTATTAAATGTTATTGCGTACGGCGTATTTGCTGCTGCTGGAATCTGTGTCGTAGTGTCGTAGAACTGCCCATATCGCGCTCGCTTGAACTCACGAGGCGGAGGTGCCATCTGCAACGCTTCAACTGCTGTTGTTATCCTTTCCAACAGCGCAAGCGCTTGATTTGCTTTATTCTCCGCCGATGCCGCACTAACGGCAGCCTCCTGCGTCAATGCTGCAATCTGGTCTAGTGCTTGCGTCGCTTTAATGTCTGACACTGATTCGCTAACGGCAGCATCGTTAGCTAAATTGGAAATCATGCCAAGCGCTTGCGCCGCTGAGGATTGCGCAATACCTGCCGCTATGCTGACCTCGTTGACTACATCAGGCGCAATGGTGTCGGCGACTTTGAATAAGTTTTCGAACTGCTTGATCTGTTCGTGATCTTTTAGGAATGTGGCGAGTTGATCTCGCGTTAATCCCAATTTGATTCGTGGATTAGTAGCCATTAGTACGCCAATCCTTCAAGCCGTGCCTCCAGCCTAGCAAAAGATAGATGAGCTTGGCTGTTGCCGCTGAATCGCTGAATGCGCCAATTTCGCATGTGGCCCTGCTGAAACCAAGCTAAACGCTTTGAAGTGTTGCCATTAGTGCCAACGCTAATATAGCGCTCTTGGCTCCAAGACTGCCCGTCCAACGAATAGCTGGTGCTGATTTTTGGATCGACGCCAACTGCCACACGTCCGGTTAAGCTCACCAACTCCAGTTCATTAAAGAGCGCGCCTTTTCCGTCGTTGTAGACAATCATTGTCCCAAATTCCCATCTGACGATCTGCCCCCAATGTTCTCCGATGGTGTCTACCATGTACCCGACGGTACTGGACTGTGGATCACTGACTAGCCACTTATCATAGGCCCACACAATATTACGCGCCCGGTACTGACTAAAGCCTTCTGTTGAAGTGGTGAGCGTGAACCAAACTTGATCGCCAAGTGCGTCTGATGCTGCTGCGTCATAGACTAGCGTTCTATCTGGAAGGTGAACATATAGATGCTGGTGGCTCTTATCATTGCGCGCCTCTAGCTTTACGCTTGCAAGTTGCGTCTCGGTATAACCCAATAGGATCTCGTCAATTTCCTGCGTACTAATCTTTTGCGCCTGAGCGTTTGCTCCAAGGTAAATACTAGGAGCCTCATTTCTGCCGCTGCCCAAAAACGCAACAAGCTCCATATAAACGCAGCATGCGAATGTGCCTACAACGCCCTTTTGTATCTGCGCCCCGTCAATGCGTTGAAATGGAAAAAACTCTCCTCCGACGTTATCAAAAACCTCGATGGTGTTGCGATTAAGCGCATAAACCTCGTTGCGCAGCTTTAACAATGCAACAACCGGATCCGGGTCTACCTCAGATGACCCGTATTTCAGTGGATTGACCTGCGTCGGGTCAGATAGCTCAGTCACGACCAAAAATTCACCATCGGTAGTTATGAAATACCCGTCTACCCACGCGACATCCAGCACAACTCCAAGATCTGGGTCTGTAACCTGCGTTATTGTTGCTCCGTCCCAATAGTAAAGACGTCCGCCAGATGCGATAGCCAGCCTATCAAAGCTGTAATCCATCGTCACCAGAGAATCAACAGGCCCGCCAACATCCCCAAGCTCTGTTACGGCACCATTGCTCGCTACAGTGATGAGCTTGGTGCCCATGACTCGATAACACACGCCTTGCCAGTTGATGCCGCCGCGATCTATGCCAGGCCCAGAGCCATTCGCAACTAGTCCATCAGCAGGTCGCAAGAACCCGTTACTAATACCGGACTGCTTCGGCACAGGAATTAGATTGACAGGGTAAGACGTTCGCAGGTCTGGCCCGTTGTCAGTGTATATGCCGTTTAGTATCTGAATTTGCATACTCACCATTTAACCTTATCAGACCAATACGCGGCGCTCATCTTGCCCTTGGCGATGTTTTCAGCATGGCGAGCTTTAAACGATTCACGCCGCGCCTTATTCGCTGAACTTTCGTCTTCGCGCTTTGGAGATCCTGCAATGCCTTGCTGGCCAAACCTAATCGTTTTGATCTGATCGCCAGACTTAGCGACAACAACGTGCGATTTCGTCGGGTGCGTAGGCGTGCGCTTAGGCTGGTTATAACCCTGCACGCCAACATTTGTTAGCCGTTTATCCTTTGGCTTGGTCGCCATTACTGGCCGCCTTCCCCGGTTTGTATGTGCAGCGTTGTTCCTGCCGCAGAAATATGCGCCAAGGCATCCTCACCTTCGCCCTTTTGCACGATTATTTCGCTTCCTGCGCGAACTGGCATATCTGCTGTGGTGGCAGTTTGAGCGCCTGAGCCAATTCTGACGTGGCAAATGTTTGCTCCCGAGTTGACCAGTCGCACGGACTTGGCCTGCGAGTTGATGGTCACGGAAGCCGATGATGCAGCAGGCGTGGAAATAATATTTGATCCACGGCCCGGCTGGAATGGCGCTCTAATTGTCATGCTATTTGCTCCTATAAATTAGCTGATACGATACCAACTGTTCGAGGACTGCACGAAACGCATGCGGAAATAATCCTCCGCTGATAGCGTGCTCGGCTCACCATAAACATTCGCCGCGCCATTAGGCGATAGAGTAAATGTTGTGATTTGCTGCGTAGTAGTAATCAGAACTTCCGTTCCGTCTGGAGTTTGCGTATTAAGCGGCAACGTCACAGTGCCAGCGGCAAGCGTTCCGACTGGTTGAATTAGCATCCACTGCTGCGATGCCGATGGAGTGGGGACGGAAATATTAAAGCCAGTTCCGGGCGTGTATACGTTTGTCGCCAGCGTCGGGCTGGCGAATGTCTGCTGAAAATATGAAAGCAAAGCAGATATCGGAAGCCGTCGAGCATCGCCACTATTCTGACTATAGACCGGCACTTGATCGCCGGGAGATGCCTGCGAAAGCAGCGGAAGCTGGTTAATTGTTGGCATTGAAAATTCCCTTAATTAAACTCAATTTGCCCATCTTGGCCAGCTAGGACAGGGTCAACCGGCGGACGCAAGAATGGGTTGTCATACACGCGCCAAGGTTTATTACCTGCGCCTGCTGGCATTGTGCCTGGTAATTGCTGCTCCATCGGTAAAACTGCTCGAGAGATCAGCGTATTATAAGTTTCTCGCGCTGTTGCCTTAGTTTCTGGCATAACTTGTTTGCCGTAGCTCGGGGCCAGCTTAACCGCTAAATTCGTGATAATCGCTTCGTTGGCGCTGTCTGGCACCTCGGACTCTGCATCAATATCACTAAACTCCGGACTAGAAGGCAGCGGATAGCCTAAGCGAATGCCAAGTGCATTCCATGATGCAAGCATTGCATCAAGCCTGCGCAATGCAGACTCCGATTGTTGCGGCTGAAGGTCGAACGCATATGAGGCAAGCCCTATTTCTTCAAATGCCGCCGACACAAACTGACGTTTGCTATACCCCATGTCTAAAGCCTCCGAGAATTGGATCAAACAATGCTTGAAGAGTCGTTTTCATTCGATATCGTCTGCTTGTTTGATTTTCTCAAGCAAAGTTTCAAAGCTCCAGCGCTTGTCTACTTTAATCCCGAGGCTCTCTGCCTTTTGCTTCATTTTTTCTTTAGCTTCGTCCGTATCGTCTGAAACTTTAGAAATAGCGCTTTTGGCTTCGTCTGTGGTCAAGCTCCAGCCATCCTTAATCGCCTGCGAAATATCGCATTCATCAACAATTATAAAATCAAACTTAGAGCCGTGAATATCATGTGGCCCTGGGTGCTTGTAGAGCATTGTTGGTGACTTCATTTCTTACCTTTCTTTGCCGGTGCTTTGCTTGGCTTCCCGGCCTTCATTGCAGCGCTGCGAGCGGTGTTTAACGCAATCGCAACGGCCTGCTTTTGCGGCATTCCGCTTTTCATCTCTTTGCTAATGTTAGCCGAGATCGTCTTTTTAGAATAACCTTTTTTCAATGGCACGCTGATCCCCTCAACAAAAAATGAGGAGGGTTTCCCCTCCTCACTTCGTTATTACGTCTGACTAAACAGAATAATGCCGCTCATCTCGGGTTGCTTGTTTACCACGCCGAACAGAGTATCGAGGCGATACTTGGTCTTCATGGTGTTGATGTCGTACTGCTTCTGCATGACCAACTCGATGCCTTGGTCAGTAGATGCACGCATCACAGCCGCGCCAGCATCGGCAGGGACAGCATAACGGCCAGGCAGAATTTCCAGAGAGTCTTTTTGCCAGAACGGGTTGATGTTGGCGGACACGGTATTCAGGAAAGTGATTGCCGCGCCGTTTGCTGGAGTTGCAGTCACGTTCTTGTACTGTAGTTCTGCATCGGTAGCGCCGCCGCCGGAGATGATCGGCGGGGAAATCGTTACAACACCAGAGCCGCCCGCACCAGTCACGATTGCAGTGATACGGAAAGTTTTTAGCTGTCCGGTGTCCTGCTTGGTGATGTGGTGAACAGCGTTGACGCCAGCGATAGTGAAGCAATCGCCGACTTTTACCGTGCCGCCACCAACTGCAATGGTGAGGTTTTGATAACGGTTATCAACGTTTTGAGTTTCGCCAGTGCCTGCCGTCGAAGTTGCGCGCGGTGTGAAATACTGATTTGCCCCATTGACGGTAACAGTAGTTCCAGCAGCAGCGGTCAAGCGGTTTGCGTAGTCAAGTTTGTAGGTGTCGAACGACGCAACCATGCCAACATATGCCTTTTCGTATGCGGTAAGTGGCTTGCCGCTAAGAGTCTGACGGCCTGCCAGATTGTTCGCCATGCCGTTATAGTCGCGGGTCGAGAGTGCCAAGTAACGATCAAAAGACTGAACGCCTTGCTCGTTCATGATCGCTTCGGCTTGAGCAACATCGTCGAAGCCGGATGCAGCGGCGGTGCGCTTAACCACCATTGTGCCCTGCTGTGCGGCGACATTCATCACCGCGACGTTGATATCGCTGGCAAGTTTTTGTTTGGCAGAATCGCCAAGACGACCCTCTTGCAGAGAATCACGAAGCTCTTTGGCTGTCAAGGTCCATGGCACGGACTTACTGAATCCGATGGTTGAAGGAACAGCAAGTTGCGTGAAATCCTTGAAGTTGGACGTCATGTCGGTGCCGTCAAACGACTGCGCGATATACGGCATAGGACGCCAGATAACGTCGTTAGTGCGCTCCATCATGGTTTGATCGGTGTTATATACCGACACATTACGGGACAGAACGAGAGCGTCTTGAAAGCCCTCTAGGATGTTCTCGAACGCTACGCGTTCTTCTTTGTTAAATGCATTTGCCATAATAAAAAACTCCTAAGTTAAGTTTGTTTTGCGCGTAGCTGCCGTTTGTACGCCATAACCTTAGTCATGTCGCCCGTTTTTTCGGCCTCTGTGCGCAGTCGTTCAAGGGTTGAGTCAACCGACCCAGACACGCGGCCTGTGCCCTGTACCGTGCGTTCGGGAGGTGGTGCCGCTT
>OBNN01000052.1_pt1 | contig 16093 bp, 18 predicted proteins | sample 1470811 | NCBI WGS metagenome assembly OBNN01 (sample SAMEA3275570, study PRJEB22092) | marine metagenome | biome: Estuarine Biome; feature: Surface Water; material: Coastal water | collected 2014-06-21T11:15:00+00 | depth 1 m
CTTGCAGTTTTTGGGGCATCTTCTCGTCCATATTTTGGCGAAGCGCGGTCAGAACGTGGTGGTAATGGGCGCGACCTCGGGTGACACGGGATCGGCTGCTATCGAAGGCTGGCCGCTGCGAAGATATTGATATTTTTATTTTGCATCCCTATCAGCGTGTCTCTGAGGTGCAGCGTCGGCAAATGACCACCGTTAAAGGCGACAATATTTATAATATTGCGATGCATGGCAATTTTGACGACTGCCAAAATATGGTTAAAGCGAGTTTCTCTGACCAGTCTTTTTTGCCCGAGGGTCGTCAGTTAGCGGCAGTAAACTCGATCAACTGGGCGCGCATTATGGCGCAAATTGTCTATTACTTTTGGGCGGGATTGGCGCTTGGTGCCCCCGACCGCAAGGTATCTTTTTCAGTACCTACGGGTAATTTCGGCGATATTTTTGCTGGCTATTTGGCGCACAAAATGGGTCTGCCGGTCGAGCAGTTAGTCATCGCTACCAACCAAAACGATATTTTACATCGCTGTATCAGCAGCAATGATCACAGCACTCGACCGCTGGAGCAGAGTTTGGCGCCGAGTATGGATATCATGATTTCGAGCAATTTTGAGCGCTTGCTGTTTGATCTCTACGATCGTGATGGCGCTGCGATTGCTGGTTTGATGGCCGATGCTAAAGCAGGGCATATGCAGCTCAGTGACAGCGCGTTAGCCAGTGCTCGCAAGCTTTTCTCTAGCTATCGCTGTGACAATGATGGCATGTTGCAAATGATTAGCTCTGTTTATCAAGACAGCGGTTATCTGATGGATCCGCACACCGCGATTGGGCTTGAAGCGGCTCGCGCTTGTCGTTCTAACAGTGTTACGCCGATGGTCACGTTGGCAACGGCCCATCCAGCTAAGTTTCCGGACGCTGTTAAGCAAGCGGGCTATCCTCAGAATCCTGAGCTGCCGGCCCACATGGCAGATTTGTTTGAGCGGGAAGAGCGTTATACCGTGCTGGAGAATGATCAAGCCGCAGTGCAACAGTTTATTGCGCAACATATTAATTGATTGGTCGAGCACTGTCTGAGTGCTAAGCGCGCGGCAAATAAAACCGTAAAAAAAAAGGAGCTACCTCGGTAGCTCCTTTTTTTTACTTTTTGGTGCCTTATTTTAGGCTGGCATAGTAAGCCGAGAGGTTGGCAATATCTGCGTCAGATAAGCCCTTTGACATCGCAGTCATCATCGGGTTGACGCGCTCGCCCGAGCGAAACATTTTCAGTTGTGACGCTAAATACGCTTCTTTCTGACCAGCAAGGTTTGGCCACATGCCGTTGTTGCTAATGCCGTTTGCGCCATGACATCCAGCACAGGTCATTGATTTTGCCTTGCCCACTGCGGCGTCGCCGGCGCTAGCACCCATTGATGCGAAGGATAACGTTGCTGCGGCAACGCTAGTCAGAAGGGCAGCAGTTAATTTTTTCATGGTAAATCTCCAGTGGTTAAATAGTTGTCTGACGGTGCGCCAGTGAGTGGCTGATAAAAAGTGAGACGCTAAGCAATGCGACCGCGCCAATTTGATGCGCTGCAGCAACGGGCACAGGCACATAAAACAACAGGGTGCTGATGCCGAGAGTGACCTGCACAACAAGCAGCGCGATCAGTGCAAATACGCAGAGCCGCACGCCGCCGCTGACACCCTGTTTTAAAGCTTTAGCGGCAAAGGTAAGAACAAGCACCACAATCAGATAAGCAAACATACGGTGGTTAAACTGAACGGTGGTGATATCTTCAAAAATTGATCGCCAAACGGGATCCATCTCATAGAGCCCCGCGGGCACGAAAGTGTCGCCCATCAACGGCCAAGTGGAATAGGCATGTCCAGCATGGGTTCCCGCAACTAGGCCGCCGGAGAGAATCATCAGAAATATCAGCCCAGACAGCGTGAATGAAAAAGTCTTGAGCTGCGACGGCTGCGTGCTGGGCTTGCTGAGCAGACCAAATGCTGTCCACAGAATAAATCCATAGATTAACACTGCGGTGCCAAGGTGAGCTGTCAATCGGTACTGGCTTACTCGCGGATTATCCACTAAGCCGCTCTTTACCATGTACCAACCAAGTAAACCTTGAAAGCCTCCAAGTACCAACATGATGAAGAGTTTCGGTGTCAGGCCCTTTTGGATGCGTTTGGTAAAGTAAAAAAACATAAACGGAACGAAAAATAATACACCGATTAATCGTCCGAGAACCCGATGCAGGTATTCGTACATAAAGATGTATTTAAATTCGTCAAGACTCATACCGGCATTCACCTTTTGGTACTCTGGGAACTGCTTATATTTGGCAAAAACAGCGAGCCAATCATCAGTAGTAATGGGCGGAATAATACCCATCAGTGGCCGCCATTCGACCATTGAAAGACCGGAGCGAGTCAGTCGTGTAACACCACCGAGTAGAATCATGCCAAAAATAACGGCTGCGCAAATTAGCAGCCAATAGGCGATTTGTTGGTTGTATTTGTGTTGCTGTTGAGCAGTTGCTGCGTGCTGTAACATAGGTCGTTATCTTATCCAAATAGTAGCGTTTACGGGGCGGTAGTCGGTTACTGCGTGGTTATCACTGGGGCATTTGCATCCACTTTTTCTTACGGAATCGGGCCATATTTAGACCAGCCTTTAGTGAAAAATCGAGTATCGATGTTGCATACACCCAAAAAACATCGGCGCCCATGGTAACCAATATCCAAGGGGCCAGCATCCGACTAATTAAAATGCTGAAGACTGTCACCATCATTGGGAAGCGAGTGTCTCCCGCACCGCGAAGTGCACCGGCCATGCTAAATTCTATCGCCATCAGTGGCAGGCAAATCGCGAGAATGTATGTGAACTGCACCATGTGCCCGATCACTTCGTCGTCGTCGATCATAAAGCGACCAATTTCTTCGGCGAATAGACTCATCAGAATAGCGCCGACGATCATCACATAGACGCAGGTGCGCATGGTTTTCCAGCCAGCGTTGTAAGCGCCCTTGGGATCGCCCGCACCGAGATGTTGGCTAATAAGTGTCGCGGCGGAGATGGCGAAACTGAAAGCGATAACAATCATCACGCCGAGTATGGATAGACCGATACCGTAGGCGGCAAACGGTGCATTGCCATAGCTCGATAAGAAGACCAAAAATACTAGCAGGCCCGACTGGAAAAATGCCTGCTCAAACGCTGCCGGCATGCCTATTTTGACTAGCGCACGTCCGTTGCTAAGAATGTCGGGAAGTGGGCTGGACAGTTTAAGGGCTAGACCACCTTTCGCCCAGATCAGCAAAAATATCACGAGGGTTAGGGTGGTCGCGATACCGCCTCCAATTGCTAATCCGGAAAGTCCTACTGCGGGCAGGCCGGCCCAACCATAGGTTAGCGCTGCACCGAAGAGAATGCTCAGCGGCACGCCTATAGCATAGGTCCACAGGGGCGTTTTACTGTCGCCAATGGCGCGAAAGGCCATATTAAAAACCAGTGTTGCCAGCATTGCGGGGGCAAAAAGCAGGGTCCAAAATACAAATTCGCCCGCGAGTCGCTGTGCTTCGGTGCTGAGACTGAAGATGCTTAAGAGCTGTTCGCGAAAGGGAATAATCAACCAAGAAAAAATAACGCCATCAATAAAAAATAGCAGTATGGACAGTGTGGCAAAGCGGCCAGCCAAGGTTTTGTTGTCTGCCCCCCAGTAGCGACCGACGAGCGCGGTTGTGCTACTGCACAGACCCATCATGATCGCGTGTAATACCCAATAGACACGCTGACCAGTGGTGACCGCAGCAACCGCATCTGCACCCATCTCGCCGGCGATTTTGAGGTACGCAATGCCCATCAACATAAAAATAATATTGCTGAGTATGGTCGGCCATGTCAGGCGCCAGATATTAAGTGTGGAGACGGGTTTCATCGGCGCGTATGGTAACATTCGCGATCAGGTAGCCGATAGATTTATACGGGGTATTTATGGGTGAAATAAAGGACGGTGGGCGCAGTAATATTAAACTCGAGGAAACCTGGCGCGAGGTGCTGGGAGGCGAATTTACTCAACAGTATATGATTAAACTGCGCGCCTATTTAGTCGAGCGGGCTCGTGCGGGGAATGTTATTTATCCACCCTGCGATCAGTGGTTTGCTGCATTTAACAGTACACCGTTTAGTAAAGTCCGCGTGGTGATCCTCGGGCAAGATCCTTACCACGGCCCAGGCCAAGCTCATGGCTTGTGTTTTTCGGTGCCGCCCGGGGTAAAAATTCCACCCTCGCTGGCCAATATTTACAAAGAGTTGGCGTCAGATCTCCACATCGAGGCGCCAGAGCATGGCTGTTTAACCCACTGGGCAGAGCAGGGCGTGCTGCTGTTGAATGCAACATTGACCGTTGAGCAGGCTGCTGCTGGCGCGCATCAGGGTCAGGGGTGGGAGCGGTTTACGGATGCAGCCATCCGCGCCCTCAATGAACAGCGCGAGGGTATAGTCTTTCTTCTGTGGGGCAGTTATGCGCAGAAAAAAGGCGCTTTTATTGATCAGTCTCGCCATCGGGTGCTGAAGTCTGTGCATCCTTCACCGCTCTCGGTTTATCGTGGCTTTTTTGGGTGCAAGCATTTTTCCGCGACGAACGACTATCTACAACGACATGGCATGCCCCCTATTGATTGGCAGTTACCCTCGCTGGCGAAGGTTGTCGCTAACCTCTAGCTTGTCTGTCGCACTTAAGCGAAGATAGCCTACCCAATTAAGGATTGATCATGCCAGCAAAGTCGTGGCAGACGCCAAAAAATCTCCTCATTATTATGTCGGTAGCGATGACCGTCGCCTTTGCCATTTGGATGGCGTTGCTGAATAACTTTGTGATCGAACGAGCTGCATTTAACGGTGCGGAAATCGGTCTGCTGCAGAGTATTCGTGAGATTCCGGGCTTTCTGGCATTTACTGCCGTTCTGGTTCTGTTAATTGTGAGAGAGCAAACCTTTGCCTACGTCTCGCTGGCATTGCTTGGGATTGGTGTCGCCGTTACAGGGTATTTTCCCTCGGTGGTCGGCCTGTATCTTACAACATTCCTCATGTCTGTTGGCTTCCACTACTATGAGACCGTCAAGCAGTCGCTGTCGCTGCAGTGGCTGAGCATTGATGAAGCGCCGGCGATGCTCGGCAAGTTAATTGCTGCGAGCTCCCTCGCGTCGTTGGTGGCTTATGCTTTTTTGTGGTGCGCGCAGGACTATTTTGCTCTGAGCTACGAGTCGATTTATCTTATTGGCGGCGGTGCCTGTCTTATTCTGACCTTGTTCGCGTGGTTGGCATTCCCACGATTTGAAGCCAAAACGAAGCAGCGCAAACACCTGCTGATGCGCAAGCGCTACTGGCTTTATTATGCACTGACGTTTATGGGTGGTGCGAGGCGACAAATTTTTACTGTGTTTGCCGGGTTTTTGATGGTGGAAAAATTTGGCTACAGTGTGAAGGATATTGCGTCGCTGTATATGCTTAACCACCTGTTTAACTGGGCTTTTGCTGGTCGCATTGGCGCGCTGGTGGGGCGTATTGGTGAGCGTCATGCACTGACGTTTGAGTACTGCGGCCTGATTGGTGTGTTTACCGCCTATGCCTTCGTGACGGATGGGGACTGGGCGGCGGCACTGTATGTAATCGACAACTTATTCTTTTCCCTCGCGCTGGCAATCAAAACCTATTTTCAAAAAATTGCCGATCCCGCAGATATTGCCTCGACTGCAGGTGTGGCCTTTACCATCAACCATATTGCGGCGGTGGTCATTCCTGCGCTGTTTGGCTTGGTCTGGCTGGTTTCACCTGCGGCCGTCTTCCTGATGGGCGCGGCTATGGCCCTGATTAGTTTGGTGTTGGCGCGGAATATCCCGCTGCATCCCTCTCCCGGCAATGAAGTGGTGTTTGGTAAAGTGCGTTTCGCTGAGGCTTAGTACGTTTTTCTGAGGCTTAGTGCGGTGTGAGTAGGGGTGGTTTGTTGGCTTTTTTACGCAGCCAGTTGAGACTGTCCAATACAGCGGGCGTGGTGACAATTTTGCGTTCAAGGCGAAATTTGCCCGGGTAATCAACCAAGAGCAGTCCGGTGACCAGCGTCAGAATGCCTTGGCCCGGCAAAAAGAGCATCAAGATACCCGCCAATATCAGGCCGTAGCCAACGACATTTTTGCCGACAAGCGCCAGTGCCCGAATGATGGGGTGCTGGTATTTCCACTCGGTGGGTTGACGTCGCTCGGTCACGAAGTAATCCTCCGGAATTTTCGCGACCAGCCAAGGCAGCGACAGCAAACTGAGCACAAACACGATAAAGGAGATCAAACCTGCCCAAAAAAGCAGGTGTTGGTGACTCTCAAGCCATGTAAATAGTGTGGTCACGGCGTGGTGGGAATGGTGTAGGGCAGGGGAAGATGAACAACGTTGACGGCAGGCTGTCCACCGATTTTCATCTCAGAGCAGCCGTCTGCGCTATCTGCGAGAACCGCCAGTACCTCGACGGTCGATGCTGTTGCTCGCGCCGCGCTGGCAATATTGCCGATACTTTTACCAGCGCCATCCTTGATGTCATCGCCCGGATGCGGCAGTTCTGTGAGCGGCAGCGCTAGGTGGTGCATACGGCGTTTGACTGCGCCGCGATAGTGGGCGCGCGCGACGATCTCTTGGCCGGTATAACAACCCTTTTTGAAACTGATGTAGCCCAGCGCATCAAGGTTGAGCATCTGTGGAATAAACATATCTGTTGTTGCGGCAGTTACATCTGCGCTGCCTGCTCGTATCCGCTGTAAATTGGTGAGGCTGCTGTCTGTGCCGCGCTCTTCACTAATATCTGTGATCGCGGTCTTAAAAAATACGGCGTATTTCTTCAGGCTGCTAATGGCGATGTCTGCAATCGAGGCGTGTGTCTCGAGAACAATGGTATCTTGTTCGTTACAGCGCGCAGTAAAAAGAAAAATCACGCGACCTTTCGCATTGCAGTGGGCGCCGAGAATGGGCTGATTGCTGTTGAGTAGGGTGATATCGCAGGTCACTTGGCCTTGCAGAAATTTGCGACTATCTGGCCCAGTAAGCTGGATAGAGGCCCGCGGGTCGCTGAGGTTTAACATATCTTGAGTCATTGCCAATCCATAGGGTTTGTTGACTGTTTAGGTTTCTTGGCGATTGTCTCTTATAATGCCGCTTTAACACAATTGCTGATTATCTATGAACAAAAATCGTTTACGTTGGGCCTGCCGTCGCGGGATGTTGGAGTTGGATTTAATTCTTGGGCCTTTCGTTGAAGGCCCCTTCGAATTGCTCGAAGAGAGTGATCAGCTGCGTTTTGAGGCCCTGCTTGAATGTGAAGATCAGAATTTATTTTTGTGGCTGATGAAGCGCGGTCAGCCAGATAGTCCGGATTTGCAAAGGATTGTGCGAATTATTCATGAGTCTCGTCCCCAAATCGGCTGAGTTTAGCCTCGGCGCTTCGCGCCATCTTTTGTTGGCAAAGTTGGGCGCGCTGGTCGCGGCGGGTCTGATTGTCGCGAGTTTGTCGCTGCTGGTCTGGGCCAAACTACTCGCGCTGGCGACGCTGATTTTTCTGGGGTTTACCTCTATGGTCGGCTATTGGCGCCACCCCCGTGAACTGCTCGTTCTGGTGGATAGCGCGGCCAATGCATGGCAACTTCTAATCACTGATCGCAATGATCAGACTAAAGTGCTTGATCTCTCGCTTGCAGAAACGCAATTTGTCACGGGGCGCTTGGTGATTCTCTATTTTAAAACAGCCGGTGGTCGACAGCTGATCCGTGTGATTCCCCACGACAGTTTGCCGCCGTCGCAGCATCGATTGCTGCGGCTGGCTGCACTGGCGCGCACTAACTCCGGTTAATAATCATGTCCTGCCCAGCAAAGTTGTTGGGCACAAGAATCGTGTCTTTCGCGATGGGTGAGAGTTCTGGATAGTCGAGGGTAAAGTGCAGTCCGCGACTTTCTTTGCGCTGCATGGCACAGCGGATAATGAGTTCTGCTACTGTGGCAAGGTTGCGCAGCTCCAAGAGATCGCGGCCCACCTTATAGTTGCTGTAATACTCTTGGATTTCTTTTTGCAGTAATTTGATGCGGTGCTGGGCGCGTTGCAAGCGTTTATCGCTGCGCACAATGCCAACGTAGTCCCACATAAAGCGCCGCAGTTCATCCCAGTTGTGAGAGATAACAACATCCTCGTCAGAGTGAGTCACCATCGACTCGTCCCATTCGCGAATAAAATCAGGCTCTGGAATCTGTGATTGTAATTGGTTGATTTCAGTGGCCGCCGCTTGCGCATAGACCAAGCACTCAAGCAGTGAGTTACTCGCCATGCGGTTGGCACCATGCAGCCCTGTAAAGGCACTTTCACCAATCGCATAGAGATTGAGTAGGTCTGTTTGCCCCTTGGTGTTGACCAAAATGCCGCCGCAGGTGTAGTGCGCGGCTGGAACAACGGGAATCGGGTCTTTGGTGATATCAATGCCAAACTCTAGACAGTGCTTGTAAACCGTCGGAAAGTGTTCAGTAATAAATTGTGCCGGTTTATGGCTGATATCGAGATACAGGCAGTCGCTGCCCAAACGTTTCATCTCATGGTCAATTGCCCGAGCAACAACATCGCGCGGGGCTAGCTCGGCCGCTGGATGAAAGTTGTGCATAAAATGTGTGCCGTCGGGCAATTTCAGCACAGCGCCCTCACCGCGCAGAGCTTCGGTGATCAGAAAAGATTTCGCTTTTGGGTGATAGAGGCACGTCGGGTGGAATTGATTAAACTCAAGATTTGCCACACGACAGCCACGCCGCCAAGCCATGGCAATACCATCACCGCTCGCGCCGTCTGGATTGCTGGTGTACAGGTACGCTTTACTCGCACCTCCGGTTGCCAACACCACGCTTTTTGCAGTGAACAGACACACCGTTTCGCTCTTCATATCGAGTATATAAGCACCGGTGCAGCGGATCTTGCGCGACCCGCGATCGGCTTGGGTAACAAGATCAACCGCGCAGTGGTGTTCAAAAATATCAATATTCTTTGCCGCAAGAACCTGCTTGATCAGCGTTCCAGTAATTTCTCTGCCGGTGGCATCAGCCGTGTGCAAGATGCGGCGATGACTGTGGCCGCCTTCCTTGGTGAGGTGGTAGCTCTGCTCACCTTCCTCGCGTGTAAAATCCACCCCTTTGTCGATGAGCCACTGCACAGCGGCGGGGCCATTTTCAACAACAAAACGCACGGCGTCTTCATGGCAGAGGCCAGCGCCTGCAACAAGGGTGTCGGCAATGTGAGACTCGGCGCTGTCATTTTTATCAAATACAGCTGCGATTCCACCTTGGGCTAACCATGAAGCGCCGCCCTGAAGCTCAGTTTTGCTTATTATTGCGATGCGTAGATGGCTGTTTAGCTGCAATGCAGTGGTTAAACCAGCTGCACCGCTGCCAATTATTAGCACGTCGTAAAGGTGTGTTTGTTTCATTTGTTGCCCACAATCAATTGACTGGCATAATAATATAAGCTCAAATCGCAAGCGAACTAATTTGCTTACAGGCTGTCTTCCCTAGATCATGGTAAAGGTCTTGCTTGCGTGAAAAGCACGTATAACTTGGAATTAAAAGATAAATGGATTGTTAGATGATAGAAAAAAAGGCAGAAGCAACTGACTATGAGTTAGTTGTTAGAGTGCAAAAAGGTGACAAGCGAGCCTTTGATCTTCTCGTTCTAAAATATCAGTACAAAGTTCACTCGATTATTGCGCGATTTATTCGCGACAGTGACGAAGTGAAAGATGTCGTGCAAGAAGCTTTTATTAAAGCCTATCGTGCGCTGCCTAATTTTCGCGGCGATAGTCAGTTTTACACGTGGCTTTACAGAATAGCTGTTAACACCGCGAAAAATTACCTGGTGGCGCGGAGTCGCAGGCCGCCGTCATCAGATGTTGATTTGGACGACGCTGAATTTTACTCAGGCAGCGAGCAGCTCAAAGATGTCAGCTCTCCAGAAAATGAGCTATTTCGCGATCAATTAGAATCGGTAATCAATGGCGCGATCGCCGAATTACCCGAAGATTTGCGCACTGCAGTCACCTTGCGTGAATACGATGGTCTGAGTTACGAAGAAATTGCACAGATTATGGAGTGCCCAGTGGGTACGGTTCGTTCGCGTATCTTTCGGGGTCGCGAGGCAATTGATGCCAGGGTTTTAGCAATAATTGATGGTGTGTAGTAGGGTAGTGAACTTTCCTGATAAACACATGTCATACACTCGGTAATGAATTTAAGTGATATCTATGCTATTAAAAATAAGTGCTAATGGGGTAAATCGATGACTGATCACAAGGAACGCTTGGAGGAGTCTCTTTCCGCTTTGATGGACGGAGAAACCACTGATATGGAAATGCATCGCCTTTTAAAAGAGATCGCCAGCGACACTAGTCTGCGTGACAAGTGGAAACGCTATCACATGATCTCTGCGACAATTAAAGGGGAAACCGTCAGCCCGTCAATGGATTACTCTGCGTCAATAGCCGCAGCCATCGATGCCGAACCGGCCTACCGTTCAAAAGGTTTCACACTGTTTGCCGGCGCCGCAGGACGATTTGCCATTGCTGCGTCCGTCGCCATGCTTGCGGTGGTGGGTGTTCAGCAGCTCAATAGCCCCTTAAACAGCAGCCCCGTGGTATCTGAATTTGCGGCGATGGATGAAGATGATCAAAATAATGGCCCTGCAATTCAGTTTCCCTCAGGCTTCCAGCCAATTATCAATGCTCGCACAGTCAGTGTTGGCGGTGACAATAAAACATCTCGCTATGTCACCCCTCTCATGCAGGTTCGCCAGCAGGAAAAACAGCAATACTCAGAGGTAAAACTGCGTGCGTACCTCAATAACGCCATGCTCAAACACTCGAATAATGCCGCTTTAAATAGCAACCAAGGCATGCTTCCTTTTGCGCGCTTAAACGATAGCCAGAGCTCTCCAGAGTAGGAGTAAGGGAGTCAATGGCGTTATTTGGTTCAGTGCGTTTCATCAAAGTGGCGACTCTAGCAGTCGCCGTTTTCGTTAATGGTCCGCTCTTTGCAGGCGATTTGGAGTCTGCCCACGATCTGATGGCGAGGATGGCCAAAGCTTCGAGAGATTTAGATTATCGCGGGCTATTTACCTATGAATATCGTGGCAATCTAACAAGCGTTAAAGTGATGCACAGTGTTCGCGATGGCAAAACCTATGAGCGCGTCGTGCATTTAGACGGTCCCAAAAGGCAAGTGTTGCGGCGTACGGATAATGCCGAATGCCTGCGCACTGGCGATATGTTACTGCGAGGAAATGCCTACAAAATCACCAAAGACAGCTACGCGCGCTTGGAAGATTTCTATGAATTCCATATCAAAGGCGATGACCGCGTTGCTGATCGGCATGTATCTATGGTGCATGTCATCCCCAAAGATAAAAACCGCTACGGCTATATTGTTGCCATCGATAAAGAGTCGGGTCTTTTATTGCAGTCAGTTTTGATGAATCATTTGGGCAAGCCACTAGAGCGCTTTCAGTTTGTGGAAATCGCCATTGGCAACGCTATGTCGGATGACGAGTTTGCAAGAGAGGCTGAACAGTTTGCCAAGGCCGGTGTCGATCAAAGTAATTGTTTAGATGCCGATGGTAAAGTCGATACTGAAGGCTCGCGCTGGCAGGCAGAGTGGTTGCCCCCAGGCTTTGTGTTGGCCTCTTACCAGCCAGCAGACGCTAGTGGTCAGGAGTCGATGATGTTCACAGACGGCTTGGCTGTATTCTCAGTATTTATCGATTCTACCCAAGGAAATATGCTGCCCCCAGTGGATGCCAAGCTTGGCGCGACAGTGGCTGTTTTAACCAACATTGAGATTAATAAAAAGCTCTACACAATTTGTGTGGTTGGCGAAATTCCCCGCGCTACCGCCAGTCAAATCGCCAGCGCGATTACCCAGGTGCCGCTGTAATGGATTGCTATGATTCTTGAAACTGGAACAGTTGTTGCCATAGAGCCTGACGGTCTTTGGGTCGAAACTATTCAAAAATCCGCCTGCGAAGCCTGTGTCGCTGAAAAGGGCTGCGGGCATAAATTTTTGTCTAAATTGGCGGGTAAAACCGCCAGTATTCGGGTCCTCCGCAATCAGGCCGCGCAATCCAATGTCGCTGTTGGGCAGTCGGTCACCATTGGTATTCCTGAGGATGTGATTGTTCTCGCGTCTCTTTTGGTCTACCTCATGCCGATTGTGCTGGCTGTGGTGGCCGCTGCTATTGTTGGCGGCAGTGATGCTCAGAGTGCTGCCGCGGCCGCGGGCGGTCTCGCTATCGGCGCAGCATTGGTGTACATGCACAGTGCCGCATCACGCAACGATAAGCGCATGCATCCTATTTTGATTGAGCCAAACAGCTCCCTAAACAACGCCCTAAATAACGATCCTAAGGTTGTTCAAGTTCGCTGATTTATTGTTAGGTATTCTTTTTCAATACTGTCATTTATGCGTCTAGACTTAAGTCAATTGATCAAACTCGCTGGCCCAGTGCGGCCGGTTAGGCCGGATTCTTTATAACGTTTATTGCTGGAGATATTTCCGTGTTTAAAAAAGCTATAGCTGTCACATCGGTTACTTTTTTCGCTCTGCTCTCTTTGGCTGCTGCCGCCCAGCTCCCCGATTTTACTCAGTTGGTAGAGGATGCGTCGCCAGCAGTGGTCAAAATAAACACCGTTCAGAAAGCGCCAAAAGCAGGGATTTCTCAGAGGCAGCAGATGCCCGATATTTTTCGTGAGCTATTGCAACAGCGCCAGCAGCAGGCGCGGCCTGTTATGTCGATGGGTTCAGGCTTTGTTATTTCAGACGATGGCTATATTTTGACGAATCATCACGTGATTGATGCGGCGGATGAGATTGTGGTGCGATTTTCTGATCGACGTGAGTTCTCAGCGACCATTGTTGGCACCGACAGTCGTTCAGATCTTGCATTGTTGAAGATCGACGCCAAGGGGCTGCCCACGCTCAAGCTTGCTCAGCCGGATGCGCTAAAAGTGGGTGAATGGGTGTTGGCGATTGGCTCGCCCTTTGGGTTGGACTATTCAGCCAGCGTGGGTATCGTGAGTGCGATCGGGCGAAGTATCCCCACCGATAAAGGCGAAAATTATGTCCCCTTTATCCAAACCGATGTGGCCATTAATCCGGGTAATTCTGGTGGTCCGCTGTTTAATCTCAGCGGCGAAGTGGTGGGTATTAATTCACAAATTTACTCTCGCTCGGGCGGTTCGATTGGTCTCTCGTTCGCTATTCCTGCAAGTGTTGCGATAGATGTTGTGCAGCAATTGAAGGACAGTGGGGAAGTGAAACGTGGCTGGTTGGGCGTTGTTATTCAAGATGTCGATAAAGATCTGGCAAAATCCCTTGAGCTGGATAAGCCGCAGGGTGCGTTAATTAATGCGGTCGAGCCGAAAGGTCCGGCCGACAAAGCTGGAATCAGTCCCGGTGACGTGATTGTTCGTTTCGCCGGTCAGCCTATTTTAGATTCTGGCGACTTGCCGCACGTGGTTGGTTCGTTGGCGCCGGGCGTTAAAGCCTCTGTTGAAGTTTATCGGAAAGGCAAGCTGAAAAAGCTTACCGTCGAAGTTGGTAGCCTCGACAGTGCTGATCAGCGTGTCGCTGGCACTGTCGATGGCAGTGATAGGCTCGGACTGGTGGTTGAATCGTTGGGCGACCGTGAGCTGAACGCGATGGGTTTGCGTGGGGGTGTCGTGGTGACTCAAGTTTCTCCAGACTCTGCGGCTTCGCAGTCTGATCTTCGCAGTGACGATATTATTTTGCAGTTAGGGTATAGCCGCATCGATGATATTGATGAATATGATCAAGTGGTCAACGAGCTGCCGCAGGGAATGCCGATTCTCATTCGTTTTTACCGTCAGGGAAGGGCAATCTCGAGAACGATTATCCTTAATCAGTAGAAGTGTTACAAAAAGCGCGCCCCAACTTTTATCTGCGCTAAATGGGGCGCGCAGTTGATGGCGTAGGGGCGACAAATACGCTAAACTCCGCACGCATTTTTTAACGGTAGCAAAAACACTTTGTCCGATCTCAGTCATATTAGAAACTTTTCCATTATTGCCCATATTGACCATGGCAAATCGACCATTGCAGACCGCTTTATTCAGGTCTGTGGCGGTTTGTCAGAGCGAGAAATGGCCGCCCAGGTTCTCGATTCGATGGATATCGAGAGAGAGCGTGGCATTACCATTAAAGCGCAGAGTGTTACCTTGCCTTACACCGCGCTGGATGGGAAAACTTACCAGCTGAACTTTATTGATACGCCAGGCCACGTTGACTTTTCCTATGAAGTGTCTCGCTCGCTGGCGGCCTGTGAGGGTGCGTTGCTGGTTGTAGACGCTGCGCAAGGTGTCGAAGCCCAGTCCGTGGCCAACTGTTACACGGCGATCGCCCAAGGACTTGAGGTTATACCTGTTCTTAATAAGATGGATCTGCCACAGGCCGAGCCAGAAAAAGTCATCAACGAAATTGAAAATATTATCGGTATTGAAGCGACCGATGCAGTGCGCTGTAGTGCCAAAAGTGGTGAGGGGATTATTGATATCCTCGAAGAACTGGTCAAAAAGGTGCCTGCGCCAGTAGGCGACACCGAAGCACCTCTTCAAGCACTGATCATTGATTCGTGGTTCGATAACTACCTCGGCGTTGTGTCGTTAGTGCGTGTCATGCAAGGCACCCTGCAAACCAAAAATAAGATTGTCTCTAAAACCATCGGCAAGGCCCATGTGGTTGACAGCGTTGGCGTGTTTACACCCAAGCGCAAGGAAACAGGGGTGCTCCGCGCAGGCGAAGTGGGCTTTATGGTTGCCGGTATCAAAGATATTTTGGGCGCGCCAGTGGGTGACACCATCACCCATTTCAGTACCTCTGATGTCGATGCACTTCCGGGATTCCAGCGTGTAAAGCCACAAGTCTACGCGGGTATGTTTCCAGTGGACTCCGATGATTTTGAAGATTTCCGCGAAGCTCTGTCAAAGCTGGCCGTGAATGATGCGTCGCTTTTCTATGAGCCTGAGAGTTCTGACGCACTTGGCTTTGGGTTCCGCTGTGGTTTTCTCGGCATGCTGCACATGGAAATTATTCAGGAGCGTCTGGAGAGAGAGTATGACCTCAATCTGATCACCACGGCCCCTACGGTTGTTTATGAGATTTTCACGACCACAGGTGAAACGCTGCATATTTCAAATCCGTCAGCATTGCCTGATCCCAGCTATGTTGACGAAATGCGCGAACCAATTTGTGAAGCAAATATTCTGGTTCCCAACGCCTATGTCGGCAACGTTATTGCACTCTGTGTTGAAAAGCGCGGCATTCAAAAAGATATGCAGTTTATTGGCACCCAAGTTTCCATCCGCTATGAATTACCCATGAGCGAAGTGGTTATGGACTTCTTCGATCGGTTAAAGTCAGTCAGTCGCGGTTTTGCCTCTCTTGATTACAGCTTTGTGCGTTTCCAGGCTGCCTCGCTGGTTCGTTTAGATGTGCTGATTAATGGAGATCGTGTGGACGCACTTGCTGCGATTGTCCATCGCGAAACCTCTCAGCAGAAAGGTCGAGTACTTGCCGACAAGATGAAAGAACTTATCCCGCGGCAGATGTTCGATGTGGCTATTCAAGCTGCCATTGGCGGTCAAGTGGTTGCCCGAACAACGGTAAAAGCGTTGCGTAAAAACGTTATTGCAAAGTGTTATGGCGGTGATGTGTCGCGAAAGAAAAAGCTTTTGGAAAAACAGAAAGCGGGTAAAAAGCGAATGAAGCAGGTGGGTAATGTTGAAATTCCGCAGGAAGCATTCTTAGCCGTGTTAAAAGCATGATAGGCATAACGCTTGTCAGCCTAAAGGGGGCATGATCCCAATGGACCTAAATTTTGAATTAATATTGACGGTACTGTTTTTAGTCGCCGGACTGTTTTGGCTGTTGAACAAATTTGTTCTGAAACAAGCAGAAGGGCTGGCCGAATTTATGGGGTCATTGGCTCCGGTGCTCGGATTTGTCTTAATACTGCGGTCATTTATTATTGAGCCCTTCCAG
>OBNN01000055.1_pt1 | contig 14761 bp, 12 predicted proteins | sample 1470811 | NCBI WGS metagenome assembly OBNN01 (sample SAMEA3275570, study PRJEB22092) | marine metagenome | biome: Estuarine Biome; feature: Surface Water; material: Coastal water | collected 2014-06-21T11:15:00+00 | depth 1 m
AATCTAAACGCCCAGCAGGGTAAACATCTTTAATATCGATACAGTTGGCGAGGGTTTGCCTGCCCGCGTTATCACTGAATTGGCTGAGCACATTAAAGGGTTTGTTGCAAAGAATAAGTTTTGACACAGCTTTTCTCGGTTTTTTTACATTGTAAATGAAACAGAGTTACAAAAAAGGCTGCATATACTGCTAAAATGCAGATTTCGCGTAAAACTTTTACACATCATTACAATCCTGTGGAGACAAAGATGGGCTACAAGCATATCCAGATACCTGAATCTGGCGAAAAAATCACAGTAAATTCCGACTTTTCTATTAACGTTCCTAACAATCCAATCATTCCTTTTATCGAAGGCGATGGCATTGGTGTTGATATTACGCCAGTGATGATCAAAGTTATCGATGCAGCTGTTGCTAAAGCCTACGGCGGCGCCAAAAAAATCTCTTGGATGGAAGTGTACTGTGGCGAGAAAGCGGCAGAAACCTACGAAGGCGATTGGTTTCCTGCAGAAACATTAGAAGCGGTTAAAGAGTATGTGGTGTCTATCAAAGGCCCGTTAACAACTCCCGTTGGCGGTGGCTTCCGTTCTCTCAACGTAGCGTTGCGTCAAGAGTTGGATCTGTTTGTCTGCCAGCGCCCAGTGCGTTGGTTCGAGGGCGTGCCGTCACCCGTAAAAGAGCCTAACAAAGTCGACATGTGTATTTTCCGTGAAAACTCTGAAGACATCTATGCCGGCATTGAGTGGCGTGCAGGTACGCCAGAAGCTGACAAAGTTATCAAATTTTTGCAAGACGAAATGGGCGTGAAGAAAATCCGTTTCGACAAGAACTGCGGTATTGGCGTCAAGCCAGTGTCAGAGCAGGGCACCAAGCGTCTTGTGAGCAAAGCCATTCAGTACGCCATTGATCAGAACAAGCCGTCAGTTACCATTGTTCACAAAGGCAATATCATGAAGTTCACCGAAGGCGCCTTCTGCGACTGGGGTTACCAAGTTGCACGCGACGAGTTTGGCGGTGTTGCGCTGGACGGCGGCCCTTGGCATGTGGTCAAGAACCCCAACACCGGTGCAGATATCGTTATCAAAGACGTGATCGCCGATGCCATGTTGCAGCAGATTATCTTGCGTCCCGACGAGTACAGCGTGATTGCCACTCTGAACCTCAACGGTGACTATATTTCTGACGCGTTAGCCGCACAAGTTGGCGGTATCGGTATCGCTCCTGGCGCAAACTTGTCTGATGACGTGGCGATTTTTGAAGCCACTCACGGCACAGCGCCAAAGTATGCAGGCCAAGACAAGGTGAACCCGGGTTCACTGATTCTGTCCGCTGAGATGATGCTGCGTCACATGGGCTGGAACGAAGCCGCTGATTTAGTCATCAAAGGCATTGAAGGCGCGATTGGCGAGAAAAAAGTGACCTATGACTTCGAGCGTCTCATGCCATCAGCAACTCTGATGTCATGTTCACAGTTCGGCGATGTCATGATTGAAAATATGTAACAACGCGTATTTTCTGTCGTCTAAAAACCCGGCTTAACAGTCGGGTTTTTTTATGGCTGTCACGTAGCAGCGCCAGTGATCTGGTGTACTATTGAAACCGTACTTTTAAATGCAAACCACTTGGCAATATTTTGATGAGCAACGAAAAAAACATACCGATTTGGCAACACGACGGCGATACCGTGGTCGAACAGGCAAGACCAAAATTAAAGCGGCCGCCACTGTATAAAGTGGTCCTTTTAAATGATGACTACACACCGATGGAGTTTGTTGTTGAATTACTAGAGCTGTTTTTTGGTAAGACGCGCGAAGCAGCAACGCGCATTATGTTAAATATACATACCGAGGGAAAGGGTGTCTGCGGCGTCTATACTCTAGATGTAGCAGAGACAAAAGCGGGCATCGTAAACCAGTTTTCGAGGGACCACCAGCATCCGCTTTTATGTGAAATCGAACCCTGTAATGACGAAGAAGAGTAAACAATCATGCTAAGTAGAGAGCTCGAAGTCACCCTCAATCTCGCATTCAAAAGTGCGCGAGAAAAACGTCATGAGTTTATGACCGTAGAACATCTGCTGCTCGCGCTGCTGGATGATGCGTCTGCTGCAAACGTGCTCAAAGCCTGTGGCGCCGACATTCCTGTGTTGCGCCAAGACCTTATAGAGTTCGTCGATTCAACAACCCCCCTTATCTCCGATGTCCACCTTGAGAAAGAGACCCAGCCCACCCACGGTTTCCAGCGTGTGCTTCAGCGTGCGGTGTTCCAAGCGAATTCTGGGAACCACAGCGAAGTGGTCGGTGCCAATGTGGTTGTGGCCATCTTTAGTGAGCAAGAAAGTCAGGCAGTCTATTTTCTGCGGCTGCAAAATATTGCACGCATCGATGTGGTTAATTACATCTCTCACGGCATCTCTAAATTTGCCGATCAGTCCGAGACCAACGCCAACGATTCACGCGCGTCAAGTGGCGCCGCCGCTGAGGGCGAAGGGCAGGAAGAAAGCCTGCTCAGTCAATTCGCCACTAACCTCAACGAGCTCGCCAAGCGTGGCGAAATCGACCCCTTGGTGGGCCGAGCTGCCGAAGTCGAGCGCGTCAGCCAGATTCTCGTGCGTCGACGCAAAAATAACCCACTTTTGGTGGGCGAGTCTGGTGTGGGTAAAACAGCGATCGCCGAAGGCCTCGCCAAGCTTATAGTTGAAGGCAATGTGCCAGAACCGATGTTGGGTAGCACCGTATTTTCCCTCGATATGGGTGGGTTGCTAGCGGGAACAAAATACCGCGGCGACTTTGAAAAACGCCTCAAAGGGATTGTGGCTGAGTTGGGCAAGCGCGAAAAATCGATTCTGTTTATCGACGAAATTCACACCATCGTTGGCGCCGGTGCAGCATCTGGCGGCGTGATGGACGCGTCCAATATACTCAAACCACTGCTGTCGTCAGGAAATCTGCGCTGCTTTGGTTCAACAACCTATCAAGAGTACCGCGGTATTTTTGAAAAGGACCATGCGCTGGCGCGACGCTTCCAAAAGGTCGATGTGGGCGAGCCGAGTGTTGAGGAGACCTACGAGATTCTCAAAGGGCTCAAGTCTCGGTTCGAAGAGCACCACGATCTCAAGTTTACCAATCCTGCCTTGAAAGCAGCGGCAGAGTTGGCGGCCAAACATATCAATGATCGCTTCCTGCCCGACAAGGCGATTGACGTGATCGACGAAGCGGGCGCCTATCAGCGCTTGCAGCCAGCCAGTAAACGCAAAAAAGTGGTTGGTGTTGGCGACATTGAATTGGTTATCTCAAAAATTGCCCGCATTCCTGCCAAGAGCGTCTCCAGTTCCGACAAAGAACAGCTCAAAAATCTGGCAGATAAGCTAAAGATGGTGGTCTTTGGTCAAGATCCAGCCATCGACGCGCTCACCACGGCCATTAAAATGGCCCGTGCCGGTCTGCGAGAGGGCACTAAGCCAATTGGTAGCTTTTTGTTTGCGGGCCCCACGGGTGTCGGTAAGACCGAAGTGAGCCGTCAGTTGGCCAATATTTTGGGTATTGAGTTGGTGCGCTTTGATATGTCTGAGTACATGGAGCGGCACACCGTATCGCGTTTGATTGGTGCGCCTCCCGGTTATGTGGGTTATGACCAAGGCGGACTGTTGACGGATGCCGTTAACAAACACCCTCATGCGGTCATTTTGTTAGATGAAGTGGAAAAGGCTCACCCCGATGTGTTTAACCTTCTTCTGCAGGTTATGGATCACGGTACGCTGACAGATAACTATGGTCGCAAAGCAGATTTCCGCAATGTCATCTTGATTATGACCACCAACGCCGGTGCCGAGCTGATGAGCAGAGCCTCTATTGGATTCTCGGTTCAGGATCATCGCACCGACGGTATGGAGGCTATTAAGAAGATGTTTACGCCGGAATTCCGCAATCGTTTGGACAGCATTGTGCAGTTTGGTGAACTCAGTATGAGCGTCATCGCCACCGTCGTGGACAAATTCCTAGTGCAATTGCAGTCTCAGCTCGACAGCAAAAAAGTCTTCTTGGATATCGATGATGATGCGCGCTGCTGGTTGGCTGAAAACGGTTATGACGCTAAGATGGGTGCACGGCCGATGGATCGTTTGTTGCAAGAAAAAATCAAGAAACCACTCGCTGAGGCGGTTCTGTTCGGAAGTTTGTCTGAAAAAGGCGGTACGGCATTCGTTCGAGTGGAAGAGGGGGAGCTCGTGGTGCATACCGAGAGTGAAGAGGCTGTAAGCCACTAAATCACCTAAGCGAACGACGAAAAAAAGTTACCCGCCTAGATAGTTTCTAGGCGGTTTTTTTGTCTGTTATTTCTCTCAGGGAAAGTCTTCGATCTAACGTGAAGCCATCTAACGTGAAGCCATCTAACGTGAAGCCAAGGTTAGCGCTATCAAAACTTACCGCTCTCTAAAGGTAATGCGGCCTTTGCTCAGGTCATAGGGCGTCATTTCAACCTTGACCTTGTCACCCGTAAGAATACGGATATAGTGTTTGCGCATCTTGCCTGAAATATGGGCAATGATGACGTGGCCATTTTCCAACTTAACGCGGAACGTGGTGTTTGGAAGAGTGTCGATGACCTCTCCGTCAAATTCAATGTGGTCTTCCTTCGCCATAAGCTTCTTTTAGTGCCTGTTAGGTGGTCGTTCTGAAAAATACGAAAAGGGCCTATCTCTGAAATGTCTGAGGTATGCACCTAAAAATCGCGGCAAGTTTGCCTGAAAATGGCTCGTATAGCAAAGTCAATCGGCTTTCAGCCAATTATTTTCTCGATACAGTTCAAGGGGCTGGTAGTTGGTCTTGTATTGCATTTTACTGCAGCCGGAAATCCAGTACCCGAGATAGAGGTATTTAAGACCCAAACGCTGCGCTAACTGGATCTGGAAAAGCACCGCAAGATTACCCAGTCCTCGCTCAGAATGGTCTGGGTCAAAGTAGGTATAAATCGCGGACAGAGCGTTGTCGATAAGATCGACAACCGCACAGCCAATCAGCTTATTATCGACGCGAAACTCAAGAAACTGTGTGCACTCCCAAGGCTTACCGAGAAAGTCTTCAAACTGTCGCACAGAGGGCGGGTACATATCGCCGTCGCTGTGCCGAGACTCAATATAGCGCGCGTAGAGATCATAATGCTCTGCAAGATCAATAGCGTCACACTGCTCCACCGCAATGTCGGCATTGCCACGCCAGCACCGCTTCTGCGATCGATTCATCTTGAATTCTGCCACCGGCAAGCGTGTCGGCACGCAGGCTTTGCAGGCGCTGCACATGGGGGCGTAGAGATAGGGTCCACTGCGGCGAAACCCGAGAGTCGTCATGCGCGAGTAGAGCGCAACATCAATGGACAGCGCGGGGTCAACAAAGGCTGTTGTCGACATCCGCTCGGGCAAGTAGCTGCATTCATGGGGTTCGGTTAAGCAGAGTCGCACTGCCTGAATATCGGGGGAAATATCTCTTGTCATACCGTTTCTCTGCGACTCGCAAGTGTTGATAGTCATTAAATCTGCAATAACCCTAGTTGATCCCCAGCACAGACTCAACCACTGTTTTATGTATTCACCACGTAAAGCGCATCGCCCCCGGCACCTCCACGTTACCGAAGCACGACCAGTCCGGCGGGCTGTGGTGGGCTAGCTGCAGTCGCTGTAGAAATAGCGATCTGTCGATAGCGCTCGCACCCAAGGTCAGCAAATGAGGATTGACCAGCTGACAGTCCAACAGATCAAGGCCCGCATCCATTCCCCAGCGGCAGAGGTGAGCGAGGGCTATTTTGGAGCCATGATCGCCACGGCTGAACATGGATTCGCCACAGAAAACCGCACCCACAGCGACACCATACACACCGCCAATCAAGTCATCGTCACGCCAAACTTCAACTGAATGGGCGCGCCCAGCGTGGTGGAGAGCCGTGTAGGCCTGAATAATATCGGCGCTGATCCACGTGCCGCCCGCGGCATCCCGGGGGTCCCTGCAGTGCGCAATTACACGTTCAAAGGCGCGATTGGTGGTAACGCTGTAATCGTTGCGGCGTAATACTTTACGCAGACTTTTGGAGCAGTGAAATTGCGCCGGTTCAATGACACAGCGTATCGAAGGACTCCACCAAAGAATGGGATCGGGCGTCTGATACCAGGGAAAAATACCCCGATCATAAGCCTGTAAAAGAGTAGTTTCAGCGAGATTGCCACCGACCGCCAACAGCCCATCCGGCTCGGACAGCGCCCAGCGCGGATCGGGAAGCTCAGGTTCGTCGCGATCAAGCAGTGGCAGACGCACGACGTTGGCCTTTAGTTATCGAGAAAACGCTCCGCATCCAGCGCCGCCATGCAGCCACTGCCAGCAGAGGTAATCGCTTGGCGGTAGACATGGTCAGCGACGTCGCCAGCCGCGAACACACCGCTAACACTGGTCTCAGTCGCATTGCCAGCCAATCCGCCTTTGATGGTGATATAACCGTCTTTCATCGCCAGCTTGTCAGCAAAGATATCGGTGTTGGGCTTGTGGCCAATCGCAATAAAGACACCGGTTACCGCTAATTCTTTGGTTGAGCAATCAAGAGCGCTCTTTAACCGCACGCCAGTCACCCCAGCATCGTCACCCAACACCTCGTCAAGGTTGTGGTTCCATTCGATTTTGATGTTGCCGGTTCTCGTTTTTTCGAAAAGCTTATCTTGCAGCATTTTTTCTGCGCGCAATTCGTCACGGCGGTGAATTAACGTCACCTCACTGCAGATATTGGAGAGGTACAACGCCTCTTCGACCGCAGTGTTGCCACCACCCAGTACCGCCACCTTCTGATTGCGGTAAAAGAAACCATCGCAGGTTGCGCAAGCGCTAACCCCTTTCCCCATAAACGCCTCTTCCGAGGGCAGACCCAAATATTGGGCCGAGGCGCCCGTGGCAATAATTAACGCATCGCAGCTGTAGCTGGCAGAGCCTTTAAGTTGGAAAGGGCGCTGATCAAGATCAACCTCATGGATATGGTCAAAAATAGTCTTGGTGTCGAAACGCTCGGCGTGGGCCTGCATGCGCACCATCAAGTCTGGACCCTGCACACCATCTGCATCACCTGGCCAATTATCAACATCGGTCGTGGTGGTTAGCTGGCCACCTTGCTGCATGCCAGTAATTACCACAGGGCTCAAATTGGCGCGAGCCGCGTACACTGCAGCGGTCCAACCAGCGGGGCCAGAGCCTAGAATAATCAGTGGATAATGTTGTGTCTCAGACATGGATTCTCTCAATAATAAAGTGGGTTGGAGGGTGTGCGTCTCGCATAGGGGCCGTATCATAATCAATCAGGGCGCGATGAAAAATAGCTTTCGCACATTAACTTCAATTTAAGCGATCGAAGATCGTCATATCACTGCTTCAAACATGGCTTTTGTACGTGAACCGGCTACAATTGGCTCTGCACAAAAATACAGGGAACACCCCATTGAGCTCTGACAAGAAAAGACAGCGCCAAGCACTGGCCGAAGAACCCAGCGCAAACCAAGCCCGCGGCAAGCGATTAATTGCAGAGGGCGCCCTGATCGGTTGGATCGCACTCTGTTCGATCTTACTGTTAGCCCTGCTGAGCTACTCGGCGAATGACCCCGGATGGTCGCACACAGGCCCCCGAGTCGGCATCGACAACGCCGTGGGCCTCGTCGGCGCCTGGTGTGCGGATGTGTTCTTTTCCCTATTTGGCGTAATGGCCTATCTTTTTCCCGCACTGCTGGCCGTGCGTGCGTTGCAAATACTCAGAAATTACATTCTCAGTGATGTCGATGAATTTGACTCCGTCACCTTCACCCTGCGCATTATTGGTTTTTGCTTAGTGATGATCAGCGCAACCTCACTGGCCAATATCCAATACGCCGACGTCAACAACGGCTACCCCTTCGGTGTCGGTGGCGTGCTTGGCAACAAAATTGGCGAAGCCAGTATCGCGGTATTCAGCTATGTCGGCAGCACGCTAATTCTGCTCTCCCTGTTCTTGTTTGGCCTCACGGTATTTGTCGATATTTCGTGGATCGCAGTAATCGATAGACTCGGTATCTTGACCATCGACCTGTATCAACTCGCACGCACGAAGTACCACGCGTGGCAGCGTGACCGGCAAGAAGATGAGCTGTCCCGCGAAGCAATGATGGAGCGGCAAGTCAAAGTCGAAACTCAAGCAAAAACCCAGAAATTGCGCATACCGCCCACCATTCAAGCGCCAGCAGCCAAACCCGTGGTCAGCAAACGCATTGAGCGAGAGAAGCAGCAAACGCTCTTTGAAGACGCCGAAATCGTTGGCTCGCTGCCGCCGATCAATCTGCTTGACCCCGCCGACAATAATTCAGATACAGGCTACTCGCCCGAATCCCTCGAGCACATGTCGCGGCTGCTAGAACACAAACTCCTCGACTTTGGCATAACCGTGCAAGTGGTTGAGGTACTGCCTGGCCCCGTGGTAACACGCTTTGAAATCCAGCCCGCAGCGGGCATTAAAGTCAGTCGCATCACCGGCCTCGCCAAAGATCTTGCGCGCTCCATGGCCGTAATCAGTGTGCGCGTCGTGGAAGTAATACCGGGCAAGTCCGTTGTCGGTATTGAAATTCCCAATGAAAAGCGCGAAATGGTGCGCCTCAGCGAAGTGCTTTCATCTGACGCCTACGACCGCTCAAGCTCGCCCTTAACCCTCGCGCTTGGCCACGATATCGCCGGTATCCCGATTGTCGCCGACCTTGCACGCATGCCGCACCTATTGGTGGCCGGTACCACGGGCTCCGGTAAGTCTGTCGGCATCAACGCCATGCTCCTCAGCCTACTGTTTAAAGCCTCGCCGGACGACGTCAAGCTGATTCTAATTGACCCGAAAATGCTAGAACTGTCTGTGTATGAAGGTATTCCGCACCTATTAACGCCGGTGATAACCGACATGAAAGACGCCGCCAGCGGCCTCCGTTGGTGCGTGGGTGAAATGGAGCGTCGCTATAAATTAATGGCCACCTTAGGCGTGCGCAACCTCACCGGCTACAACCGAAAAATTCAAGACGCAATCAAAGCCGGCAATCCCATTGTCGATCCGTTATGGGTGTTTAACCCATCAGACGTCGGTTGGGACCAAAGCCAGCCAGCCCCCGAAGCACCGCTGCTCGAAACGCTGCCCTATGTGGTCGTAGTGATCGATGAATTTGCCGACATGATGATGATTGTCGGCAAAAAGGTAGAGCAGCTGATCGCGCGAATAGCGCAAAAAGCGCGTGCCGCGGGAATACATCTTATTCTCGCCACCCAGCGCCCCTCGGTTGACGTGATTACAGGCCTTATCAAAGCCAATATACCCACTCGCATAGCCTTCCAAGTATCCTCAAAGATCGACTCACGCACCATCCTCGACCAAGGTGGCGCAGAGCAACTGTTAGGCCATGGCGACATGCTCTATCTGCCGCCCGGCACCAGCGTCCCCGAGCGAATTCACGGCTGCTTTGTTGACGACCACGAAGTCCATAAAGTAGTCGCAGATTGGAAACGTCGCGGTGAGCCCCAGTATCTGGCTGAAATTACCGACGAACAGGCCTTATCCTCCATCTCCGTCCCCGGCTTTAGCAACGGAGATGAGGGCGGTGAAGACGATCCAGAGTCTGATCCACTCTACGACGAAGCGGTTGCCTTCGTGCTCGAAACCCGCAAAGCCTCCATTTCCTCCGTTCAGCGAAAACTTCGCGTCGGCTACAACCGCGCCGCGCGACTTATCGAACAGATGGAAATCAGTGGCGTGGTAAGCCCTATGAGCAGCAATGGCAGTCGCGATATTTTGGCGCCAGGGGGGCGGGATTAGGCGGCCCGTCCGGTGTCCGACGAGCCGGTGGGTAAGTAATTTCAAGGCTATTTTTACAAAAAAGAGTGGAAGCGCAGCTTCGATGGCTTGAGGATCAAACAAACCTTTACCAGCAGCGGCACCTAAACAGGCAGTGGAGAGTAAATAATTTGTGCTGTCAGGGAATTATTTCTGGGGCCATAAGATAGTCATTACCTGTTTTTGCTTACCCTGTAGTAGGATCGCTTGGTAGTTGTGTAAATCTGGATCTAGTGTGTGGCACAGGTTTGACTACTTCACTCAGGGTATCTACTCAGCTTCGAGAGGGCCCTAGTTGGTAGAATCTTATGGAGCATCATGGAAGGGCATATTACCAATGATCCGTAGCAGGTTCGTATTTAGCTTTTTTTTTGTCATTTTTTCTTTGATTCTGTGCGGTTGCATGACTAAAGACGTGACAACTCGGCCGGAATTCTCAAGTGTGGTAGGGTCATGCAAACGGCTAAAGCAAGACGCTTTTCTTGGGTATCATGCGAGGTTCAATGAATACCATTTAGATCCCAATTATCATGATTACTATCAACGAAAGCCCGAAGCCGTTATTGAGTATCTTCCTGCTTATAGCCGTTTTGAAGTGGTGAAAATATTTCATGAGAGTTTGGGTGAAGGTGGGTATTGCTGGGGAGTAAAAGTTAAGATATTGGATGGAGTTCACAAGGGGACAGTGGCAAAGATTCCAGCCTGCTTCACCGAAAATGTACCACTATGGATTAATTTAAGATTCATTGAAGACGCAAATAAAAATGCGCTGCAAATCAAGGACGATTTCGCTGTTGATTGCAAAAAATAACTAAGCGAGATCAGATGAAATGCCCCATGCGCAGCCCGATTAGCAGATCAGAACCCAACCCATCCCTCGGCTAACGCCAATAATCTCGCCTATACTCTTCCCAGACATTTATTCCAGTGACTCGGGTAGGTTCGGGTCGGTTTCTTCTGCTGCGTCAAGGACATCTCATGCATCTCCCGGATTTACTGCTTTTGGGCCTCGTTGGCTTCTTTGGTTTTGGCTGTCAGTGGCTGGCGTGGAGGACGCGGCTGCCGGCGATTCTTTTTTTGCTGTTAACGGGTATTTTGTTGGGGCCGAGTTTTGGTATTCTTGATCCCGACAAGTTGTTTGGCGAGCTGCTTTTTCCGCTGATTTCATTGGCTGTTTCGATCATTCTGTTTGAAGGTAGTTTGACCCTTAAACGCACCGAATTGGCCGAGATAGGCTCCACCGTGCGCAATATGGTGACCCATGGCGCGCTGGTCAATATGCTTGTAACCACGTTGGCAACACACTACCTCACAGACCTCAGTTGGTCGCTGTCGGCGCTGTTTGGGGCGATTATGGTGGTGACGGGGCCGACGGTGATTATGCCGATGCTGAGGTCGGTGCGGCCGAATGCTAAGATCGCGCGCACACTGCGCTGGGAGGGCATCATTATTGACCCGCTCGGGGCGCTGTTTGCGGTGTTTGTGTTTGAGTGGATCATCGCCCAGCAATCCAGTTCCAATTGGTTAGACGTTGCCTGGGTGTTCTCTGAAACCGTGGTTGCGGGCATTGCTTTGGGCGTGTCTGCGGGATATTCGTTTGGCTTGTTGTTGCGGCATTATTGGGTGCCTGAGCATTTACAAAACTACGCCACCATTGCCATGGTTGTGCTGACATTTGCCATTTCGAATACAACCATGCACGAGTCTGGCCTGTTGGCTGTGACCATTATGGGTATCTGGCTAGCCAATATGCCGGGGGTTCATATTCGCCACATACTCCACTTTAAAGAGAGCCTCACCCTTATTTTGGTCTCGGTTTTATTTATTCTGCTGTCCGCCCGGATAAACTTTGATGCGCTACTGCAGCTGGGCTGGGGAGCTGTGGGTGTGTTGTTGGCAATTCAGTTTATTGGTCGGCCCTTAAAAGTATTTCTCAGCACGTTGGGCTCCAGTTTCTCGCTCAACGAACGTATCTTGCTCAGTTGGGTTGGGCCTCGTGGGATCGTCGCAGCGGCGGTATCAGTGGCCTTCGCCCTTAAAATGGAGGCGCTGAATATACCCAATGCAGAGTTGTTGGTTCCTCTCGCGTTCAGCGTCATTATTGGCACAGTGGTTATTCAAAGTGCAACGTCGCGCTTGTTGGCGGTTCATCTCAAGGTCAACCAGACCGATACGCAAGGCTATTTGGTGATTGGCGCAAACCCAGTGGCCATTGCCATTGCCGAGGCGCTAAAAGGCCTGAAGATCGACACCATTCTGTGCGACACAGAGTGGGAATATATCAGCCAAGCCAGAATGAAGGGGTTGAAGACGTATTATGGCAACCCGATCTCGGACCATGCCGAGACGCACATTGATCTCTCCACCATGGGCGGCATGTTGGGATTGGCGCACTTTTACTCCTACAACACCGCAGCGGCGTTGCGCTTTCGCGAAGACTTTGGGGCGCGTAAGATCTTCAGTCTTGTCACAGGCACCAGTAAAAAATCCCACAACAAGCACAACATAAGCGAATTCTATAAAGGCCGAGTGCTGTTTGACCGCGATGTTACCTACAGCGAACTGCTTCACCGACTCAAGCAAGGTGCACAGATCAAAAAGACTCGGCTAACCGATACCTATTCATTTGAGCAGTGGCAGCTCGACAACCCCAGCAGCATCCCCTTATTTGCCGTTGATGAGAAAAACCATCTGTACTGGTTCACCGACGAAACCAAGCTCCATTTAGGTGACGACTGGCGGTTATTCGCCCTTGGGGAAGGGGGTTGATGGCCTTCGCTAGCAGTCTCCGTTCCCCCATACGCATATCAACAAAGTAATCAAAACTGGTCTACCTTTAAAATAATCAACGTGCTCACTTCCGGTGTGAACAAGAGCAGCTACCAGCGGGCGCAGACACGCGCTATGACATGAAAGGATACAGGCATTTTGGATATGTCCGATGACAAGCATCGCGCGGCCGTTGGGGAAGATGGCGCGCAGTCAGCGAAGGGCGAGGCAACCAGTCAAGAGCGGAAGGCGGGGCAGTTGCAGATGACGCGCACGTATCTTGAGCTGCGCACGGCCTTAATGCGCTTTGCCTACCGTTATTTCAAAACCTCACAAGAAATTGAAGATGTTGTCCAAGAAGCTTTTGTTAAAGTCATCGAAGCGCAGCAAAAGCGCGAAATACTGCACCCGAAATCATATATTTATCAAACCGTCAAAAACCTTTCACTCAAGCGGCTCGACACCAGCGACTACCGTCTTACCGACACAGTAGGGGACATACTGCCCGAGTCGGTCTTATTAGAGTCAGCCACACTGGAAGACCAGTTTGAATCGCAGCAGCGCTTCGAACTTTTTTGTCAGGCCGTGCGGCAACTACCAGTTAAGTGTCAGCGGGTTTACATAATGAGACGGGTCTACGGATACTCACAAAAACAGATCGCGGAAAAAATGGGCATCACCGTCAAAACCGTAGAAGCCCATCTATCCAAAGCCATTATGCGCTGCACCGATTACATGGACGACGTCGAAAACACACAGAGCGACGGGCAAAACTCCAGTGCAAGCCAAACAGGTAAAAGCGGGCGCTATCATGGCTAACAAAGACCAAGAGACAACACAACACGACAGCAATATCTGCAGCTTTCCCAATGCAGAAAGCGGCCGCACAGCGATCAAAGAGCAAGCCAGCTTATGGATCGTTCGACTTGACCGTGGCGACCTCAGCCCGCAAGAAACCCATGAATTGCAGCAGTGGCAAGCCCGCAGCGACTTTCATCGCGAGTATCTGGAAAAACTCGCGCGCAACTGGGACGACATGGCCGTCATGCAAGAGCTCGCAACACTCTTTCCCATCAACGGCGTACACACCACATCCTCCCTTGGGGAAAGGCTGCGCAGTGGGTTTAGGTACCTTCTGCGACCGCCCGTGTGGGTTGCCTCCAGTCTCGCCATCTTTGGGTTACTCGCCGTCGTGATGCTCAATCAACCGCCGCACCACTTCCAAACAGGGATTGGCGAACAAGCCAGTTACACACTCGAAGACGGCAGCACCATTCACCTCAACACCAACACCAGCCTCGATATCGACTACAGCGACGAGCGACGAGTTATCAAGCTCCATCGTGGCGAAGCCAACTTCAATGTCGCCAAAAACCCCGAACGCCCCTTCGTCGTCTATGCCGGGGAAGGCATGGTCTGGGCCGTGGGGACTGCCTTTAACGTGCGCTATATCGAGGGGCAAAACGATCAATACATCGATGTCACCGTCACCGAAGGCACCGTCAAAGTGTATGCCCAAGTCGAAGGAACAACAGCCCCCGCGCTAATTGTCGACGCCAGCAGTGGGCAGAGCAGGCTCGCCGCCAAAGAAGCGCTTGTCGCCGCCGGCAAATCACTGCAATACCACAAAGTGATTAAAAGCGTGCAACCGGCGCCCGCCAAACAGCTAGAACAGAAACTCGCCTGGCAGCAAGGCGCATTGGTATTTACCGGCCAAACCCTCGAAGAAGCCCTGCAAGAAATTGCCCGTTACACCGACAAAAAACTGATTATTGCAGACCCCAGCATTAAAGGAATCAGGGTAGGGGGGCACTACAAAACTAACGATATCGACAGCCTGCTGGCCTCACTCAGCCAAGGATTTAACTTAAGTCTGAAACAAACCGGCAACAACACCATCGAAATATCCGCACGGAACTAGACCAAAACAGCTAAGCCGTTGGAACTAACACCACAGAGCTAAACCCATGGCACAACATATTCGCCAACAGTTTTGGAAAAAATAAACGGAACTTTTCCTCACCCACACTAAGGGTAAATTATGCGACTCCGGTCTCACCATCGTGCAACAACAAAACCACGCCAGAAGTTTGGCACTGTTGCTGCATGTGGGAATTTTGAAGTACCGGAGAA
>OBNN01000058.1_pt1 | contig 14090 bp, 12 predicted proteins | sample 1470811 | NCBI WGS metagenome assembly OBNN01 (sample SAMEA3275570, study PRJEB22092) | marine metagenome | biome: Estuarine Biome; feature: Surface Water; material: Coastal water | collected 2014-06-21T11:15:00+00 | depth 1 m
CATCGCCAAATCCTCTCTTCACTCCAAAAAAGCCAACCTTAAAACAAAGGTAGCCCCATTTATTAATTTTTGGTATTTTAAGAAAAATTAACAATATTTCTTACTTAGTTAGGGAAATTACCAGAATATTTTTCTATTTTATTGATAAAAACAGGATATTTTAAAATCATGTCGATCACAGAGAACAGTGCCACCCAAAAGCTCAGTAAAATCGACCGCAATATTTTGCGCATACTACAAAAAGATGGCCGCATCAGTTACACCGACCTCGCCCGCGAAGTCGGACTCTCCGTGACACCCTGCATCGAGCGCGTGAAAAGGCTGGAACGAAGCGGCTACATCGAAGGCTACAGCGCCCGCCTAAACCCCGAACGGCTGAATGCCGGCCTTGTAGTATTTGTGCAAATACGCCTAAACCATACATCCCAAGAAAACTTCGAAGAATTCCGCAGCTCAGTAATGCAACTCGAAGACATCCAAAGCTGCTACCTCGTCTCAGGCAACTACGACTACCTTCTAAAAGCCCGCGTAGCTGATATGGCGGCCTACCGCGAACTACTCGGCAGCCGAATACTGAAGCTCCCCGCCGTTCAGGAATCAACCAGCTACGTGGTTATGGAAGAGTTAAAAGAGACAATGGAAGTGGCCGTCCCCTACGCCAGATAAATATCAGAAAAATGCACTTTCTTGCGGTGAGAATTGTTGACTCAAACAACCCTCTCACCTATAGTACGCGACCTCTGAAATGAGACCTACAACGCACTCGTAGCTCAGCTGGATAGAGTACCCGGCTACGAACCGGGCGGTCGCTGGTTCGAATCCAGCCGAGTGCACCATACACATAAAACCCCATCGATTGCGATGGGGTTTTTGTTTATGGAAAAGCTACACACCGCCAGGCCATCAATGGGTAGCAACAATAAGAGCGCCCACCAGTGCGAGAAACACGCCGGCGAGTTTTCGTTTGCTGAGTTCTTCACCTAGGACTAGGTAGGCGAGGATAATGATAAAAACGGTGGACAGCTGATTGTAAATGGCGGCGCGACCCGCCTCTAGATATTTAAAGCCCGCAATCCAGAACAGCGTGGCGAGAAAGGGTCCTAGAACCGTCATGGGAAGCATCTTCCACCACAGATCAACGCGGTAGAATCCGAGTAAAAGCGTACTGCGCATGCGCGTTGGATATTTGATCAGCGCGTAGACAACCATCGCCAGCACCGCCACCAAAAACCGAAAGCTCGACACCCACAAAATAGATACTTCTCGATAGATATCACGCACCATCAGAATGCCCACCGCCATAATAACGTGCGCAGTTGCAGCCAGCAGGATGCCCACCCAGAGATCTCTCGGCTTCTTGATCTCAGCGCTCATGGTGGCGCCGACAAAGACGCCAGACAGCACCAGAGCGCCGCCAATCAGCTCCCAGGCGTTCAATCTTTCGCCAAACATAACAAATCCCACCAGCGCAATCGAGGGCGCATAGGCGCAGTCTGCCAGCGCCTGCATGCTAGCACCCAAGCGATTGAGGGCCGCTGAAATCATCGTATCGGCCACTGCGATGCCGAGAATGGCACTCACTACCAATCGCACATAATCAAACAGTGGCAGCTGCACAAAGAGTGGCTCGCCCAGAACCAGCAGTACAATCACCACCAACAAACAGGCGACAGAGTTTTTGAAAAAAGTGAGCGGAATCGGCGGTATTTGATAGCCGACAATGCGCATTAAAATAAGCGCAAAAGACCACAGCAGTGCTGAGCCGATCGCATAAAAGTCCCCGACATTCATAGATGTTTTAAGTCCTAGGTGGCGCGCTGTGGTTCGCGTACTAAAATAAGGCGGCAGTTATACAACAAAAAAGAGCGCCGTAGCGCTCTTTTTTTGTCTTCGATAACTAAAGTGCTTAGCAACCTAGGTAAAGCACATCACCGTACTGACTGCGGTATAGGCCGCCAGACCTGCGATACCCGCTTCAAAGCCGAAGCCGGACTGCTTGTGCGCCTCAATGGTGATCGACACGTTGCCGCCCGATGGGGTTCCCGTAGCGACCATATATATTAACCCAGCGGCAAGTTCATCGCCCATACGCTGCACACGGCCGACATTTTGTGTTGCCACATAAGCGGCCAAGCCAAAACAGGTGCCATTGGCAATTTCAACCGCTTCAGCTTCATCTTTAAAGCCGATAATCGACAACACGGGGCCGAAAATTTCTTCCTGAGCGATACGGTGTTGCGCATCGACCTGATCAAAGATTGCTGGCTTCACATAAAAGCCGCCGGTCTCCTGCAACACCTGCTCACCGCCATAGATCAACTTGGCGCCGTCTGCTTTACCGGTCTTGATATATCCGAGCACTTTGTTCATATGCGCTTCATTCATCAGCGCGCCGAAGGTGCACTCAGCATTGAGTGGATCTTGCGGCACAATCTTTGCGGCGTGCTCCAATATTTTCGGCATCAATTTTTCGCGAATGCTGTCTTGCACCAACAGTCGAGTCCCAGCCACACAGAGCGCGCCCTGATTCGGGAAAGCTGTTGCGACAATGTCTTCAGCCAAATAATCCAAATACTCTTCCGCATCATCAAAGATGATATAGGGTGACTTGCCGCCACATTCGAGAATCAGACGCTTCATATTCGACTCGCCCGCAGCCTTCATCAGCAGTCTACCGGTGGCACTGCTGCCAACAAAGGTCAGCAAATCCACATCCATATGTCGCGCCAGAGCATCACCAACATTGACACCATCACCGTGCACAACGTTAAACACCCCTGCAGGCACCCCTGCTTTAACCGCGAGTTCCGCGAATAAGCAGGTGGATAACGAGGTAAATTCAGAGGGCTTAAGCACCAGTGAATTACCTGTTACCAAGGCTGGGCCGACCTTCGATGCAGCCAGTGACAGCGGAAAGTTCCAACCCAAAATGCCGGCCACAACACCCACTGGCTTGCGGCTTTGATAGACCAAACTACCTTGGTCAGTGCCACAGGTGCCGAGCAGCTTGTCGATATTATTGGCGGCATCCCGCAACCCGTGCGAGACCCGGCCGAGATCGTCGTACATGGCATTATTGATCGGCTTGCCCACGTCCATGCTTTCGTAAAGCGCAAAGGTTTCTTTATTTTCATCCACCAAGTCAGCCAAAGCTTTTAAAATTGCGCCGCGCTCTCCGGATGATTTTTTGCGCCAAATACCCGACTTAAAGGTCGCGCGCGCACTGGCCACCGCCTGAGCAACTTCAGAGCCATCGCCATTGCCAAAGCTGTACAGCAACTCGCCATTGCGACCGGCATACTTTTCAATCTTTTTCGAACCCACGCAATCCTGATATTTCCCATCAATAAAATTGCGCACCGTAAATTTCGCTGCAGCGGCACGCTCGTGCCAATTAATCGTACTCATAACATTTCCCTGTAGAAGTTATAAAAATGGTAAGTTAAAGGTGACTCTATTTTTCAGCGCACTCTCATCAAACGCTGCACCATGGCCCGGCTCATCGGTGAGATGAATCACTCCACCGACTTTTTCGTCGTAACGCATACCGCCAATCACCGGGTCGCTGACAAAATCAAAGGCAGAATCGAGATCCAAGAAATAAATATTCGGTTTTGCCATCGCCAAATGCGCAGCTGCACCGAGCGCCAAACGCGACTCAGCAAAGCAGCCAATCATGCATTTGCAGCCAGCGGCCTCGGCAATAGCGTTAATCTTCAAGCCCGTATGGATGCCGCCAGACTTACCCAGCTTGATGTTGAGGTAATCGGCCGCGCCCAACTTGATCAGCTTTAGCGCATCCTTGTCGTCAAACACACTTTCATCAGCACAGATCGGCAAGTTGACCTTATCGCGCAAGCGCGCCAAGTTCTCAAAATCCCAAACCGCCAAAGGCTGCTCGGAATATTGCAGATTGAGCGGCGCCATCGCATTGATATTGGCCACCGCGGTGGGAAAATCCCAGCCCTGGTTGCTATCGACTTTAATGTGCACATCAGGCCCCGCCAGCTCGCGAACCGCCTGCACATGAGCAACGTCCTCAAGGCCAGGCCGCCCTACTTTCATTTTGATGGCATCGAATCCCTGCGCCAAAATCGCCTTGGCCGCCTTTACCGTTTGCTCAACCGTTGCCTGCATACCAATGGTTAAATCCGTTCTAATTTCGCGCCGCTCGCCACCCAAAAATTGGTACAGCGGCATATTCGCAGCCTTGGCCGCAATATCGTAGAGCGCCATATCAAAGGCCGAGCGAATTGACGCTTCGCGGACGATAAAGCCCCGAATCTCGCGCATGCGCGCCTCAATCGCCAAAGGGTCCTTGCCAACCATCAACTTAGCCAACTGCTGACCGGTTTGATAATTTGTCTGCTGCGTATCACCGACAATATAGGCACAGGGACTCGCCTCGCCCCATCCCACCAAACCGCTATCGGTGGTGATTTTAACGGCGACATTTTCAGCGCCATACATGGTGCCGATCGTCACTTTTAAAGGTTTGGCAAAAGGAACGTCAACGGTATAAATATCAACTTGGGAAATAATCATTAAGCGAGCTCTCCGTGCTTGGATGTCGTGGGGGTTTTGAATACCTTGAGCATGTGCTCAATAATGGGGTCGACGCCGTCAGCTATCGGATCAACCACCGGCAATCCTGTGTCGCGGGACAATTGATCCATCAGCGGTCGGCGCTGCTCTGGCGGTACAGCCGACGTGTTCAGACCTATGCCAACACACCGCACCGCCGGGTTGGTCAGGCGCGCCAACAGTAAATTAGTCTCTATGCAGGTTTTGATGCTGGGAACGGGATAGCTGGGGCAACCAACAATATGCTCGCGCATAGGGTCGTGGCAGACAACGATGGCGTCAGGCTGTGAACCGTGCAGCAACCCGAGGCTGACCCCCGCATAAGCCGGCGTAAACGGGGTTGGCTTTTGCTGTGACGGTTGCGCCGGCTGTGGTCTCTTCGCGATTTTCGATGTAGCGTTTGCAGCGCTCGGTGCCAATGGCGATGTGTTTTTCGACGGCACTGGCGCCTATGCCGAGTATTTGGGCGATTTGCTTGTGGGGCATGCCTTGCACTTTGCGCATGAGGAATACGCGGCGGGACTGCGGCGGTAGCTCTGCGATGGCGTCAAAGAATAGGCGTATTTTTTCTTGGGCGGCATATTCGTCTTCTAGGAGGTCTGTGCTGCCTGCGTTGTCTTCGAGGGCTTCTTCGAGGTAGTCGGTGAGCTTGCGGGTTTTGCGGGCTAATTCGCTGTAGGCGAGCGAGCGGGCAACTTGAAATATGTAGGCTTTGGGCGAGTCGATTTCGCGCCCTTTGGTGGCGGTGTAGGCGCGGAGGAAGGTTTCTTGGGAGATTTCGTCGATATCTTCCTGTTTGTAGAGGAAGCGCCGCAAGAAACGTTTCAGCGATGATTCGTTTTGCAGAAACGCGCGGTAAATGCCTGAGTTGTGCTGGCTGTTGCTCTTTTTGGCCTGAGATATTTCAGCCGACACTGTTTTAGATGACCCTATGTTAGACGACCCTGTCTTCATGACCTGCGTGACCTGCTTTTGGCGGTTTTTGAAACGACCGGTTGGCCGTGCCAATGACTGTTAACAGTAAACCGGGGGAATTCCGCAGTGTTGTGTTGGATTTATTTTGAGCGTTGCTTTTTTCGGGGAATTCGGCGGTTAGCCTAAAGATAGACTATTTTTTGCGGCGGTGAGGGTTGCTGGGCGCACGGGCTTAGGTTGCACGGGTGGCAACCTAGGCCTTTGGGTTATTCGGTTCTGTAGAAGGTGAGCGCTCTGTCGCGGAGTGACCTTACGCGCAGGGTGATGATGTCGAGCAGGTAGTTTTGGTAGAGGCGCCATGGTGCTTTGTTGCCCTGTTTGGGGAATTGGTCGACGGCGCGATCGATATAGCCTGAGGCGAGGTCTAAAAACTGGGTGCGCTGTACGCTGGGGTCGCTGTTGGTGGCCATGCAGTATTTGTAGTTGTGCTTGTCCATGTAGGCGAGTAAGCGGCAGACGTATTGGCTGGTGAGGTCGCATTTGAGTGTCCAAGATGCGTTGGTATAGCCTGCGGCGAGTGCGAGGTTGGGTATGCCGCTGAACATCATGCCTTTGTAGACGAGGCTGTCGGCTATTTTAACTGGCTGGCTGTCGACGGTGAGCTGTATGCCCCCGAGTATTAGCAGTTCGAGGCCTGTGGCGCTGACGACGATGTCGGCGTCGAGCACGGCGCCTGATTTAAGCTGAATGCCCTGCTCGGTAAAGTGTTCAATGTGGTCGGTGACGATGCTGGCTGTGCCTTTGCGCAGTGCGCGAAACAGGTCGCCGTCGGGGACGAGGCAGAGTCGCTGGTCCCATGGGTTGTAGCGCGGGTTAAAGTGGGTGTCGATGTCGTAGTCGTCGCCCATCCACTGGTGTGTCATTTTGCGCAATAAGGCGCGCACTTTGTCGGGGAAGCGGCGGCTTAGCTGAAAAATAAAGGCCTGCATGGTGACGTTTTTCCAACGGGTTAAGTCGTAGGCAAATTGTTCGGGAAACCAGCGGCGAAATTTCTGACTCAGTGAGTCTACTGCGGGCCGTGCGACGACGTAGGTGGGCGAGCGCTGCAGCATGGTGACGTGTTTGGCGGTCTTGGCCATGGCGGGCACGAGGGTGACGGCTGTGGCGCCGCTGCCAATAATGACGATGCGTTTGTCGCTGTAGTCGAGCTCTTCTGGCCACAGTTGCGGGTGTATAAATTGCCCTTTGAATTGCTCGACGCCGGGGAAGTCTGGTGTGTAACCTTTGTCGTAGCGGTAGTAGCCGGTGCAGCTGTAGATGAAATGGCAGGTTAGGGTTTCAATCGTCGGGCTGTTGTTTTCTGAGCTGGTGTTTTCTGAGCTGGTGTTTTCTGAGCTGGTATGCTCGATGGTGACGGTCCACTTTGCCGTGGCGCTGTCCCACGAGGCGGCAGTGACTTTGCGCTGATATTGCACGCTGCTGGCGACGTCGTATTGGTCTGCAGTTTCACGGATATAGTCGCGTATCGCGGGGCCATCGGCGATGGCTTGGGCTTTTAGCCAGGGTTTAAAGTTGTAACCGAGGGTGTGCATGTCGGAATCTGAGCGAATACCGGGGTAGCGAAAGAGGTCCCAGGTGCCGCCCATTCGATCTCTGCTCTCAAGGATGGTGTAGGTTTTGTTGGGCTGGCTGAGCTTTAAATGGCACGCTGCTCCGATGCCTGAGAGGCCTGCGCCGATTATGACTACGTCGAAGTGATTCATGATTTCTCTTTTTATGTGTCTTTTAAATTATTGTTTTAGTTTTTTCTTGTGCTTTTAGTCTGCCATTTCCCTGTTTTTACGCGCGCCATGTCGAAACCGATGGCGGTTTTCGCGCAACTTTCACGCAAACGTACTTAAAAAGGCCACCAGCCTTTTGTCGCTTTGTCGAGACTGGGGCCACACTGTTTCAGCTGCGCCGTGTACATGTCTGATTGCCGTTTAACTTTTGCGGCGACGCCGGGTAAAAAGCTTTTCTTTTTGTAACTGCCGCTTTTATAACCACCCCACCCTTCGTGGTAGGCAAGGTATTGTTTGTAGGCGTCCCACTTTGAGAGGCCGAGATTTTTATGACTTTTGTCAGTGTACCAGCCGACAAAGTTGATGGCGTCGGCAAACTCGTCGCGGTCGTGACTCCAGTTGCCGGTGTCGCGCCGGTAGTCGCTCCAGGCTGGATTTTGCGCTTGGGCGTAGCCGTAGGCCGATGATCTGCGCGGCAGCGGAATAAACAAAAAATAGGGTCGGTCGGGTCTGACGTCGGCTTGAAAACTGGATTCTTGTTTGATAATTGCCATCATGACGGGAATCGGTGTGCCCCAGCGTTTGTTGGCTGTTTTGGCCGCTTTGTACCAGTCGGTTTCGCCGCGAAATATGCTGCATATATCGTCTATCTTGCTGGGCTTGTAGGTGGCGCAGGCTGAGAGTGTCAGCGCACAAACAATCACTAATAGGCGGCTTGTTATCATGAGTCTCCCTTAATCAACGCTCGCCTTGTTGACGCTCGTCGCTGTCGGCAAGTCTTGCGGCGATAGTGTGTACTGTGCTGGCCGCTGTGAATTTTTTCTGAGTTTACATCATTCAGGCGGCATTTCGCGATTAATTACGCGGCTTTGTTTTATCTTTAGCGCCCCTGTCTTTATACTTCTATGCTTCTATTTCCGATGGTTTCCCGTTAAGGAATTTTCATGAACAGCCCCACTGACAGTGCAAAGACCTATATTTTTACCGGTACGTGCCGCGCTGGTAGCGGCGTGGTGGCTGCTGTAACGAGTTTTCTCGCTGAGAGGGACTGCTATATTTGCGCTCTCGAGCAATTTGATGATGAATCGACAGGCAAGTTTTTTATGCGCGCGGTGTTTCGATTGCAGGCCAACTCGCCGGCGATTGAGACGATTAAAAATACCTTTCATCAGGTGTCGAATACCTTTGATATGGAGTGGCATATCTATGACCCTGATGTCCCTGTTAAAACACTTATTTTGGTATCGAAGTTTGATCATTGCCTGGATGATATTTTATACCGTCGGCGCAAAGGTGAGTTCAATATGGAGATCGCCGCGGTGGTGTCGAACCATCTCGATTTACGCGCGATGGTGGAACGCGAGGGGCTGCGCTTTATTCACCTGCCGGTGACGGCGGAGACGAAGGCGCTACAGGAGCAGCAGTTGCTCGAATTAATTGATGAAACCCGCGCTGAACTGGTGGTGCTGGCGCGCTATATGCAGATTCTGTCGGATGGTCTCAGTCAGCAACTGGCGGGGCGCTGTATTAATATTCACCATTCGTTTCTGCCCGGTTTTAAGGGCGCTAAGCCCTATCATCAAGCCTACGATCGCGGTGTCAAACTGATTGGTGCGACGGCCCACTATGTGACGTCTAATTTAGATGAGGGGCCAATTATTGAGCAGGTGCTAACCCGCGTTGACCACAATTTTAAACCTGAGCATCTTGTGCGTGTTGGCCGCGATAACGAGTGTATGGCGCTGGCGCGGGCGATCACCTATCACATTGAGCGACGGGTGTTTTTAGACGGTAATAAAACCGTGGTTTTTCTGGCCGGTTGAGGCTTTTTTCTACCTCGATAGGGTTGGTTAAAATACTCGCCCTACTGCTGTTTTACAGTATCATCTCAGCTCAAATAACAGCACCCGCCACTGCGCGCTGCATATAAAGGCCTGAGAGTCTATGTCCAACCAAATTATTCTTCCGCGTATTTTGCAAGTCGGTGCGGGCGCCAGCCAGCAAGTGGGTTCTATTTTAAAGACCTTGGGCTGTCGGCGGCCGCTGATTGTGACGGACAAAATGATGGTGCAGCTGGGCTATATCGACGCTATTCAAGCCAGTCTGAGCGAGCAGGCGATTAGTTCAGATGTGTTTCACGAAACTGTGCCGGAACCTACCGTGAGCTCTATTCAAGCCGGTGTCGATAAAGTGCGTGAGGGTAATTACGACTGCATTATTGCTATCGGCGGCGGCAGCCCTATCGATAGTGCTAAAGCTATTAGTATTCTCGGGAAGTTCGGCGGGGCTATGCGCGAGTATAAATTTCCACGCATCGTCACTGAGTCGGGCCTGCCGATTATTGCGATTCCCACGACTGCGGGCACTGGTTCAGAAGTCACGCGTTTCACCATTATTACCGATGACAGCAGCGACGAAAAAATGCTCTGTGTCGGCATTGGGTTTATGCCTGTTGCGGCGCTGGTTGATTACACGCTGACGTTGAGCCTGCCCGCGCGTATTACCGCAGATACAGGTATCGATGCCTTAACGCACGCTATTGAAGCCTATGTCAGTCAGAAGGCGTCTGCCTATAGCGATTCGCAGGCTATTGCCGCTATGGGGCTGTTGGCGCCAAATTTGCGTCGCGTTTTCCACGACGGCAGTGACAAGCCTGCACGGGAAGCCATGATGCTGGGGGCGACACTCGCCGGTATTGCTTTTTCTAATGCTTCGGTGGCGCTGGTTCATGGTATGAGCCGCCCGATTGGTGCGTTCTATCATGTTCCCCACGGCCTCTCTAATGCGATGCTGTTGCCCAGCGTTACCGACTATTCAATTCCGGCCGCAGCTCAGCGCTACGCGGACTGCGCCCGCGCCATGGGTGTGGCCGAGGCCAATGACAGCACTGATGTGGCGACGGGGAAATTAGTGGCCGAGCTCTATGCTATTAATGATGAACTGAACGTGCCAACGCCGGAGGAATTCGGCATTGATCGCAGCCATTTTTTTGCCAATCTGGAGACCATGGCCGCGCAAGCACTGGCATCCGGCTCTCCCAACAACAATCCTAGAGTGCCGACCAGCCAAGAGATTATTGAGATCTACAAAAACCTTTGGCTATAGCGCTGCCCGATTTGGCAGCCTCTTGCGGCAATGCCGGGATGAAACACAATTTTTGAGGATATTTACCATGACGACTACGACTACCACGACGACCGTGGGACATTTAATTAACGGCCAGTTGATCACCCCCGATGAGCGGCGACAGGACATCTACAATCCCTCCACTGGCGCGGTCAGCAAGCAGGTGGCCTTGGCCTCGGTGGCGACGGTCGAAATGGCGATTGCCGCAGCACAGGCCGCCTACCCTGCTTGGCGCGACACCCCTGCCATTAAGCGGGCGCGGGTTATGTTTAAATTTAAAGAGTTGCTCGAACAACACGCGCCAACGATCTGTCAGTTGATTGGCGAGGAACACGGCAAAATTGCCCACGATGCGGCCGGTGAGTTGCAGCGCGGTATCGAGAATGTTGAGTACGCTTGCTGTGCGCCTGAATTATTAAAGGGTGAGCACAGTAAAAATGTGGCTCCGGGCATTGATTCTTGGAGTGAGTTTCAGCCGCTGGGTGTCGTTGCTGGCATTACGCCCTTTAATTTTCCTGCGATGGTGCCTCTTTGGATGTACCCCATGGCGATTGTCTGCGGCAATTGCTTTGTTTTGAAGCCCTCTGAGCGCGACCCAAGCTCGACGCTGTTTATCGCATCACTGCTGAAAGAAGCGGGTTTGCCCGACGGTGTGATGAATGTGGTCAACGGCGACAAAGAGGCGGTTGATACCTTGCTGACAGATGCGCGGGTAAAGGCAGTGAGCTTTGTCGGCTCGACGCCTATTGCAGAGTATATTTACACCACCGCGAGCGCGCATGGCAAACGCTGCCAGGCTCTCGGCGGAGCAAAAAACCACGCGATTGTGATGCCTGACGCGGATATGGATAACGCGGTAAACCAACTGTTGGGCGCGGCCTTTGGCTCGTCGGGCGAGCGCTGTATGGCTCTGTCGGTTGCTGTGGCAGTGGGTGACGCTGCGGGCGATGCCTTGGTGAGCAAGATGTCGGCGGCAATGACTGCGTTAAAAGTGGGCGCTTACAGCGATAGCCACAATGATTTTGGGCCTGTGATTACCAAACAGCACCAAGAAAAAATTCGTGGCTATATTGATCAGGCCGAACAGCAAGGTGCGTCAATTGTGGTCGATGGCCGCTACCCTGCGGTGCCGGGCTATGAGGATGGCTTTTATATTGGCGGCACGCTTATCGATGGTGTGACGGCGGACATGGAAAGTTATAAAGCGGAGATATTTGGCCCTGTATTGCAGGTTATTCGTGTTGCGACGATGCAAGAGGCGATGGATTTAATCGATGCCCATGAGTATGGCAATGGCACCTGTATCTTTACGCGCGACGGTGAAGCGGCACGCTATTTTTCAGACAATATTCAAGTAGGCATGGTGGGTATTAACATTCCCCTGCCTGTGCCGGTTGCCTACCACAGTTTTGGCGGCTGGAAGCGTTCGCTGTTTGGCGATCTGCATGCCTATGGCCCAGATGGCGTGCGCTTCTATACTAAGCGCAAAACCATTACTCAGCGCTGGCCTTCGGCTGGTGTGCGCGAGGGTGTGCTGTTTTCCATGCCGACAATGAGCTGACGCTTAGCTTAGGAAATAAGGGTTATTTTATCAGGCGCGAGCAAGATACGTTTGCTCTTGTAGAGTGTTCCGAGCGCCTGCTTGTATTTTTTCTTGGATACTTTGAAGGTGCGATAAATATCGTCGGGATCGCTCTTGTCGGTGAGCAATGAAACACCCCCTGAAGTTTTTAGATGGCGAATAATGTCCTCACCAAGGGCATGATCGCCCTGCAGGGTAGCTTGGCTTATGAGCAGATCAATTTTGCCGTCGGGACGTATGCTTTTGATAAATCCGGCTACGCGCTCGCCAATTTTCAGCGGCCGAAACGCATCACCGCGAAAGATTAAACCGAGATAGCGATTGTCGATAACGGCTTTGTAGCCTAAGTCTGTGCGCCCAGCAATCAGCAAGTTAACCGCCTGTTTGGGTTTGACCCAGACTGATTCTTCGGCCAAATGGTCCTGCAGTCGTGTGGAGGCGGCAATGCGGTCGCTGTCGTGATCGTAGAAGACATAAACCACGTAGGAGTAACCCACTTCCATGGGTTTGTGCTGTTCGCTGTAGGGCACTAACAGATCTTTCGGCAGACCCCAATCCATAAAAGCGCCAGCATTGTTGATATCGATCACTTTGAGCAACTCACATTGCCCTACTTGCACTTTGGGTGTCTCGGTGGTGGCGATTAATAAATCTTCAGAATCGAAATAGAGGAATACATCAACCCAATCGCCAATTTCACAGTCTTTGGGTACGTAGCGCTTGGGTAGCAGAATGGTGTCGAGTTCACCGCCGTCGAGGTAGACGCCGAAATCAACTTCTTTAACGACCTGTAATTTATTGAACTTGCCTACCTGTGCCATGCTGCCAACCGCGCCGAATATAAGTGAAAACCTTCTGGGTGAAGGCTAGCTAGAGGACTAGCTAAGAAGCGGCAGTATACAGCAGTTAACCATGGCGAATCACTGCTGGAGAAAACTTATCCGCCGAGGTTTGGAACGGTTAATCGATAGCGGCTTCGCTAGATTCTGGGGATTCGATAGCCTGAGCGGCTTGAGCGGTGGGGGCATTGTCTTTTATGGACTGCTCAACATAGTCGATTACGTTGGCGACGGTTATAAAGCCCTCTACTGTGTCGTCATCAATATCAATGTCGAACTCTTCTTCCAAATCCATCGCCAAGGAGAGCTTCTCCAGAGAGTCGAGATTCAACCCTGCCAACGACATAGACGGGTCTACCTGATCAACTTTGACGGCGTGATTGGTGAGAATAAAGTCGCAAACAGTTTGCGCAACAGTTGGGTACTTATTACTGTCCATAATGAGAGGCTCTTAATCCATGAGTGAAGTATTTAAAATAAGCCCAACACGATATAGTGATCGCGCCTGACTCCTTAAAAGTAGTCGAGAATTTGCTCTTCAACCAAACAATTATTGGCGTTTAGCGATAACGTCAGCAAAACAGGCATCACCTCAATGAGAATTTTGTGCGCAACTATTCGTTAAACGGTTTTACCAATGTCTGGGTATTGGCACTCAGCAATGCGCTCGCGGCATCGATGATGACGCTGATGATATTGGTGGGGAGTCTGGTGGGCAAAGAGCTTACCGCAGACCCTAAATGGGCCACTTTGCCCATCGCATTGACAGTGTGTGGCACCGCGCTAGGTATTTGGCCTGCGACCCGCTGCATGCAGAGTGTGGGGCGCAAACGTGGACTGTGGCTGTTTTTTGGCCTCGGCGCGCTGGCCTGCTGGCTGGCGAGCGCTGCGCTAACGGACAAAAATTTCACCCTGTTTTGCCTAGCCTCGCTGCTCTTTGGTATTGCCAATGCGGCCCTGCAACAAACGCGTTTTGCCGCGATGGAGTCTGTCGCACCAGAGTCTGCGCCCAGTGCGGCGTCGATTATTATGCTCGGTGGTATTGTGGCGGCCGTGGTTGGCCCCGAACTTGCGGTTTTGGGCGCCCATCTCACCCCTGTGGACTATCAGGGTTCTTTCGCGCTCGCAGCACTCGCGCTGCTGTGTGCGGCTTTGCTGCTGAGTTTTTATCAGCCTGCGCCGATATCGTCAATCGCGCAAAAAAGCATCCCGCGACCCTTTTTGAGCATTATCCAAAATCGGTCGTTCTGTCTGGCGGTGCTC
>OBNN01000059.1_pt1 | contig 13803 bp, 8 predicted proteins | sample 1470811 | NCBI WGS metagenome assembly OBNN01 (sample SAMEA3275570, study PRJEB22092) | marine metagenome | biome: Estuarine Biome; feature: Surface Water; material: Coastal water | collected 2014-06-21T11:15:00+00 | depth 1 m
GCTCAAACATCAGAAGGGCGTGGTTCAAAAGTTGAAACACTTCCGGGTGGTGAAAATCTGGGCCAGATTGACGATTTGCGGTTCTTCAATAACAAACTACTTCGAGGATTGCGCGTTCCGCCAAGTTACTTGGGCGCAAGTGATAGTGACCCTAGCGCAGCGTTTAGTGACGGTCGCGTAGGTACTGCAATGATACAAGAATTTCGTTTCACTAAGTTCTGTGAACGTATACAGGCTCTTATTGTAGAAGAATTAGACAGAGAATTCAAAATGTTTTGTAAACATCGAGGTATTCAAGTCGAAAGTTCTCTGTTTAATATTAACTTTAATGAACCTCAGAACTTCGGTAAATATCGCCAAGCAGAAGTTGATAGTGTTGCAATGAATGTATTCTCAAGTATTGCAGATGTTGAATATATCAGTAAGCGTTTTGCATTGAAACGTTTCTTGGGCATGTCAGAAGATGAAATCTTAGAAAACGAAAAAATGTGGCGAGAAGAACACGGCGAAGATGACGTTTTATCTGGAGCTGTTGATGGTCTCAAAGGTGTAGGAGCGTCTCCGCCCCCGATGGATCTATCCGGATCATCTGACGATTTTGATATCGGCGACGATGTTGAACAAAATTCGGATGAAGGATCCGTGATTTCAGGTGCAGAAAATTCAGAAGAAACTGAGACTGGAGTATAAATACTACTATGAAATATATAGAGATTAGAGAGAATTACTCTCCGGAACAAGATGCACAGACAGCAATTGAATTAAGCGATACTAGAAAGCATCGCTTAACACTTGCTCACCTTTCAAAACTTCGCAAAATTAGAGAATACAGAAAATATGAGGACGGGGTAAAGTCAGTACAAATTAAACAAATGTACGGCGGTCCGGCAGAAGGTTCTGACGCAGGCGGCGAATTAGAAATGTAAAATTTACATTAAAACTGCGAACTTTTCAAAATTAGTAGTTTACTAAATATCTCTACACCAGATGATACGCAAAAACACGCCGTTTTTGCGTATTTCCATATTAAAAAGATATATAGATAGTAAATACTATTGTAACAAAACAATAGTGTTTTTACATCATTGCCACACTACTCTTTGTGGCTTAACAGATAAGAAGGAGACTTATAATGTCAAGAAGTAAGTTAGAACAAGTATTAGAGCTTCTTATCAACGAGGAGCGTGAAGCAGCAGAAAACATGCTACACGATTTTATCGTAGAAAACGCTCGTCAAATCCACGAAGAACTTCTAAACGAAAGTGACGAAGTTGTAGAAGAAGACCTTGAGGATCTAGACGAGTCTGACGATGAAGAAATCGTTGATGAAGGTAACGAGTTTGATGACGAGGGTTCAATTGAGGACCTAGAAACAGATTCAAACGAAATCGAAAACGAAGAATTCTATGACGAAGACGAAATGGAAGACGAAGAAGCAGTTGACGACCTAGAAATGGGCGACGATGAAGCTGAAGACGACGGCGTTGAATCACGCGTAGATGATCTAGAAGCAGCACTAGCTGATCTAGAAGCAGAATTTGAAAAAATCATGGCAGGTGAAGCTGACGAAGAACATGATCTAGATGGCGAAGAAGAATTCGACATGGACATGGACGACGAAGAACTTGAAGATGACATGGAAGAATCATTTGACCTAGAACTAGAAGAATCAGAAGACGATTCCGAAGAACTAGAAGAGTCAGACGAAGATGAACTTGTTGAGTATGTTACACCAGTGACAGCAAAAACAGGCGATAACGGCGTACAGAATAAATCAACAGTAAACGCAAATCCAAAGCGTCCTGGCGATGATTCAAACGCAGCACCAATCCGCACAAAAGATGGTAATACATCTGGCGGTAAAGGTGAAACACCAAAAGCAATGAATACAAAAAACGTTAACACATCAGGTAATTCAAAGGCACCGGCATACAAAGGCCAAACTGCGAAACCAGGCGATAACGGCGTTAATACAAAATCACTGCTATAACAACTCTTTGAGGGGAAACCAATGACCGTTCTTATTGAAAGATTATCCCACAATCAAGCTGGTGTGAAATCACGCATCGTTGAAAGTGAGAATGGTAATAAAGATATGTTCATGGAAGGTATTTTCGTCCAAGGTGGCGTTAAAAATGCTAACCAACGAGTATATCCGGTGAGCGAAATCACAAGAGCAGTGGAATCAGTGCAGAAGAAAATTTCTGACGGGTTCCCAGTTCTTGGTGAGTGTGATCACCCACCAGAACTTACTGTAAACGTTGATCGTGTTTCTCATATCATTGAAAATATGTGGATGGATGGTCCGAATGGCTTTGGTAAACTTAAAATTGTTCCTACACCAATGGGCAATATCATCAGAACATTAATCGAATCGGGCGCTCAATTGGGTGTTTCTTCTCGTGGTTCAGGTGAAGTTGGCAGCAACGGTGAAGTGAGTAATTTTGAGATTGTCACAGTTGATATCGTAGCACAGCCAAGTGCTCCGGACGCATATCCAAAGGCAATCTATGAAGGATTGATGAACATGAAAGGTGGTTTCAACACATGGAAACTGGCCCAAGATGTTCAACATGACAAGGCTGCACAAAAGTACTTGTCTAATGAAATAGTTAAGTTCATTCGCGAACTGAAACTTTAAACAGGAGAACCAACAATGGCAAACGAAATCCTTGCTGGTCTTCTTGAGTCAGGTGTATTAAGTCAAGAGGCTAGTACACAAATCTCTGAGGCTTGGGAAGCAAAATTAAATGAAGCAAGAGAGGAGATCACAGCCGAGTTGCGTGAAGAATTCGCTCAGAAATTCGAACATGATAAGGGTGTTATCGTTGAAGCAATGGACAACATGCTACACGAAACACTACGTAAAGAAATCGAAGAATTTAAATCTGATCGCGAAGCACTAATCGCAGAGCGCGTTGCGTACAAAAAAGCAGTAAAAGAACATGCTGCACTCCTTGAAAAATTCATTACTTCTCAGCTTGCAACCGAGGTTAAAGAACTACGCACAGATCGTGCAAAAATGAACGAAAACTTAGAAACAACTAAGGAATTCGTCGTTAAGCAACTATCACGTGAACTTGCAGAGTTCCATAAAGACAAACGTGACTTAGTAGAAACTAAGGTACGTATGGTAGCAGAAGGTAAAGTCCTTCTTAATAAAACAAAAGAATCTTTTGTTAAACGTTCAGCAGAGCTAGTAGAGGCTACAATCTCTAATGCTCTACGTTCAGAACTGAAGATGCTCAAAGAGGACATTCAAGCGGCAAAAGAAAATAACTTTGGTCGCAAGTTGTTCGAAGCATTTGCAGGCGAATTCATGGCTTCACAATTAAATGAAGGCACGGAAGTTGCAAAAATGAACAAAAAACTAAACGAAGCTGCCGCAAAGGTTGTACAGCTAGAAAAAATGATCACTGAAAAAGACACAGCAATTACAGATGCGAAGCGTAAAGCACGTGTAATGGAAGACCGCATGAACCGTAAAACAGTTTTAGAAGGTCTACTTGCACCACTTGCAAAAGACAAGCGTTCTGTGATGACTGATCTTCTTGAATCAGTAAAAACAGAGAACTTAAAAACTGCTTTTAAGAAATATCTACCAGCAGTTCTTAACGAAACCGTTTCAGCAAAATCTGAAACAAAACAAACCCTAACAGAAGGCAAAGTGACTGAACATACTGGTGATCGCGCAGCGACAACCGCAGTAAAATCATCAGATGGCGATGCCGAAATCATCCAGCTAAAAAAGTTAGCAGGCTTGAAGTAATAACCAGGAAAACAGGAGAATAAAAAGATGGAAAATCTTTTTGAAGGTAACAACTGGGATAACACACGTGAGGCACTACTAGAAGGTCTAGCAGGCACAAAGCGCGATGTTATGTCATCAGTTTTAGAAAACACAAAAAAAGCAATTAACGAGAGTGCAACAGCAGGCGCAACTCAAGCAGGCAACATCGCGACACTAAACAAGGTAATTCTACCAGTTATTCGTCGTGTTATGCCAACAGTTATTGCTAACGAAATCATCGGCGTTCAGCCAATGACTGGCCCAGTAGGTCAAATTCACACACTACGTGTACGTTATGCAGACAACGCAGGCGGCGCTACAGCTGGCTCAGAAGCACTATCACCATTTGATATCGCTAAGTCATACTCAGGCGATGCAAACGTTGCGCCAGCATCAACAGCATCACTAGAAGGTGAAGCAGGTCACCGTATGTCAATCCAAGTTCTAAAGCAGACTGTTGAAGCTAAAACACGTAAGCTATCAGCACGTTGGACTTTTGAAGCAGCACAAGATGCTAACGCAATGCACGGTCTAGACATCGAAGCTGAAATCATGGCTGCACTAGCTATGGAAATCACAGCAGAGATCGACCAAGAGATCCTAGGCTCACTAGAAAACCTAGCGACTCAGGGTGCATCATTCGATATGAACGGTACATTCACAGGTACTCCAACATTCGTTGGTGACCGTCACGCGGTTCTAGCAACGCTAATCAACCAGCAAGCTAACCTAGTAGCACAGCGCACACGTCGCGGTGCAGCAAACTGGGCAGTTGTTTCACCGGCAGCACTAACAGTGCTACAGTCAGCAACAACATCAGCTTTCGCACGTACAACAGAAGGTACATTCGAAGCACCAACAAACACAAAGTTCGTTGGTACTCTAAACGGTACAATGCGCGTTTATGTAAACACATACGCAAATGACTCAGCACCAGTTCTACTAGGTTACAAAGGTCAAGGCGAAATCGACGCAGCAGCATTCTATTGCCCATACGTTCCTCTAATGTCATCAGGTGTTGTTGTTGACCCTAACTCATTCGAGCCAGTAGTATCATTCATGACACGCTACGGTTACGTTGAGCTAACAAACACAGCATCATCACTAGGTAACGCAGCAGACTACGTATCAAAGATCGCAGTTTCAAACCTAGCATTCGTATAATTTTTACGAAAATATTAATAATGAAACCCGGGAGGAAACTCCCGGGTTTTATTTTGTCAATCTTCTGAGTAAGATAAATAGACTTAGTATATAATTCTAGGTTGGAAGAATAACATGGCAGAACAAATTAAATTCGGTGACAGACTATTTCTAAAAGGCGAAAAAGTACTATTTGATAACGGTACGGAAGATGCAATTATTGAATCCAGAAATGGTACACTGGTAATCAAGGGTAACCTAACAATTGAAGGTACAACAACGACAGTTGATACTGAAATTACAACATTTTCAGATCCTCATATTCTGTTGAATGCAGACCAGACTGGCCCAGGTTTAGAAGACGCTGGTATTGAAATCGAGCGCGGCGATGATAATAATGTTAGATTTTCTTGGGATGAAGACACTGATCAGTGGACATTATATGACCGAGACTTGAAGACAACTGGTGATGTATTTGCTACTAATATTACTGCTGGTACAATAACAGGTGATATTCTTTCCGAGAACGGAGTAACTATCATCGACATTACCGGCGATGGACTTGTAGATATTCGTGCAGGAAACATCGATAATACCGTGATTGGAGCTTCAACTTCTGCCTCAGCTACCTTCACAACTATCACTGGTGATGGCACAAATATAACAAATGTTCTTACTAACTATACGACTGATGAATTGGTGGAAGGTATCGCCAATCTATATTACACAGACGAGCGTGTTGATGACCGCTTTGCTGCATTATTCGATGCGGGTTATGCTCTTTCATCGATATACGATGACGGTTTGGGTTTATATCTAGTAAATTTCGATGCGTACAATTCAGGAACTGGCATTTCAGTTCTGGATACGAGTGACACTTCACAGGCAAAATTTAGAACAATACGTGAAGGACAAACTGGTACGGGTGGTAACGGCGATCTTGTGGTTACTGTCTCCGGCGACGACATTATAGTAGACACCGCAGTTAAAATTAACAATCTACAATTCAATACGTTTACTGGTGTTGGTTCTATCAGTGTGTACACTCTACCATATTCAGTGACACAAGACTGGCATGTTCTGATTTATATCGATGGGGTAGTACAGGAACCAACTACATCTTACACCATATCCGGGACAACACTGACACTAGTTTCGCCTTTACCGCTAGACTCCATTATGAATGTCATAAAAATGGCATCTAATACTGTTTCGACGGTAACAACAGATGCCGATACTCTGGGCGGACAAATTCCTTCTTATTATCTAGATTATACTAATTTCGTAAATGTACCAACGAGTGTCAGTGCGTTTACTAACGATTCGGGTTACTTAACTAGTTCTGACACAGCATCTAATTCGTCTTCGCTGGATGGGTTATTGAGTACACAATTCTTACGTAGTGATACCGATGATACTATGTTAGGTAACTTGACCATGACTGGTAATATACTACCAAGTGCAAATGTCACGTATAATCTAGGTTCAAGTACACAACGTTGGAATGAGCTATGGCTTTCAACTAGTACAATTAATATCGGGGATAACGCACGAAGTACTGGTATTAACAATAACATGCTGTAAAATGGAACACAGGTAATTTCTTCTAATGTTAATATTAATATAATTCCGGTATCGGACAATACATATAATCTAGGTTCAGATACAAATCAATTTGCAACAATCTATGGGCATACCGTAGAAGCAACTTACGCAGATTTAGCAGAACGTTATGCTGCGGACGCCCCATATGGACCGGGAACGGTTCTTGTATTTGGCGGGGAAGCGGAAGTAACAACAACAACAAAAATTGCAGATCGTGCGGTGGTTGGCATCGTATCTACTGATCCTGCATATCTAATGAATTCAAAAGCGGGGAGTTCACAAACACATCCAGCAATTGCATTAAAAGGACGTGTTCCATGTAAAGTAGTCGGAGTTGTTAACAAGGGAGACTTGTTAGTAACATCAAATATTCCAGGATATGCGAAAGCTGCATTGGAAAGCGAAATAACAACTGGAGCTGTAATTGGTAAGGCAATACAAGATAAATCAGGGTTAGCCCCTGGTATTGTGGAAGTTTTTGTGAGTATAATGTAACATGGTAACAAAAGTAAGCGGATTAGTTTTAGGCAACGCGCAGGTCCATTATAATCATCTTAATTCAGATGTTTTTGGGCCGGCAGCAGGACTTGTAGTAGAGGGTAATACTCAACTTGTGGTAACAACAAGTGGTGACTTATCTGGTGGTGGTACAATAACACTGGGTTCAGGCGGCGCAGTAAATATATCTTATAATGAGCCGACAGACGTATCTCATTTTAATAATGACGCGTCCTACATTGCGAGTGGTGATGCGATTTCTTTGCTACTAAACGATGCTGGGTACGTAGTGACTGGTTCAAATGTATCAGTTTTTAATAATGATGCTGCATATGTCGCATCTGGTGACAATATTTCAGTTTTCAATAACGATTTAGATTTCGTTAGTAATGGCGAAAATATTTCGGTATTTGTTAACGATTTGGGGTATTTGACATCATTCACAGAAACCGACCCAGTATTTGTAGCAAGTCCGGCATATGGTATTACGGGTGTTAATATAACAAATTGGAATACTGCATATAACTGGGGCAACCATGCTTTAGTTGGTTACTTGACATCATTTACGGAAACCGACCCAGTATTTGTAGCAAGTCCGGCATATGGTATTACGGGTGTTAATATAACAAATTGGAATACTGCATATAACTGGGGCAATCACGCACTTTCAGGTTATGTAACTAATATATCCGGATTTGATACTGGTGATTTGTCTGAAGGTACGAATTTGTACTTTACGAATGAGCGGGTAGACGATAGAGTTGCAGATTTATTGGTTGCTGGTAATAATACATCTATAGTGTATGATGACAATGCTGGTACTATAACAGTTTCAACTGATATAGGCGGCGGCTATGATCTATCTAATAACACAACAGACGATTTATCTGAAGGGGCTACCAATCTGTATTATACAGACGCCCGAGTACAAGCCGCAATAACAGGCGGGACTGGGGTTCAAATATCAAATGGTGTAGTGTCTATAGGACAAGACGTTGCGACAACGGCAGACGTTACGTTTGACAATATTACAGCAACTACTATTGAAAATATAGATTATATGAAGTTTGACATAACTTCTGGGGCACCTTCATTCTCAGAAGGTATTCTATTTTATGATAATGTTAACAAGACGTTAGCGATTTATAACCAAGAACCTGATGTTACGATGCAAATTGGTCAGGAACAGTGGATAAGAGTTTACAATAACTCTGGCTCAACTATTGATAATGGTGTACCGGTATATATATCCGGCGCGGGCGGCTCCGGATTACCTACGGTTGCAGTTGCGGATGCTTCCACTTATTTGTCGTCACAGTCTATTGGTTTAGCAACCCACAGTATCGAAGATTTGACATATGGTTATGTTACGGTAAGCGGGGTGGTGAGAGATATAGACACTAGCGGCTTGACTGCTGGACAACGAGTCCACATTGGTGTTACTCCCGGTTCACTTGTGACATCGGCTCCTACTTATCCTTATTATCCACATGAAATAGGTATTTGTATCGTCAGCGATTCTACAGCTGGTTCTATTCTCGTTGCAGTACAAGCACAAGTATTTGAAGAACTTAGAACCACTGGTGATACTAGATTGGGCGGAGATTTGTTTGTGTCTGGCGACTTCACAGTACTAGGATCGCAAACTATTTCTTCGGTTAACAATCTTTCTATTAGTAACAACTTTATGTATCTTAACTCTGGTGACAGTATTGGAGCATCAAACACGAACTTTACAGGCACGGGTTTGGACGATGCTATATTTACTGGTCACTTCACTGGTACGTCAACTGAGACATTCTATGTTAGAATTGATAGCATTGGCGCAACTGATACATTTGAATGGAGTTTAGATAATTTTGCGTCTACCGAATCAACTGGTGTGCCTATAACTGGCGAACCCCAAATGTTGCAAAATAGCATTTACATTGATTTTAATGCTATCACTGGGCATACACTAGGCGATGCTTGGGATGGGATCGCGAATGTATCGAATATTGACATTGGATTGGTGGGTAATAGAAATACTGGTTCATCGGGGATTGGCTATACTCATGTAGGTTTGTTCTACGATGTTACGGATCAAAAATGGAAACTGTTCGATGAATATGGTTTAGAACCAGAAGGTACTATTGATGTGGGAGACACTTCATATTCTCCTGCAACGCTAGTTGCGGACACGATTGAAGCAAACGTAGATTGGACGTATATTCAAAATAAACCTGATCCAATTATAACAGTTTCATTGAATGGTGATGTTACTGGTTCGGGAAATGTGACATTAAATGATTTAACCAGCGGAACTATAAACATCACGGCTGCCGTAACGGATGACAGTCATAATCATGTGATATCAAATGTTGATGGATTGCAAACTGCACTTGACACAAAGGTAAACACTTCATTGTCTATAACTGCTGGTACTGGTTTGACTGGTGGTGGTAATTTAACTACTAACCGTACCATATCACACGGTGCGACATCTACCCAGCCTAGTGTAAATAATTCTGGTAGAACTTATATTCAAGATGTAACACTAGACGCCTTTGGTCATGTTACTGGGCTTGTCAGTGCGACTGAAACCGTGGTTAACACTGACACCAATTATTATGTAACTGGGATGTCGTTTAATACTGCTGATGGTGTTCTGACTGCCACACGACAAGGATTGTCCAATCTTACAGTGGGATTAGACGGTAGATATTTAACGGTACACCCAACCACATCGACTGTCACAAATACTACAAATACAAATGGTATTGTATTACAAAGTATGACATTTGATTCAAACGGGCACGTTCAAACTAGAACAACAGTAGATTTAGATGGAAGATATTACACTGAAACTGAATCGGATACCAGGTTTGTAAATGTTACTGGCGATACAATGACTGGTACATTAGTCGCTCCCACGTTCGAGGGCGCGTTATCAGGAAATGCAAGTACTGCAACTAAACTTTTGACTGCAAGAACGATTTCTCTTTCTGGAGATGTCACTGGCTCGGCTTCATTTGATGGTAGTTCAAACGTTTCTATAGCTGCCACGATTGCGGCAAATAGTGTTGCTCTTGGTACTGATACCACAGGAAATTATACTGGCTCAGTTGCAGTATCTGGTAATGGGCTTGGTCTGACCGGAGTTGCAGGTGAGGGAACAACTTTCACTGTAACATCCAATGCAGTATCTACAAACTCGCCAAACACAATCGTATTTCGTGATGCTAGCGGTAACTTTGCAGCTAATTTGATTACAGCTACTTCAACGCAAGCAAGATATGCTGACCTTGCAGAAAAGTATACAGTAGAATTCGATCATCCAGTTGGAACTGTTATGAAAGTATCATATGAGGATGGGTACGAGGCAGATCCGTGTAATTCAACTGGATTTCCAATCGGAGTAGTATCTGAATTTCCCGCCTACCTAATGAATGAATCAATCGATGGTCAGGCGCTAGCTCTCAAAGGACGTGTACCAGTTAGAGTTATCGGACAAGTTCGAAAAGGTGAAGAACTATATGCATATCACAACGGATGTGCCAGTGTAGAATTTAACGGCGCGCAGATTGTCGGTATCGCGTTAGAAACAAATGAAAATTCAGCAGAAAAACTTGTTGAATGTGTACTAAAACTATAATAGGGGATTGCAATGGCGATTACTAAGGTAACGAATTTTGTATTAGGCGATAATTCAGTTGACGTGTTCAAACTAAATGTTGCACCAGGTTCTGATGGACAAGTCTTATCTATAGATGCTGGCAATAACCTAGTATTTGTTGATAAATTAATAGCAGAAGATATAGAAGACATTGTAGCTAACATGATTGATCTTGGTTCACACACCAACATATCGATAACGTATGATGACAATGCCGGATCATTGAGTTTCGACGCAACGGGTGCAGTTTCAAGTGTGAACACTTTAATTGGAGATGTTGTATTAACTACTTCTAATATAAACGAAGGTACAAATTTATATTATACACAATCTCGTTTTGATACTGCTTTTTCAGCAAAAACAACTACTAATTTGAATGAAGGTCTGAACCTATACTTTACCGATAGTAGGGCGCGTTCTGCTATAACAGTATCAGACGCCGGCGGCGACGGATCTTTAACATATGTTAACGGGTTAATTACGTATACGGGCCCTAGTGCCTCAGAAGTGCGTTCTCATTTTTCAGCAGGAACTGGCGTATCCATTTCTAATGGGCAAATATCTATTGGTCAGCCGGTCACTACTGCATCCAATGTTACATTTGGTAATATCACCGCAGCCGGAGATGTACAAGTTGATGGTAACCTAACAGTCAGTGGCACTACTATTACTATAAGCAGTCAGAATTTGTCTATATCTGATAATATGCTTTATTTGAATAACGCGGGATCTGCAAATATTACAAATGCCGTTGGTAATGGAACCTCAGTTACATACACGGCTGTGAATAATTTTAGTGCCGGGTACACGGTTGATATTGCGAATGTTAGTCCTACGAGTTTTAATATATCCGACGCTACAATACTAAGTGCAGATTCTACTAGTTTTACAATTAGCAGTGCAATTACCGATACTTATGTCAGCGGCGGCTACGCCAGAGCGCATACTAATACAAACGTGGATCTTGGATGGGCAGGCAGCTATAACGATGGTAGTTATGCACATGCTGGTATATTCCGTGACGCTACGGATGGTATTTTTAAAATATTTGATAGTTACACTTTAGAACCAGATGATTCGGTGAACATAGATACAACACATCCTTCTTTTAATCTTGCAGATTTAGAAGTTGGTAATGTATATGCGGAATTAACCGGTAATGTAACCGGACAAATTTCTGATATATCAAACCATACTACTACGAATTTGAACGAAGGTACAAATTTATATTTTACTGATGAAAGAGTCGACGACCGAGTTTCAGACTTATTAGTTGCGGGTACTAATATCGATTTAGTGTATGATGATGGCTTGGGTTCGCTTATAATAAATGCAAACGGTCTTGCTGGTAATACTACTGACAATTTGACTGAAGGTACGACTAATTTATATTTCACAGACGAACGAGTAGATGATAGAGTTGCAAACTTATTAGTTGCTGGCACTGCAATTACGTTAGATTATGATGATATTGCAAACACGTTGACTATTAGTGGTATTGAGGATGACCTTTCAAATAATACCACAACTGATCTAGCAGAAGGTTTGAACCTGTATTACACCCAAGGAAGGTTCGATAGTTCATTTAGTTCGAAATCTACCACTAATCTGACGGAAGGTACAAATCTATATTTCACAGATGAACGAGTAGATGATAGAGTTGCAAACTTATTAGTTGCTGGTACAAACACGTCAATCGTATACGATGACGTGTTGAACACACTGACCATTTCTGTTTCGCCCGTGGGTGGTATCGATTTGTCTAATAACACAACAGACGATTTATCCGAAGGGGCTACTAATCTGTATTATACAGACGCCCGCGTTACGCAAGTATTAGCGGACTTCATCGTGATTAATGATACCAGTGAATACGGTGAACTATCTTATAATACTCTGACGGGACAAATTGATCACAGTGGTATCACTACGGCTGAGATCCGATCGTTATTTTATGCTGGCGTGGGGGTAAACGTAAGTAACGGTGAAATTTCAATCGGGCAGGACGTAGATGTTGACGCAGATGTCACATTCCGAGATATAAGCGCGACACGGGACATATACGTCACTGGTAATTTAACAGTTTCCGGTACTACTACAACGGTTAATACGGAAGAAATGTTAGTAGCGGATAATATAATTACACTAAACAGTGATCTAGGTCCTCTGGTAACCCCAAGCGAAAACGCTGGAATTGAGATCAATCGAGGAAACGAAAACAATGTTGGTATTCGATGGAATGAATCGACCGATCATTGGCAATTCACAAATGATGGTGTTTCTTATCAGGATATAGGTTCTCTGTCAGCTAGTTCAACTGATGACTTAACTGAAGGCACGACTAATCTATATTTCACAGATGAACGTGTCGATGACAGAGTATCTAGTTTGTTGGTTGCAGGTACGTCTATAACACTAACGTATGATGACAATGCAGGTACAATAACTATTGATGGTGTAGAAGACGACCTATCAAACAACACAACGGATGATTTAAACGAAGGTGTAACAAATTTTTACTTTACTGAATCGAGAGTGAGAAATTCTCTAACAGCTAGCGGTGATTTATCTTATGATTCCGTTGCAGGTGAGTTTTCAGTAATTACTTACAAATCATCGGATTTTAATACCGACTTTAGTAATAAAACAACAGATGATTTAAGTGAAGGCACGTCAAATCTTTATTACACCAACATACGAGTAGATGATAGAGTAGATGTGTTGCGAAATGAGATTTCTGGGGACGGTACCGGCTCTGTGCATTTCAACAATCTTACAAATGTACCGACAGTTACAACAGACAAGCTAATAGGAACGGGCGCAGCATCTTACACTCTAAGTTCTTCTCCTGGTAGTGCGGACGGGTTGATAGTAACAATTGATGGGGTGACACAGGAACCTATTGCTGATTACACTGTTACTGGGACTTCCCTTACATTCACGACTGCATTGCCAGTTGGTCATACGGCGATTGTACGACATGTTGGATACCAAATATCTGGCGGAACAATAGTAACTGCAACAGATGCAGAATTGTTAGATGGCTTGGACAGTTCTCAATTCTTACGTAGTGATACCGATGATACTATGTTAGGTAACTTGACCATGACTG
>OBNN01000060.1_pt1 | contig 13577 bp, 14 predicted proteins | sample 1470811 | NCBI WGS metagenome assembly OBNN01 (sample SAMEA3275570, study PRJEB22092) | marine metagenome | biome: Estuarine Biome; feature: Surface Water; material: Coastal water | collected 2014-06-21T11:15:00+00 | depth 1 m
AAGTCACAGTGACATACGTATAATATCTGAATATTATCAACCCAACCAGTTGTATAAATAATATTGTAGGGGATCAAACTCTACTATTCTCCGATGTTTCTTCCGGAGGATATATCTTCACTCAAAATCAAAGGAACAATCATTCTAAATGATTAACCAAAACTCATCCATTAAAAAATGATTTTTAATGATGGGATACTTACCTTTATAACCAAGCTATTTTAAGGAGAAACTAAATGGCTGATATTAAAAACTTCGGTATCCGCGGTATTGGTGCAGACGTTCAGTTCGGTAAAGCGGGCGGTCGTGTCGTATATGACTCAGGCAACTCACTTTTCAAAATCACAACTGACGGTACTACACTAGGCAACATCAATGTTGCAACACCAACAGCGGACGACCACGCAGCAAACAAAGCATATGTTGACTCAGTTGCACAAGGTCTTGACGTAAAAGACTCAGTACGCGCAGCTTCAGTAGCAGACTTCAGTGTTGCAGAACCAGCATCAACAATGGACGGTGTAAACCTAGTTGCTGGCGACCGCGTTCTACTAAAGAACCAAACAACAGCTTCACAAAACGGTATCTACGTATACAATGGCGCAGGTTCAGCAATGACACGTGCGGCAGACATGGACGCAGCAGGCGAGTTCGTTGGTGCATTCTTCTTCGTTGAAGAAGGTACTGTTAACTCAGACCAAGGCTACGTTATGTCAGCAAACGGTACAATCGAAGTTGGCGTTTCGGACATCGAATTCACAAAATTCACAGGTACAGGCCAGATCACAGCAGGTGACGCGCTATCAAAAGCGGGTAACACACTAAACGTGAACGTAGACGGCACATATGTGAAAGTTGTTAACGATGCACTAACACTAAACGGTACTTCAACAACTGGTGAAGTTCTAAAATCAAACGGTGCTGGCGGCGTTGAATATGGCGCACTAGACCTAACAAACCTAAACGCGACAGCAGGTGCTCTACCGCTAACACGTGGTGGTCTAGGTGTAGACGCTTCACAAACTGCTGGTAAAGCAACAGCACGTACAAACCTAGGTCTAGGTTCAATCGCAACACAAGATGCTAACAACGTAGCAATCACGGGCGGTTCAGTTGATCTATCAGGTGGTACACTAACACTAGCTAACGACCAAATCTCAGGTGACAAGATTTCAGGTGGTACAATCGACTCAGCAAACATCCAAGGTGGCGCTGGTAAGACTCTATCACAGTTTGACATCACTGTAGGTGCTGGTAAAACACTAGACGTTGATGGCGTACTAGACGTAGACGGCGCAGCAGGTTCAGCAATCGATAACGTAATCATCGGTGGCACAACTTCAGCAGCAGGTACATTCTCAAACCTAACATCAGGTAATGTTGACCTAAACGGTGGTAACATCGACGGTACAGTAATCGGTGCGGAAGCAGCAGCTAACGCAACTTTTGTTGATACAAGCGTTGAAGGTACTCTATACGTTGACACAATCGAAGCGTACACAAACGGTGGTGACATCACATTTAACTCACTAATCGTAACTACACAGGGTATTAACGTTGCAAACGCTGGCATTCAGAATGCTGGTTCAATCAACGCAGGTACAATGTCAGTTGACACAATCATCGAACGTACAGCAAACGCTGGCGTGGAAGTTGATGGTGTTCTACTAAAAGACTATGGCGTTACAGCATCAGGCGTTTCATCATTCGCTGATCTAACTGCAACAACAGCAGACATCAACGGTGGTTCAATCGACGCAACAGTAATCGGTGCAACCACATCAGCAGCAGGTACATTCACAAACCTAACATCAGGTAACGTGGCTATCTCAGGTGGTGCGATTTCAGGTACATCAGTTGACCTATCAGGTCAGGCACTGACACTTGACAACGATGCAATCTCAGGCGATAAGATCGATGGTGGTCTAATCTCAAACTTCGCATCAACAGGTATCGATGACAACGCAACAGCAACACAAGTTGTAATCTCAGACGCAGAAGTAGCGTTTGGCGCAGACGTTTCAATCGCAGGTAACCTAACAGTTTCAGGCACACTAACATCTGTAAACACAACAAACACAGAAATCGCTGACAACTCAATCGTTCTAAACAAAGGCGAAGCGGGCGCGGGCGTAACAGCAGGCACAGCAGGTTTCGAAATCGACCGTGGTTCAGAAGATGCAGCAACATTCCAGTGGAATGAAACAACTGACGTATTCGAACTAAAAGTTGGCGCTGACCTAGCTGACCTAAAAGTTGCTAACCTAGCAATGGACGGTATCTCAGCAGATACTATCGGTTCACTATCAGGTAACGGCATCACACTAACAGACGACATCGCAGGTGCAAACGCAGATTTCTCAGCAACAGTATCAGTAGATACAATCGCTGAACACTCAGTTGGCGCAGGCGTAACTGTAGACTCAGTTCTACTAAAAGATGGCGTTGTTACAGCAGGTCTAACAGCAGAAGCAGGCGACACAGTTAACGTTTCAGCAGCTACACTAGTTCTAGCAGACGACCAGATTTCAGGTGACAAAGTTGAAGGTGGTACAATCAATACTATCACAATCAATAACCTAACATCAGGTTCAGTAGACGTAAACGGTGGTGCAATTGATGGTACAGTAATCGGCGGCACGACAAGTGCAGCGGGTACTTTCTCAAACCTAACATCAGGTAATGTTGACCTAAACGGTGGTGCAATGGATGGCGTTACAATTGGTGCAGCAGCATCAGCAGCAGCAACATTCACATCAATGACAGCAGATTCAGTTGACGTTAACGGCGGCGCAATTGATGGCGCAATCATCGGTGCAAACGCATCAGCAGCAGGTACATTCTCAACACTAAACTCAGCTAACGCTCAGATCACAGGCGGCAACATCACTGGTGCTAACCTAACATCAGACGTGGTTGACTTCAATGGTGGTGCGATTGACGGCGTTGTAATCGGTGCAGCAGTATCAGCAGCAGCAACATTCTCAACAATGAATTCAAACAATGTTGATATCAATGGTGGTGCAATTGATGGCGCAATCATCGGTGCAAACGCATCAGCAGCAGGTAAGTTCTCAACACTAGAATCAGCGAATGCAACTCTAACAGGTTCAATCAACGTTTCAGCAGGCACACTAACACTTGCAAACGACCAAATCAACGGTGACAAAGTACACGGTGGTACAATTTCATCAGCAAACCTAGCAGGTTCTGCAAACACACTATCAGGTTACGACATCACAGTAGGCGCAGGTCGCTCACTAGACGTAGCATCAGGTACTCTAACACTAGCAGATAACCAAATCTCAGGTGACAAAGTACACGGTGGCGTGATTTCAAACTTCGCATCAACAGGTATCGATGACAACGCAACAGCAACAAAGATCACACTTTCAGATACAGCGGCAACATTCGGTGTAGCTGGTGACTTCGGTGCAAACGCTCTAGACGCAGGTGCAGCAACACTAGCTTCACTAGCAGTTACAGGCGACGCGGTAATCAATGGTAACCTAACAGTTTCAGGTTCAGTTGTTACAACTCTATCAGAAACAGTTGCTATCGAAGATAACATCATCGCTCTAAACTCAAACGAAACAGAAGCGCCAACACTTGACGCAGGTTTCGAAGTTGTTCGTGGTACAGCAGCAAATGTTTCATTCCTATGGGACGAAACAAATGATGTTTGGACACTAGGTTCAGAAGGTCTAGTTGTAGGTGCAGTTGAAGCAGCTTCACTAACACTAGGTACAGAACTAGCACGTGTATACGGCGGTACAGGCACTGATACATCAGCATACGCAGATGACTCAATCGCTCTAATGTCAGGCGCAGGTGTTGCAGAACTAGCTAAGGGTGCAAACTCAACAGTTCTAAAAGTTAACGCATCAGGCGCTCTAGGCTACGGTAAAGTAGAACTATCAGCATCAGAAGATGTTAACGGTGTTCTAGCAATCGTAAACGGTGGTACTGGTCTATCAACACATGGCTCAGCACACCAGCTACTAAAAGTGAACGCAGCAGGTAACGCACTAGAATACGGCTACGCAACACAGCTACGTAATAACTCAGGCGTTCTAGTACTAGAAGCATCAAACGCAGCTTCAGGTACAGCAGAATACCTAGATATCACAAACGCTAACGGTCGTGTAACTCTATCAGCTAAGAACGCATCAGGCACAGGCGCTGTGGATATGTATCTACAAGGTCAAAATGGTGGTGACGTATTCCTAGTTGGTCAGTCAGGCGAAGCTCTACTACAGGGTGAAGCAGACACAGACCTAACAGTTGCAGGTGGTGATTCAGTTGCAGGCCTAGGTGGTGATCTAATCCTAAAAGGCGGTAATGGCTCAGCTAACGGCGCTTCAGGTTCAGTAATCATCAAAGGTGGTAACGGCGGCGCAGCAGACGGTAACGTTCAAATCCTAGGTGCAGACGATACAGCAATCGCTACATTCGTTGAAACAGCAGCGGCAGCAGACAACTTCGTATTCACAAACGGTACAGGTGGTCTAGAACTAGCGGCAGCAGGTACATCAACAGATGTTAACCTAAACCTAGCACCAAAAGGCAACGGTCTACTACTAGCACCAGCTGGTTACGACATGTCAGCAGGCGCAGGCAACGCAATCGTAACAAAAGATTACGTTGACGCAGCGGCAGCTGGTTCAGTTGATATGGGTGTTCGTCGTGTAGCATTCGCTGCAAACGGCGCAGCATCATTCACAATCGGTACAGTAGCAAACGTAGCAGGTAAAACATACTACGTAAACAAAGTTACTGTAAAGGTTACAACTGCATTCGTAGGCGCAGATGAACTAATCGTTACAGACGGTTCAAACACACTAGTAGGTGCAAATGACGTTGATCTATCAGAAGGTGGTATCTACGTAATGGATCTAGGTTATGAAAACGCAACAGCAGCTGGTGCAACACTAACTGCAAACATCCAGAACGGTGGCTCATCAGCTTCACCAGCAACTGGTAACGTTATCGTAACGGTTGAGTTCAAGCAAATGTAATCTTCGGATTGCGCTAGTTTGTCTTAACTTAGTTAAGTAAACGGGAGGGGATTTCGAAAGAGGTCCCCTCTTTTTTATTGCATTCTCCATTAAAATATGATATAATAAGAGAAATGATAAATAGATTATATCGATACTTAACGACACGGCATTAAGACCGTGACATAATTTACAATAGAACGTTGAGGACTACAATGGCAGTAACAATTAATGCTAAGGGCACAAGTGTACCTTATTTCAAGATAGGAAAATCTGGTGTGACCCTTTTCCAGGGTGACTTAGATCCACATATAAGTGAAGGTTTTAGTGTTAAACCAAATGATGTTTGGGTTGACACAGCTAATCGAACTTTCAAATTTCGTACTGGACTCGATACTTGGCAACCACTAGAAACTGCAAACAAAGTTAGTGAACTAGTCGATATTGACCTCACTGGTCTAGCCGATGGTTATTTTCTTCGCTACAACGCTCTATCACAAAAGTGGGAACCCCAACAAACAACAGGCGGTCTTGCCGCAGATTGGGGATCAATATCAGACACACCGATAAATTATGATGGTTACACCGGCGATGTTTGGCAACTCGACACACAAACGGCAACTGCAAAAATTCCAGGATACAATGCTCTTGTAGGTCTTAATCTCACGGTATCAGGGAATACAAGTCTAAACGGAAATCTAACAGTTGCAGGTAATGCAACTATATCGGGCAATTTAACATTCGGCAACGACACAAGTGACACCATTTCATTCGGTGCTGGTATCAATTCTACGATCTTCCCACAAATCTCAGCAACATACGATATTGGTAATTCTACCAATCAGTGGAACAACGCATATATTGCAGGAACGATAGACAACAGTGCAAATACTGGAGCGATGATCTTCCCGACAGGAACAACTGCACAGCGTCCAGAAGTGGGACAACAAGGTATGGTTCGGTTCAACAGTGACACAAAACGCTTTGAGGGACACAATGGCACAGGATGGATCAATATTGATATTCCAGATGATTGGGGCATGGTAACTGAAGACGCAATGACTGCCGGGTCTGGCGCTGCGGGGAATGGTAACGGTAATGGCACAGGCCCGTAATACTATAATTATCGAATAAAGTAATATTGGACGAGAACTAATAGTTTTCGTCCTTTTTTATGCCCAGCAAGTCTCCACACTGATAAATACACATAGCAACGGTGAGAGGTTGTGAGGAGACATTCGATGAAGAACAAGCAGGACAACATCTGGTGGTATGCACCAGAATATTTTAGTAGATGGAGACTATTTCCAAGAGCATTTATTTCGATGTATATATATTTGCTTTATGACGTAGTACAATGGTTTATGGCACTTCCAGACCCTAATACACAACAAGCTGGACTAGTATCAGTTTTAGTAGGCTCTGGCGCCGCATGGTTCGGACTTTACGTAAATAGTAGTTCGACTGTGTTTCAGACTGTAGAAGTTCCAGTAGACATGAAAGAAAACAATGAGTAAAAACAGTTTCAAGTATTACCTAAGATTGATGCTACGTGAAGAATTTTCTAAGCACGACATCAAGGGTGCAATCACAGTACTTAAAAATGCAATTGCAAATATTTTTAAACCAAGTGATGATGGCACCGCAGTTATATACCACATGTATAACGATTTTCATGCATATGATTTTCGCTTAGACAGACCCATATCCGAAGCAGAAGCAGAGGTAATACTTGAGCTAATTGAAAAATGGGTAGACGGCGACTTTGAAATGGAAGTCACTACCAGTGAACAGTACGATCTTCCGGAAGGTGAAACTGAATCAGACTTGACAGCGATGAAGCATAATCGTTGGGTTTCAAAGCAAGTAAGCGAAGGTTGGCGATACGGATTACAATTTGATACAAGACAGAAGACAGATCCAAGATTACGTCCGTATCATGAACTAACCGAAAAATTAAAAAATATCTAAAAATACTATTGACTTTCATACTATAATATAGTAGTATGATAAAGTATACATATAGGCAAAGGTATGTCAGGAACAAAGAGAACATATAATCTCACTGAAAAGAACTATTTTAAGTTCTTTGGGATCGAAGCAAAACAGGGAATGAGTGTGCGTAGTTTGACTACGCATTACAAGAAAGTAGTAGCAATAATAAAAGATGATACTACTTTCCTAGGCAAAGACCGTATTACGTTCGCAGAACGTGCATTCAACACGCTCGTTGATCCTCTATCTCGCGCAAAATACATTATTGAGTGTGCGGGAGAAGACACTGATATGGTAGACAATCTTTCGGCTATTGACATGTCACTATTACAGCAATACGAATATAATCTTTCCGAAATAACAAGCGTTGCAGAGATTGAAGAATTTATTGTAGATTTGAAGGATCAATCACAATTTATTATTGATCAAATCGAATTGAGCATTGATAGTTATAAAAATTATAAGTCTGCTATGGGTCTTATATCTAAATTTCACTCGCTATCCGAAATACACAGCAAAGCAAAAGATAAAAAAGAGAAACTTCAAGATGGAATCAAGTATGTTGTTTTTGACTGATAATGCAAAGCGTAGAATAGACTCATTGCTTTCAGTAAGCGAGAATAAAGGTATCTATATCAGTATGAAAACTGCCGGATGCACTGGTTTAATGTATAACGTAGAACTTGCAGAGACAATTAATCCATTAAAAGACCTGACGGTAGTTATCGATGGTATTAATGTATCAGTGCCTATTGAATATGCACATGCTATCAAGGGAGCAACACTGGATTTTGTGACTGAAGGTTTCAACACCCATTTTGAACTTATCAACAACCCAAATGAAAAAGCACGTTGCGGATGCGGTGAAAGTTTTTCAATTTAACGGAGATTTAAAAATGCTATTCACAGAGAATGCAGCAGAACGAGCTAAAGAATTATTGATAGAAAATAATGCAGGCGAAAACGTATCCCTTCGTGTTTATGTAGAGGGCGGTGGGTGCCACGGATTCAACTATGGTTTTGGCTTCGATGATACTGTCGCAGAAGATGATACTGTTATAGAAACAAATGGTGTCAAATTACTAGTAGATAGTATGAGTATCATGTATCTTGATACCGCTACGATAGATTACATTTCTAGTACACATGGCGATAGATTCACTATCGATAACCCAAGCGCAGCGACGACATGCGGGTGCGGGTCAAGTTTTTCTATGTAATAACACCTATAGTATAAATACTATAACACATTTCAAAGGAGTTAAGCATGTCCAGAGTTCTAAAATGGTGGCTTGTATTCTGTATTTCAATCGTATTCGGTTACCTAGCGTATTTCTTCGGATGGATTGATGAAATATACAACAAGGATACAACGAAACTAAGTTTCGCAATTATGGCGATTTATATCGCAGCAAGTCTACACATCGGACATGCAACTTTCAAAAAATCTAAAAAACAATCTATACGATCATCAGCCAATGTGGGGTGGTTTCTGAGTGAAACTATGCTAACACTTGGTATGATCGGTACTGTTGCGGGGTTTATTCTGATGCTAGGATCAAGTTTTGAAAGTATTGATACTAGTAACGCAGATTCATTGAAAGACGCATTGACTGCGATGGCGTTGGGTATGAGTACTGCACTCTATACAACACTAGTAGGTTTGATTTGTAGTCAAGTTCTAAAAATACAATTAGTAAATCTAGAAACAGGGGACTAAGATGGAGTCTCCTAATAGATACAAAAGCTCAACTGGTATGACTGATATGTTATTCAATCTTCTAGTTGGATTTGTGTTCTTGTTTGTTATTGCATTTATTCTTATCAATCCTCCGACTAAGCAAAGCGATGTCCCTACAAAAGCAGAATTTCTTATCATTATCGAATGGAACGAAGATTTCAATGACGATGTGGATTTGTGGGTACGAGATCCAAATCAGATTACCGTCTCTTTCTTAAATAAAGAAGGCGGTCTTTTAAATTTAGAAAAGGATGACTTGGGCTATTCAAATGATGTATTCCGCAGACCAGATGGAACCACCGATGTGTTACGTATCAATCGTGAAGTTGTTACGGTTAGGGGTACTCAAGCTGGCACATATTCAATTGCAGCACACATATATAATCGTGGTATAACCAATACGTTGGATGCGAACGGGGTCCGCGTGATGGGCTTGGCCGGAGAAGGAACCATCAAACTTACTGTAATCAAAGTCAATCCGTACCGCGAGGAATATGTAGCAGAATACATTTATCATCGCAGACGTGAAGAAATTCTAATGATAGACATGATAGTGGACAACGAAGGTAATGTAACCGGTATAGAACCATTGCGAAAAAGTATGATTACTGGACGCAATTCAAATACTGTAGGCCCGGTCGGCGGTGGTACTCCGGCTGGATTACAAAGCAATACAAGGCGCGATGGCACCGGTGCTACTGGCTCATTGACAACCATACCATAAAAGGAATAAATATGCCAAGTTATAACATAGACTTACTTCCACTATTAGCGGCGCTGGGATTCCTCTCAGTAGTAGTACTTTGGATTGCAGTGAGAAACTACAAAAACTTTTTGATAACATTCTTTATTATCCCATTGACATTATTCGCAGCAATAACCTCATATTTTACCGTAGATAAACTTCTAGGGTATCCAGTGTTTGATACTATAGATAATGACAGTTTCTACATTTATCACTTGGAAGCAGATGAATACATATATGTCTGGGTCATTTTACCAAATGAGAGTAAACCAAGAGCAATCGCTATTCCTAATACCGAACAAAATAGAAAAACTATGAACGAAGCACAGGGCGCTTCGGAAGAAGGCGTACCGCAGATGATCGGGGAAGAGGGTGGCCAGGATATGGCAGCAGGCGGAGAAACTAAAGGAGGCGAATATGTCTCCTATGATTTTATTATGCCAAATAGCGAAAATCTAAAAAATTCAAATTAATCACTTGACAATTCTACAAGAACGTAATATAACATCAATATAGCATCCGCACGGAGACAATCTTTGATAAAAAAAACTGTACGCGAACAACTCAGTAGCATAGAGTGGAATTTACTTAGTTCACTCACCGGCGAACTATCTAGACTGAAATCTATACCGAAACCATCCAATACCGAACAGGTAGCAATTAACTGGATGGAAGAACGTATACATGAACTACAAGAACGTAAATAACCGATGTCAAACAATGTTATCGATGCGCGAGAATTGTTTCTCGGTAAAGCATTATTAAACGCGCTGGATGCAAAAATATCAGCATACAAGCACCAATATCATTCTTACTATCTGTTGATAGAAGAAGACGGCGAAGATTTTATAGAGTTAAGATTGCATGACCTCAATGAGGACACGCATATAGTAATCGACAAGGCACCAATGATTGTTTATCGTGAAAGGTATGAAAATGGAAAACAACTCTTTGAAATCAACTAACGAACTACGTAAAGAACTAAATGCCATGCGCAAGTGGAAGAAACCATCACATGAACAGTTGATGGTTTACCTATCAGTATATTCAGAACTAGAAATCAGAGGTAACACATAATGTTCTTGCCGTTGTCCGAGAAGATAGACTCGAACAAAATCATCAATAATTACGGATTGATCAAGAAAGACTATCAGTGGGCAGTGGAGAATGATGTTTGGTTTGATTACACACATGATATTGATATTACCAAAGATATTGATACGACTTTGCTAACACGCACCGAACATTTTTGGACAGCTGTTCCATTAATTCTCAAATACAAGCCTATCCCATTTATTCCCGACGAACTTAAAAATTCATTTACTGTGAATTTGCTAATGTCTTTGAAAGTGAAGCCAGTCTTGGCTGTGTTTTCAATGCTTGCACCATATTCCGATATCGATCCTCATATTGATACTGACGACGAAATAGTACTAGATACCAAAGACATTCCATGGCATGAACGTGATAGTAGCGTAGTTAAATATCATATGGGCATCGATGTTCACAACGACGGCGAAGCATGTTTAGTAGTCGGAAATGAAAAACGACAAGTTGAAGAAGGCAATCTTCTAGCCTTTGATGAAACTGTCACACACTATGCTTACAACCACACTAGTGCCGAGCGCGGGGTATTGATAGTATCGTACCTAAGAGAAGATTTGTACGACAACTAATATAAATAAAAGTGTAAATAATGGCGCACTATGAATATTAACTCTGTACAAAAAGATAAATAAAAGTATAAGATAGAAAAGGAACTCTTATGTCATACGAACTTGTTACATCAACATCAACAACACTGGATAATAATCCAGCGAATGGTGCTGTTTAACAGGGTGTAAGAAATAAAAGTTTCTAGACGCCCTCAGAAAAAAATCTGAGGGTTTTTCATTTTTTATGTTGACGAATCATAAAGAATGAACTATGTTATATAAATGTGATGGTCACTGACACAAACCAAAGCATCGGATAGTTCCGTAATGAACTCGCGCAGATCAACGGTAAGTCTGCAAAATAAAATAAAAAAGTTCTTGACGAATCACAAACAAGGTGTTAAGTTAAGAAAGTTGCGAGAGGGCAAAGGTTTGTAACTAGATGCGCTCGTAACAAAAAAGAAAAAAAGTTCTTGACAAAGACAAAAGAATTTGTTATAGTTAGGAACACGCTGTTTGAAAATTAGGTTTGTCTTAGATCGAAAGATCGATAATAGATATCGTGTTTAATGTTCCCAGATAGCTCAGTCGGTAGAGCAAGTGACTGTTAATCACTGGGTCGGCGGTTCGAGCCCGTCTCTGGGAGCCAAAACACCTATTATAAGACACTATGTTTAAAAAAACAAACAATCACATACAAATGTATGCCCTTATAGCTCAGTTGGTAGAGCACCTGATTTGTAATCAGGGGGTCCGCGGTTCGAGTCCGTGTGGGGGCACCATTCTTCTTATGCGGATATGGCGAAATTGGTAGACGCACTAGATTTAGGTTCTAGCGCCGCAAGGCGTGGGGGTTCAAGTCCCTCTATCCGCACCAAACCTTTTAGAGAAAAGAGTGTTCGCAAATTGCACCTTTTTGATAAATAACAGTATGAATAACGGAAAATATAATACTGAAAACTATAAGGCTTTGCAAGAAGCTAAAAATGATAGACGCTTTGGTCCAGTGTTAAACCATATAAAAACTTGTGAATGTTGCAATAATACATTCATATGGAATGGTAGAATTAAAACCAAAGCATACGATAAAGCAAGATTTTGTTCTCGTAGTTGTGCAAACAACCGCCAAACATGGTGGGACGATAATGCAGTAAACTATAGAACTATTGCATTAAAACATTGGGATCACAAATGCGTTATATGCGGATTTGATAAAATTGTTGCTATACATCACATTGATGAAAACCATAGTAATAATGATCCAAAAAATTTAATACCGCTATGTCCAAATCATCACGAAATGGTTCATAGTAAATACAAAAATGAAGTTATACCTTTAATAGAAAAGGAAATTTCAGAAAAGTGGGGAATTGGTGAAGCGGGATCACGCTAGATTTGCATTCTAGAATCACGAGTTCGATTCTCGTATTCTCCACCAAACATATACGCGTTGCGGGCGTAGCTCAGTGGTAGAGCGTCACCTTGCCAAGGTGAGGGTCGTGAGTTCGAATCTCATCGCCCGCTCAAAAACATAAAAAGCCGTGATGGAAATCACGGCTTTTTTGTTTATTTAAGTTATCGTTCACTCTTTCTAACAAGAAAGAAGTCTTCTTTCCCTACATCTAATTTATTATTACTGTTTCAATATTCTTAACGATCGCTTCGTTTGGTCCTTTTCAAAATGTAACATATACATTCCTGTTGTAAGGGTGGAAAAGTCAATCATGAAGGATTCATTTTCTGCTATTCCCTGTTTGACCACACGTCCATCTATTTCGGTCAAGGTGAAGTTTACCGTACCTGACAAGTTGTTTGAAACCGTTACCCATCCAGAAGTTGGGTTTGGATATATGTTGATTTCAGTCAAATCGAACGATGATACACCTAAGAAAGCGTTCATATTTAGTAGTTCTTAGTTTCAAACAAGAATAATTGAAAAAAAGGAACAATAAAATTCTTTGGTACGAATGACCGTTTTATTGTTGCGAAAATGCTTCCAAAGCGCATTTGTTCTAAACAAGTTGTTGCTTTGCGGCAGGAAGATGAAGAATTTGTTTTACCCGATTCGTTAATTATTCTAATGGAAAAGTTGTGAATTAAATTCAATTCTTTACATTTGCCGTCCTGATGGATGACATCAGGGTTGAAATAGGGAAAACGTTTCCTTTAGTCCGAAGCTGAATTCGTTCAGCTCATTCAATGCTCGAGTGGTGGAATTGGTAGACACGCCGGACTTAAAATCCTGTGCTCTTCGGGGCGTGCGGGTTCAAGTCCCGCCTCGAGTACATAGCGGTACAAATTGAGATTTTTCTCAGTTGTACCGCTTTTTTTTTGCTTGTAAGTACCAGAAATGCTGGCAACTAGGGCCAGCACTTCATTTACTTTTGTGGTTCGACACTTATCTTTTTCAAGAATTAACTTTTCTGGGAATAAAGATTGCAAAA
>OBNN01000061.1_pt1 | contig 13536 bp, 9 predicted proteins | sample 1470811 | NCBI WGS metagenome assembly OBNN01 (sample SAMEA3275570, study PRJEB22092) | marine metagenome | biome: Estuarine Biome; feature: Surface Water; material: Coastal water | collected 2014-06-21T11:15:00+00 | depth 1 m
AAGCTGTCCGAAACGCAAATGATGCCATCTCAATGATTCAAACAGCTGATGGGGCGCTTGTCGAAGTAACTAATATGCTACAGCGTATGAGAGAACTGTCGGTCCAAGCAGCAAACGGTACCAACGCAGCGGCAGACCAGCAAAATCTCAACGTAGAGTTTACTGCTCTTAAAGCAGGAATTGACGCGATCGCTTCAAACACCCAATGGAACGGCATGGCCGTTCTTGCTGGAGGGACCGCGGAAGTTGCCGTCACTAGAGCCTTCCAAGTGGGTGCCAACTCTGAACAAATGTCAGTGATATTTGCAGATTTCAATACTGATGATGGGGCAACTACCGGCAAATCAGACGGCGGCCCGCTTGCAGATCTGGGCGGACAATTGACTGGAGCCGGCGCTGCCGCCGCCAACGTCGATCTAAACTCACTATCCCTTTATGATACAGTTGCCCCGGCAGCGCTCACTGCTCTTGAAATGGCTAACGTCCAAAGGGCTCTTGACTCTGCCTTAGGGAACATAAACTCTGAGCGCGCAAAATTCGGTGCTGCCATAAATCGTCTCGAATATACTGTGGACAATCTCACCAACGCTTCGCAAAACCAATCTGCTTCTCGCAGCCGCATCCAAGATGCAGACTATGCATCTGAGACCACTGAGCTGGCCCGCACGCAGATTATTCAGCAAGCAGGTACAGCTATGCTGTCGCAAGCTAATCAGCAGGCACAGTCTGTCTTAGCTCTGCTTAAGTAATACGGCAGTAGTAACATTAAAAAACCCCAGTCTAGGCTGGGGTTTTTTAGCTTTTGCTTAACCATCTTGCATGCCGAAGCAATTTTGTAAGACCAAAAATTATTTGTCGTAGGCTTTCGCGAGTGACTCAAACTGCCCCGTGAGATAATCCTGCATACCGTTGAGTTTTTCCATCATAGTCTCCATCGCAGCAAACTGCGTGAGATAGCGCTGATAAACGGCTTCCATTCTCTTTTCCAGAACCAGCAATTCTTCCTTTTGCCCTTCCAAGGATGATTCTGCATTGACGATTCGTGTCGAGATAATACCGTTCTTAGCAGTCAATCCGTCCAATAGCGTTGCGATATCTTGCGACAGACCTTTGCTGGATGAATCAAAAAGGCTCTGGTTGGTTGTGTTAGCGGTAAGCATCATTACGACGTCGTCATAGTTGTTCTCAACCGCTGCAATGTACTTGGCATCGTTGAGCACAAAATTCCCGGTTTTGTCGAGGCTGACGCCCAAATCTCTCAAGCTCGATATCGAGCCAGAGGTCGTTGATGAATCGCCGATTAGCGCGGTTCTGACGGTATTTAGAATATAACGGGCGGTCGATAAATCGCGTTGCAGTGCGCCGCTCAGCTCCACATCTTCATTCACTAATGAACTTGTCAGTTCGGTCATTAGTCCATTGAAGTCGTTATACGTGGCAACAATATTTTCAATACCTGCCTTGAGGGTGCTCTTATCACTGTTCACTGCGACACGAACATCTGCACTGGTTGTGCTATTGAGGGATAAGGTGGTGCCACTGATCAAATCCGCAATTTCATTACTTGATCGAGTAACTGCTAGCCCATCGAAGGTGAGATGTGCATCTAAAGCACTCTGCACAGTATTCCCGACATTGGCGAAACCGAGGTCAGGCGTGGAGGTCAGCGTAAAACTATTGTCACTCCCTTCACTTCCCGACAAAACTATACGGTAGTTAGCGCCCGCGACGCCAGTATCGATAAGGGTCGCTTTGACGCCTGTCTTTGCTGCGTTGATGGCGCTAACGACACCTGCTGGTGTGTCAGTAGTCACGGCAATGGCGGTGGGTGAACCACTGCCAATCGTTAAAGAAAGATTAAACGCGGCACCACCATTTAAGGCGCTGGTCGAAGAAGCGAATTCATTCGATTTGACACGCTGCCCCTGCGCCAACTGACTTACGGTGACGAAGTGAACGCCGGCTTCAGCGGTGCCGTCTACGTTACTAAAGGTCACTGCAGTATTAGAAGAGGCGCCTGAAGGCTGGGCGATTTCGTCCGCGTCATTGAGCGATTCAAAGGCGGTCTGTAGTAAACCTAGCTGATAGGAGATTAGACCATAGGCTGAAATTTTTGCTTCTGTCGCCGTGACCCCCGCCTCTATTTTAGCCTGCTTGGGCTCCTTCTCAACCGCGGTCAGATCTTCTGCTAACTTTGTGATATTGAGGCCCGAGCCTGCCCCTAGGGTAGTCATCACCTGTGAAGTAACGTTATTGCTCGCAATTTCAGCCATCTAAAGTCTCACTTAGTGCGGTTTTGGATCAACGGATGTAATCAAACAAACTCAGCTGCGAAATTTTGGCAAAACTACTCTGCCCTGCTTCGAGCGACATCATCTCCGACGTGAGCTGCGTAATGGCGCTGGCGTAATCCAAATCTTCTGCATTTGACAGCAGTTGCTGATAGCGCGCTTTGACGTCGTTTAACGCATCGGTCTGGAAGTCTGCCATGGCCATGCGACTACCGACATCGGCAATGGCAATGGCGGTGTTCTGGGTCAATTGACTAATTTCACCCAAGCTGCTCTGCATCTGTGCGGTGTTGTTGTTATCGAGGGCCGCAGAAAAGTCATCGAGCACTGAAAAGAAGCCGACGCGTTCAGAGGTGCCGCCTGCAGTTTCACGGACAATACTGGAATACACTTCGCTGCCTGGGCGATTGAGCTGCATCTGGCGCTGATCAGAGATGTCGACCATGATGCGATTGCTGTCGCCCTGATAGACGAGTGTGCCCTGAGCATTTTCAGCGAAGGGCTTTGTCCGGGCCATTGAGCCGGCAAAAACATAATTTCCAGAAACGTCTTGGGTGTTTGCCAGCGATAGCAGTTCATTGCGCAGCGCTTTGACTTCGGTGGCGATAATTTTGCGGTCAGAGGTGCTGAGTGTGTCGTTAGTGGCCTGAACGGCTAGCTCGCGAACGCGCTGCATAATATTTTCAGTCGTCATAAGTGCCGATTCTTCGGCCTTTAAGCGACTGGTTAGGGCGCCGAGGTTGCTGGCGTAGCTGTCTTGTCGGTTCAGCGCGGTGCTGAGCCGTTGAATCAAACCAGCCTGATCGGGGTTGTCGCTGGGACGAATTATTTGTTTCCCAGTGGCAAGCTGCGTTTGCATGTTCGCTACTTTCGACTGTTGCGCTGACATTTGTGCCATGGCGCGTTCAAAAATTTGACTGGTCGAAACTTTCATCTGCCGCTTCCTTAACGAATACTTAATATCGAATCAAATAGTTTTGAGGCTACTTGAATAATCTGTGCCGATGCCTGATACGCCTGCTGAAAGCGGATTAACTGGGCGGCCTCTTCGTCGAGACTGACGCCAGATATCTGATCTTTGGCCTCGACGGCTTGATCGTAGACTACCTGCAGGGCATCTCTGGAGATGGTTGCCAGCGCCGCTTTGCTGCCGACAACACTGACTAGGCCTATGTAGGCTTCACTCAGGGTGCGACTGCCATCGATCAATTCTTTGTCTTGCAGGGCAACGATTTTTAGCATGTTGCTGTTGTCGCCAATGCCGTCACTATTACTATCGACAGCAAACACATCGCCTGCAATGGGATTGCCATCAAACGCAATAACAAAGCCTTTGTGTTTTATCTCATCACCGGCGCTGTAGCTGCGCGTGGCGACCACGGTTCCAGTGGCGTCATCAACAATGCTGTACTGATTCGCGCTGGAAAACTGGATAGTGAAAGGCTGTTCAAGGCTCTGCTTGGCGGCCTCGTTGTTGGGTGCGCCAAACCCTGCGGCGACGCCAGCACTGCCAGTACCGGTTACAAATACCGCAAGCTCTTCAGTGACAGGACCGTTGACATAAATGCCCGTGCGCAGACCCAGCGTGGCTAAGTCAGCCGGAACACCTGAGGCGCCGAAGGTAAACCGAATTTCACCGGCTGCCTCTAACTGTAGTTGCCCGACATAGGTTTTATTAATCTGACCCAAGGCGTTTTTGACGGCGCTGCCATTGGGATTGGATAGGGTAATATTGTCGCCTTCATAGCCAGCGGCGTTGGTAATCTGCAGCTTGCCGTCGTAGGTCACCTTGGCGACGACATTACTCTGGGCGGTCTTGGCGTTGATGGCCTCTGCGAGCGCGGCGGTGGATGTGAGCAAACCGCCATTACCAATCAGCACACCATTAATTTTAACTTGCTGGGTGAAATCAATATTTTCTGCATCGACTTCAATAATGGTTTGCGCGCTGGCGGTAACATTGGTGTTTGCGGCGCTATTGAGCCACGTTGCCATCTGCGCAGCAGAACTGGTGCTGCCGGCGGCGAGAGAAAGCGCAGAGAGGGAAACCCCATTCAACTGCAGGCTATTCGCGGCGATAAGGTCGACGGCGACGGCGGCGTCATTGCTCTGTAGGCGAACATCGCCCGAGGTCGCCGCAGCATTTAATGTTGTGGTGGTATATTCACTACTAATGCCATTGCTATCGACCAACCAGTCTTTGCGCTCAACATCTCGCGCTAAAAACCCGTAGGTTAAATCGAGGTCGAGGTAAGCCGATGAGCCGGTGGCGTTGAGGTAGTTAGCGCTGTAGGTGCTGTCAGCACTGAACCCTGAGTCACCCGATAGCATTCGGACTTGTTCATTGGCGCTTAATGCGTGACCTAAAACATGCACGCCGTTGCTGGTCATTACCTGAAAGGTGAGATTGCTGTCGTAGGGCACATCGAGCATCACATTCGCTTGGTCGGTCCCTTTTGGAATGACAAATGCTGGAGTGAGATCACTGGCTTTAACCAGCTGCGCAGCGTCTTGGCTCGGGTTGTTACCAAGGGCGAAGATGCTTGCGCCGTATTCAAAGCCGTCAAAGGCTGGCTCTGGCGCGTAGGTTAATGTCACCTTGGCTTCACCAATATTGCTGGCGCTGCCCATTACACGCATGGTCTCTGCGGTGGCAATGGCAAAGGGGTCGCTTTGCAGCAGTCGCATGCCACCTGCCGGACGAGAAATCGGTTCGATATAGAACGTCTCTCCGTCAACCGCAGGGGTTGCGACAGTGACGCTTAATCCTGCGTACTCAAACCCGCGAGCGCTAGGCGCTGCAAGCGTGACTGCGCCTGTTGCTGTGTCTTCAATGCGCCAGCTGTTTTGCTCGTTGACCCATGTCATTTTGAAAGAGGCGTATGCGAAATCGTCTGGCTTGACGACACTGATAGTGATGTCGGCATTGGCATTCCCTGCGGGTGCAGTCACTTGAAATACAGGGTCAATGGCGAATAAATCTGTACCGCGCTGACCGCGCGCATCGAGACCGGAACTGTGAATTTGGTTCACTTCGGCAACCAGTGTTTGCGCCAAGTGGTCAAAACTGTCCATGGCGGGCGCTAAGGTTTGCGTGCGGAAGTTAATCAGTCCGCCGAGCATGCCGCTGTTAACTGTGCTGGCGACGCGTTTGTCGCCATAGGGCTCAATAATTAAATCAACTCGACCGGGGTTGACGTCGTCAAACACTGCGCCTAGGTCGTAGGAGACTTTACCTTCCACTAAAATACTGCCCGCACTGCCGCCTAGCCGCGCTGTCACCAGACCTGAGGGGCTTTCCGCAACGTGAATTTTTGTGATCTCTGACATCTGGCGCAATATTCGATCGCGCTGGTCGAGCAGCACTGGCGGCTGGCTGTCGAGGGTCAGTTTTTTGTTGAGCTCTTTGTTCACAAAGGCCAGCTGCTGCGTCAGGCTGTTGAGTGCGCCGACTTGAGTTTCGATGCTCTCTCGCGTTTCATTTTCGACGGCACCCAGCTGCGTTGATAACTCGCGAAAGCGCGACGCCATACCCTCTGCATCGCGCAAAAAGCTGCTGCGCAGGTTGATCGACGCCGGGTCAGCACTCAAGGCGCTGGCGGCGGCAAAAAATTGGTCAAGTGCGCTGGACAGGCCTGAACTCTGCGAGGCCATAATATCGACAACACGGTTGGCGTAATTAATCAGCGGCTGTTGGGTGGACAATTGGCTGCTGCTGTCGCGCAAACTTGATTCGGCAAATTCATCGTAGGCGCGTTCGATATTGTCTAATCGAGCACCCGAGCCAATAAACACTGTGCCCTGCTGACTGGGGCTGTTCTCAGATGTCTCTGACACCTGACGCGAATAACCCACAGTATTGAGGTTGGCAATGTTGTTGCTGACGGTAGAAAGCGCCTGGCGATATAGTTGCGTCGCGCCTGCGCCAATCGATAGAATATCTGCCATAGCCCCCTCCTTTAAAAAATATTACTGATAAAAATTGCTCTAACCCTGACGATTAACGGTGCTGACTGAGCGGTAAAGCTCGTGTGGCATCGCCTCGATCAAGGGGCTTGGGTGGTGCTTTTTCTGTGCTTTGTAGGGGCATGGCGACTGGCGCAGTGGCGTAGGCATCTATCGCTTTGCTCGCCGCACTCTGGGTTTTTACCTGCTCGCTCAACCATTTGCCCATGCCGAACGTTCCGCTGCTGGCCATCACTTGCGAAAGCTCTTCGTGATACATCTGCTCAAAGGTGTCGACGCTAGACGAGCCCATCAAGTCGCTCTTTAAGGGTTCATTGGCTTCGCGCATAGACTTGAAAATCATTTGAATAAACATCGCTTCAAACTGCTGACCCACTTCCTGAGCGGCGTCTGCGTCATCTCTTTTGGCTCTGGCTTTTAGATTGCCGAGACCCGCAAAGTCGAGATAGCTTTTTGCCGAGAGCGTTATATCTTGCATTTAGATCACCACCAACTCAGCGCGCAGGCCACCTGCACTTTTCAACGCTTCTAAAATAGCGATCAGCGACGAGGGTGACGCGCCCACTTTGTTGACTGCGTCTACGATGTCACGAAGATCAACGCCGGGTTGGAAAAACATGTTGCTGGACGACTCGTCGATGATGATTTCGCCGTTGGTCACGCCCGCTGTTACTCCGCCGCTAAAACCATTTGGCTGGCTAATTTCATTGTTGGCTGAGACTTTTACGGAAATGGTGCCGTGGCTGACCGCAACGGCGGCCACGCGTACATTGCGATTGATAACCGCCGTGCCCGTGCGTGAATTAACAACAATGCGCGCAGGTGGCTCGCCTGGCGTCACGTCAAGGTTCTCGATCATGCTCATAAAACTGACGCGCTGCGATGAATTAATCGGCGCCATAACAGCGATAGATACGCCGTCCAAGGCACTGGCTACGCCACTACCAAACGTTTTGTTGATCTCTTCGGTGATGGCGTTGGCCGTTGAGAAATCATTATTTTTAACGTTTAGAACAATGTACTCAGTGGTATCAAAAGGTGTCTCCACGAGGCGCTCGATGGTTGCGCCATTGGGGATACGCCCTGAGGTGGGCACACCAATCTGCATACTGGTACCCGCCACGTTCTCCGAGATGCCGGTGACAGTCATGGCGCCTTGGGCTAAGGCATAGGTCTTGCCGTCGACACCGCGCAACTGGGTCATAACCAAGTTACCGCCGCGGAGACTTTCAGCGACACCAATGGCTGAAACATTAATATCGATACGCTGACCGGGCTTAACAAACGCCGGCATCTCTGCCGTGACCATCACTGCGGCTACGTTTTCCAATTTCATCTCTTTTTGCGCATTCTGCGCGGCGAGAGAGGCTAACGCATCGCCAAGATCAAAATCACTGACTGGGCCATCGACGCTAACACCCAATCCAGACAGCATGGTTTTCAAGCTCTGAGCGGAAAGAGGAAGATCCTTGCCGTCACCAGTGCCCGCCAAACCGACGACGAGTCCAAACCCAACCAGCTGGTTGGTGCGAACGCCGGCGACATCTGTAAGATCCTTGATGCGGTCCGCAGACACGGTGGATGCCAATAGCGCACAAAATAATACTAGCGACTTCATATTTAACATTTGTCTTGCTCCTAAAACCGCTTAAAACGGCCAGAGTTTATACAGCAGCCCCGTTCCCCAGCCCGGCCTTGACGCCTTGGCTAAGTCACCTGTCCCGCGGTAAGAAATTTGTGCATTGGCAATTCGGCGCGACAAAACGGTGTTGTCAGGCTGAATGTCCGCTGGCCGGATAATGCCTTTAACGCGAATAAATTCGCTGCCTTCAGTAAGCGCTAATTGCTTCTCACCAATGATGACCAAATTGCCATTGGCTAACACCTCGACCACCATGGCGGAGATAGAGCCATTCAGCGATGCCGCTTGACCCGCAGTTCCTTTGCCGTCGCTTGTGACGGTTCCGCCATCCAGCTTGAAATCACTGAAGAAATCGGCGCCACGACCCACTTTTTTTAAGATCGTGTCTTTCTGAGCAATGGTGAAGATATCGTTGGCGGCTTCTCTGCTGGTTGAAATATCGGTGGTTCGCGAGGCCTGCGTTGTTTCACTTAACAGAACCGTTATGAGGTCGCCGACGCGTATTTGGCCGCCTTGATAGCTACGCAGATCGCCAAACAACCCCATGCCATTATCAAAGATTGCGCCTGAAGCTTGCGCTTTCGGTGCTGCAGGCGCGGGTTGTACAGGGGCAAACTGCGCGGTCGGGGTGAGGTCTGGCTGTGAGGCGCAGGCTGTCATTAGGACTGCCATGGCACTCAATATCGCTACTCGCATTCTGTTCATGAGCTGACCTTGTGAATTAGGGTTATAAATTGTTATTCAAGAAACGTAACATGCCGTCTGCAGCAGAAATCGCTTTTGAGTTAACTTCGTAGGCGCGCTGAGTCTCGATCATGTTGACCATCTCTTCGACCACGTTGACGTTTGATGCTTCTAGTGCGCCCTGCATCAACATGCCTGCACCATCCGCACCGGGCAACGCGACAAGCGGATCGCCACTGGCATTGGTCTGTTGCATCAGATTGCGGCCGATCGGCTGGAGGCCGGAGTTGTTGACAAAGCGTGACAACTGCAACTGACCAATCTGGCTAGAACCGCCACCGTTGGCCAATTCAACGGTCACTATGCCGTCGCGACCAATGGTCAGACTGGCAGCATTCGGTGGTACCGTAATGGCGGGCAGAATTGCTTGGCCGCCCGCAGTCACTAGGTTGCCTTCTGCGGATAGCTTAAAGGAGCCATCGCGACTGTAGGCGATGGTGCCATCGGCTTGTTGCACCGAGAACCATCCGTCACCAGAAATCGCCAGATCAAGGGCATTTTCGGTGGTGATAATGTTGCCTTGACCATGCAGTTTTTCTGTCGCAACAACACGGGTACCGGTACCGAGCATCAAGCCTGTTGGCGTCTGCGATTCCGCATCAACCTGACCGCCTGCCGGAACAACGTTTTGATAGAGTAAATCTTCAAACACGGCGCGATCTTTCTTGAAGCCGGTGGTGTTGACGTTGGCCAAGTTGTTGGAAATAACTGACATGCGCGTTTGTTGCGCAGTCAGGCCAGTTTTAGCAATCCAAAGTGATGCATCCATTATTTATATCCTCTTGCGGTACGCCAGCGGGCCTACGACGTTCTCATCATTGTTGACCCAGCCTCGTCGAGGGTCTGGGTTTCTTTTACCAGCTTCAGCTGCAACTCGAACTGGCGGCTAAAATCGAGCATCTTTACCATGGTGGCAACGGGGTTGACGTTACTGCCTTCAAGTGCGCCTGAGGCAACGCTTGCCGGCTTGGGCCCAGTGGTAAAGTCTCGCCCTTTTAACGCCTCGGCGCGCGGCTCAAATAAGCCATCTGGGCGACGCACCAATTGTGTTTCACTCGCATCTCGCAGCATCAATTTACCTACCTCAATGGCGGGCACATTCGGCTCTGAAGGCATGGATGCAAAGACGGTTCCATCGGGGCTGATACCCAAAATATTGCCAAGAGGTACACTGATGGGACCACCCTCGCCAAGAATCAGATGTCCTGCTGCGTTCTCAATCAGCCCTTCACCGTTCACCCGCAGATCACCGCGGCGGGTAAAGGCAGTGGCGCCATCAGCCGTCTGAACACCCAATACTGTCTGATCATTCATTGAAATATCCAGTGCGCGTCCAGTACTGATAGGCGTGCCGGGGCTTAGATCAATGATGTCTTTGATCACGAGACCTGGCTGGAAACGCGAATCGAAGCCGGGGCCTTCAATTTTCACTGCCGAAGAAGCAATCTGAAAACTGTCCTTAAAGCCAACCGTCGAAACATTGGCAAGGGCGTTGGTAATTGCCGCCCTCACCGTTCCCTGGCTTTGCATGGCGGACAGTGCTGTGTAAGCTAATTTATCCATTTCAGATTCCTCTTATGGCCGCTTAGGTTTAACCGCGGATCTGGATAATGGTCTGGGTCAACGATGAACTGGTTTCAATCGCTTTCGCATTCGCTTGGAAATTTCGCTGAGCGGTAATCAAGTCAACCAACTCGGCGGTCAAATCCACGTTTGAGCGCTCTCGAGCACCCGCTCGAATGGTGCCAAAACCGGCTGAACCAGGCTCACCGTAAGTAGCTTCTCCCGATACTGATGTCGCGTAGTAACTGGTATCACCCACCTGACGAAGACCTTTTGGCGTGGCAAAGTTAGCCAAAATAATTTTGCCCAATGACTTTTGCGAGCCGTTTGAATAACTGGCCACGACCAGTCCGTCGTCACCGATATTCACCCCCACCAAGTCACCTTCTGGCGCTCCGTTCTGAGACTGGCTCAAAACAGAAAATGGGCTGTTGAACTGGGTACTGTTGTCGTAATTCAGCGTGATATCACCACCGGTGATACCCGCACTTTCTAACTTAACCCCAGCAACTGGGGATACAAGCGAACCACTGGTATCAAAGGTCAGTTCACCTTTGTCCAAGAAAATCGGCGTCCAGTATGGAACGTCGTTGGAATCGAACTCGCCGCCGTCAGTCGTCTCAACCCAATCGCCATCTTTTGTCTGCGTGACATAGACAGTGCTCGTGCCTCTAGTATCTGGGAACAATTCGATAAAGGTCGATGCAGAACCAAACCCTGGTGCAATATTCTCAAGGCCCCAGTCAGCATGGCCGGCAACCTGAATAAACGAGTTATCGGTTGTCGTTGAACCGGTGATCTGCAAGGTTTCTGTTGCATCTTGGTAAGACACAGTTATGCCTGACACGGAGCGACCTAGAGAGTCGGCCATGAGGTTAATTTTTTCTTGCAAGTGCTCAGTGAATGTTCCGATTGAATAAAGTCCTTCGGTCAATTCAATTTGAGCAGAAATGGAATCAATAATGACCGTCATCGAGCTATTGTCAGCGTTCACCGAAAACGATTTGCGTGGATCAATGCCCATCGGGTTACCGGTGACGACCGCAGGTGTTGACACCTGACCGCGAACGGCTGGGACGTTGTAAATTTGTGATGTCTCTGGCTCAACCACGTTGCCAAGCTCTGAAATGCCAAACATTTCAGTAGCCAGCGTTCGCTTGGCATCGGTTGCCAAGGTTCCATCAGCAGCGGCCAGGTTTATCGCGAGACTTGAGGTATCGCCGGTGGTTCCTGAGGAAATCGTAAATGCGCCCTCAGAATAAGTCACTTTCATACCAAAACGCTGATCGCGAGTAGCACAAATATTGGTGCCGTTTGGCAATACGCCACGAAGCAGCGTGTCAGCTTCATCCCGATCAAGCGGTAATAATTGGCTACCAAACGTCGATGGATCGGCGGCATCATACGTTTTCTGAGCGGGCAGCCCAAACACGTTATTGCCGGTCGCAGGCGATCCAGAATTTAAATACAACGGATCTGTAGAGCTACCGTTTTGAATAAAACGGAAGCCTTGGTTAGCAAAGTCGTAGCTCACTGAAACATCAGAGAAGTCAGCTGAGTTAGCTAAGGCTTGGTTAATCGCAAAGGCTAAGGGCTCTGCTGCAACAACACCATCCCAACCAGCGACGTCCGCTGCAACGCTTGTGTACTGCGCAAGAATAGTCGGGATATCAAGATTAATTGTCTGGGCGCCATCGGCACCGCGACGAATAGTCAGCGACTGGCTTGACGCGGCAGAAAGATCAAATTTCTTACCATCGCCAAAGCGCTCATTAATAATATTGGTCAGTTCAAAGGCGATCTCAGCACCAGACAAAGGTGTCTGAGTGCCGGCAAGATGCTCAAGACCGATACTGACAGGTGTCGAATCATCGATGTTCAGGGTAAATATGGCCTCAAGCTGCTCGCGCGTGAAGACAGTGAAATCAACACCGTCACTGTTATTGGTTAAATTGAGATCATCGGCATAGGTCGTGTCATCACCAATCATCAGCTTTGCGCTCGCAGGCACAGATTGAGTCGGTTCAGACAGCACGTCGTAAGAGTACTTCTTATAAAGAGTACCCTGCGTAATCAGGTATTTTTCACTGTCAGCACTGGTACTTTGCAGTTCCAGCAGCTCAGAGCGAGTTTTCAACTCGCCGTACTTGTTAATGAAGTATTGGTCGCCCGCTGTGTCTGACGCCTGAATCAGCGCAGTGTCGACAGGCTTGTCATCGATATAGACATAGGTCTGCCACTTGTTGGTGGGCGAGTCAGCTGTCGCATTAGCGGTCTTGACGTAGTAAATCGTTGCCAAGTTTGCCGACCCCGATGTGCCGTAGACGGTCAGAGACGTTGTTTTGTGGTAAGTGTCTGGCTTGTCCGGATTAAAGGTTGCAGTGATCGGCGTTACTTCCGACGGCAAGTTCAAACCCAACTCGACTTGAGTGGTTGGCAAGAACTCGGATACCGTGGAGCGCGGAATTGTCAGCGCGCTAGGAGCAACGCCAAAGTCCGCCTTGTTAGTCGAATCCACCGGCAGAGACTGCAATGCTTGACCAGCACTGTTAACCATCTGGTTCTGCTCGTTGAGCATAAAGGCGCCGTTGCGCGTGTAGATTTTAGTGCCGTCTGACGACTCAAGTGGGAAAAATCCGTCACCAGTAATGGCCAAATCCAGCGAGTTTGCAGAGAATTCGATGTTGCCCTGACTGAACTCTTGGCTCACCTCTTTGAGCGACACACCGCGGCCCACAACACTGGACGCTTTTTCCAATGGTGATGTCGCAAAAATATCGCCGAAGTCTGTGTCAGATCGCTTAAAGCCACCGGTGCCGGAGTTGGCGATGTTGTTAGATGTCACGGCCAGCTGAGTAGTAGCGGCATTTAGTCCTGTTAATGAGGTATAGAATGACATAGATTATTTCTCCAATTGCCTTTAAATTCTTTAATTAAATTGCGATTCGTTCAATTTCAGCGAGAGCGACAAAAACGCCATCTCCAACTTCAAGGGTTATTTGTTGTGCGTTCGGGTCCCAGCTAACACTCTTTACATCTGCCATGGTTGTCACTGGCACTGTTTCAAGCTTGCCATTCACAACAGCACTCGCGGCCATCATGTAGCTGCCTTCAGGTACGATCGCCCCGGAGCGATCGCGGCCATTCCAGTTCAATTCCGCGCGGCCGGGCAATTTACCGCCTTGGGTGTCACGGTAGATAAGCTCACCCGTTGTCGGGTTGTAAACGCTAAAAATAATTGATTCAGCGCCACGGTCGAGGTTGATTGAGCCTTGAGTAATTTCACCGTTGCCGCCGGTGAAGTGACCACCCGCAACCTGCACCTTCTTG
>OBNN01000064.1_pt1 | contig 12842 bp, 26 predicted proteins | sample 1470811 | NCBI WGS metagenome assembly OBNN01 (sample SAMEA3275570, study PRJEB22092) | marine metagenome | biome: Estuarine Biome; feature: Surface Water; material: Coastal water | collected 2014-06-21T11:15:00+00 | depth 1 m
ACCTTTTGGAATGATATACAAATTAGATTCCCAATTTAGCTTCCAATCTCGGTGTAGATAATACGTATAAGTAGTCGAGCCGTAATCGTGGTGCCATGGATTTTTACTACCCACCGGGTATGCAAAACACCGAACACCTACATCAGTATATCCATTTACATAATCCTGTGCTTCGGGGCAATTGTCAGAGAATTGTTTTAGTTTGTCTAACCACAAGTCATAATTGTTGTTGTGAGGACCTTCACTTATAAACCACTTTTGACCTTTGTAATGTTTTCCGTCAGTTAGGTGCCAAAATCTGTCATCGACATGTCCCTCGACCCAAGTGTCAACTTGTACTTGATTATACATTTTATCCCATGTGTCTTGATCAAGAAAATCGTCTATAATTAAACATTCTGGCGTTTTTTGCACAATATTATATGTATGATTCACATTCGCCCTCCCGTGTCAAATCTAGTGTCACGCAATGAAGTCCGCCATCCCAGAAGAATTTATGTCTGAAATTAAATGGTACCATTTCCACTCCATGACGTTTAAGTTGTGCCGCAATGTTAGGATCATACCCGTTAGTTATGACAACCTCTGGTGATACACTAACTACATTAACATCAAATATAGTTTCATCCACATGTCCGATCCAACTACCCAACCAGTTCTCAACATTCTTTTGCATAATAGGCTGCTGCGATGACATCCAGAATTGATCTGGTACATTCTGCTTTGGTACTACAATTTTATCCCAGTGCTGCAACTCTGCTGGTACCTTTTCGGGCATCCAACACATTAATAGACCCGGTTTAATCAATGCTACTTTTCCGTCGGCATGCCCACTTTCCCAGATACCTGCCCAGTTCTTTGCTTTGACATTCTTTTTTACCCAATCTAATCCTGCTTTCGTGCCACGTCCGAATTGTCTAGTTAGAGAAAATGTTTTGTCATTATTATACGGTTCAGTATATATCAACGTGTCACCGCATTTAAGAATGTTAGCAGAATGGTATAATATTTTACCTTCATTCAATTTGTAAGGTCTGTAATAGTCATTCAGGACTGGTCTGGGCATAGCAATAAAATCTCGATCCAACCCCATTAGAATATCCGTATAATAATCACTTTCAAAGTAACGGTTCGGATCGCCACCGATTGTGTTTACAATCTGATTACCATATACAATGTGCATGTCTCTTGGGCAAATTGCAGGATATGGAAACTTGTTCTTCCAGCCATTGCCTTTTTGAGAGTCAAGTTTGATCTTCTTTGGGCGATGCACCTTAGTACCGAAACTTTCGAATAGGTGTGTCAATTTTTCAAAGTCTTCTTCGGTTTCGTCAAATATACGTTTTAATCCGTCCGCGAACTCTGTAGAATCTAAATCTAAACTATCCACATCCGAAGAATCATATACTCTACCGACAATTATTTCCTTGAGTGGGTCCCACTCGGTGTATATCGTTCCCATTTACAAATCCTTTAATTTTTTGTATTTATTAGACAAACTTCAACATCATGATATGATTTTGGTATTACCAAACCATGTTTTCCGAAATTTATTTCTAACCATTCTTCGTCAAACTTTTCCCATTTAGCAATGTTACAAACGAAATCATTTGACAATTTATTTTCAACCTCGATATAATGCTGCATATGATCATCATCAATATACCAATCATACCTAGGGTAACTTATATCCCAACCGCCAGCTTGTGTCCACCAATCGAAACAGTCTTGGTTTCCTCGCCTAACTAGCAAAATATTAGAATTATTCACATTATTGTATAACCATGAAAGATTATACGCAAATTGATGACATCGTATCAGTTTGGTTCGGAACTCGTTCTCGTCGAAAGCAGTATGACACTCTTGCTCGAATGCAGCTACATTGTCTCCGTAAATACTTTCTAGTCTATGGAAATCATGTCCGAGTTCCATACCAGGACCCCAATATGCGCCGCGATGCCCCGAAAATTTACCATGTGCGTACACGCGTTCATGGTTTTCATCACTTCTATCGTAATTAAAATTTTCAGCGACTAACTGCCCAACCCCACTCCAGCGTGATCCAGGTGCACCAACTAAAAATGTGAAATTCTTAGTCGGCATCCAATTTTGCCTTCATTTCCGTGAAGCCGCCGATATACTCGCCGTCGATCCAAATCTGTGGGACTGTTCTTGGAATCACGTTGATTTTTGCACACTCGGCTAAAAGTTCATCACGCGATCCTTCGACTTCTTCCATATTAATTTCTTCATATTTAATTCCCCTAATTGCCATTAGAGTTTTCGCCTGTACACAGAATGTGCATCCATTTTTTGTATATATTTTTGCGTTCATCTTTTATCCTACAAATGCTTTTTCTAGCACGAATTCACCTTTAGTGTTGGCGTTACCTTCCGTGCATCCCTGTTCTTCAATGAAGTATTTTCTCAACTCCATGTTCATTTCGTGAGAACCACACACCATCACTCTATCGTGTTCTGGATCGAACGGCTCTATGTTTAATTTATCTTGAACCTTGCCAGTATAAAGTGCATCTGTAATTCTTCCTGTAGTATGGAAGTCTTCACGTGTTACGGTTGGATAAAATACAAATTTACCTTGAGTTACTTCACCATATGTTTCGTGTTCATTAAGTGTATTTAGAAAATCGCGATACGCAAGTTCTGCAACTTCACGCGTTCCCCACATCAGAATAACACGATCAAAGTTATCATAAAAATCAAGTGAACGTGTAATACTCATGAATGGTGCAACACCAGTACCAGTTGCGAGTAGATACAAGTTTCTACCAGACTTGATATTGTCCATTACAAGTGTACCAACTGCTTTTGTATTCACAAGTAATTCGTCGCCAACTTTAACATGTTGAAGTCTACTTGTGAGCGGACCGTCTTGTACTTTGATTGAAAAGAATTCTAAATATTCTTCGTAGTTGGGAGATGCAACTGAATATGCACGTAGTAGTGGCTTGCCATCTACTTCAATCCCAATCATTAGAAACTCCCCATCGCGAAACTTAATGTTTGGTGAGCGAGTTGTACGAATTCTGAATAGTCTATCTGTGAAGTGTTCTACTTCTATTATTGTTTCTTTTTGAATTGCCATTACTTTTTCTTGTTCTTCTCTGCATCTGCTACTCTCAATCTCAAATCGCTTGTGCTAAATCGGTGATCACGCTCATTGAAATAAATGTCAATGTCGCGCTTCTTGCAAATGTCTCTACCAGTGAAATCTTTGTCACGATACTCTACCCCAAGAATACGAACATCAATATGCATACCAGAAAGAATATCTTCCAAATCTTGCTCTGTTGCATATGGAATGATTTCATCTACATACTTACAAGCACGAAGTTGTAGATAGCGTTCTACAACTGTTTGTACTGGTTTGTTCTTTGATGGGCGATCTAGTGTTGGGTCAGTTTGTAGACCAACTATAAGATAGTCGCATTGTTGTTTTGCTTCTTCAAGCATTAACGTATGGCCTGCATGAAACAAATCAAAACTGCTGCACGTGAAACCTATAATCATGATACCCTCATTAAAAAATCTGCTGCATCTTCTTCTTTTCTAAAATTTATTATTGCAAGACTCTTATAACGTTCTATCAGGCAGGAGAAGTCCCCCTGATCATATCGGGAGACTAACTCACTTCTTAGTTGCTTGCTGTCTCCATCAAACGCCACTGTGATGCAATATGGTAACTTTACATCTTTGTAAGTTTTTGAGGAGACTATAGTTAAGCCTGATCCCATAGTCTTATTGATTGGATTCTGCGTTGCCAATCAATGCTAGAACGATAACAGCAAAGAAACCAAACAATAGACCCATAATAGTCCAAGTCGTTGTATTGCGATTACGTGTTTTTGCCATTTCGTGGCATAGCCAACCGAACGCTGCCCATACTAGTAGTGTAATAATAAGTTCCATAATGTTTCCTTACATTTTTGTAGTTGTGGACTCATATGTCCGATTGTATTGATTGTTCACACGAACAAATGTCGTGCATTTACTTAGTTGTTTCAGTGTTGCGGCCCCGACATATGTGCAAGTGCTGCGTACACCTCCCAAAATCGTTTGGACTGTTCCTGCAACTGCTCCTCTGTAAGGGACAAGGACTTCTCGTCCTTCGCTTGCACGATAGTCTTTAAGACCGCCAAAATGTTTCGTATTCGCTGCATCACTACTCATACCGTAAAACTGTACAAACTTTTTATTGATAATTTTACGCTGCCATTTAGTAGCACTAATAGGGCTAGGTTCAAGTTCGTCTGTTTTGTAGCGTTTGACGATTACTTCACCGCCGCCTTCATCGTGTCCGGCAAGCATACCACCAAGCATTACAAAGTCTGCACCGGCAGCAAAGGCTTTGGCTACATCACCAGGACAAGTACAACCGCCGTCAGCGATAATATGACCTCCAAGACCGTGAGCAACATCTGCACATTCGATAACCGCCGAGAGTTGTGGATAACCCACTCCAGTCTGGATACGAGTAGTACAAACGCTACCAGGACCAATGCCAACTTTAACAATATCAGCGCCATTTAAAATTAACTCCTGTGTTTGATCTGCGGTAACTACATTACCTGCAATAATTACAATGTTTGGATAGTTTTGACGGAAGTGTTTTACATACTCAACAAACCGTTCACTGTATCCGTTTGCAACATCAATGCAAACATACTTTAGATTGTATCCAACTTGTTCGTATACATTACGAAACTTGATTTCATCTTTTTCAGTAATACCAATGCTCATAGCAACGTTATCAGAACGAATGAACATATTTTCTTGATCTACTGGGTCAAAGTAGTTTACAAGCTCAGTTTCAGTATATGTTTTTACTAGGCAAGTGAATAGCCCTAGTTCTGCAAGTTTGTCTGCTTGTTCAAACGTGCCAACACCATCCATATTAGCAGCCATAATAGGAATGCCACCATAATGGTCATCTTCCCAATTTTCGTGTTCAAAATGCGGATCATAGTTTCGGAATGTAAACTTACGCTTCAAGTCAACTTCGCTACGTGAGCCAAGTGTGCTACGCTTCGGACGAATAAGAACGTCACTATAGTCTAACAGTACTTCATTTTCAATACGCATTTATTCCTCTTGTTCTTCGACATTGCCATTTTCATCACATGGGGTAAGTTTCGGTTGTACTTGAATTTCGCACCAGCACCCTTGTTCTTCATACCCGGCGTTTTCAACACCAGAGTTCCATTCTTCCTCCCAAGCGGTTTCTACTTCTTCTTGAATTTCTTCTTGGTCATAATTATCTTTGCCTTCACCAGTAATGTGAATGGTCCAATCGCCCCAACATCCATCAAACAATTCCACAAACTCATTGTTGTAATCGTCTACTTCGTGGAAGTCGTTTTCTACATCCGGTGTTGCAGATTCAATCAGTGCGGCAAGATCATTTTCGAAATCATCTTCGAAACTGCAATTCATATCTTCACACCATTCAGCCGCATCTTCTACTGTTTCTGGTACTTTAATGATCCATGATCCCCAGCGATATCCTTCTTCGCGGGTAGCACGAATTGTTGCATCTTCTGTCTTTTTAACAAACGTAGTATATTCAACAACTGACTTTTTGTAAGTTGGTTCTAGGAGAAAATATTTCATAATGATACCTTAAATTAGAATGGCGGGGTTGCCCCCGCCAATTGTGTTAAGCGCCGATAAGTTCTTTGAACTCTGCAACTGTGTCACTATCGACTAGATCAGTGCGGTATAGCGCATATTTCTTAGTGATACCGTTATATACACCAATTTCCGTAATATCCCCACGTTCGTTAGTTGACATCATTCCGTAAATCTTATTACGTCCATTGAGTTTTTTAATCATTTTAACTGCTTCTTCCATAGATGCAGTCATTCGACGTGGGGGGCGTTTTTGTCCCGTGGGCTTACTACTTTGTTTTCCGCGGTATGCGGGTTTCTGAACATTGGTAGCATTAGTATTTGAAGTTGTCATTTGTTTCCTCATATTTGACAAGTTCGAAAGAGCGTAAGTTTAATGACGTTGCTCTGTTGTGGTCAGTTAGTGTTTATATTAAAGTTTACTATTATATTAAAGTGTATGAAAGTTTATTTCGACTTGGACATTGTCTCACATACGGTCCATTTTTTATCTAGTGTAGTTTTATATTATATTAGTCTAAGATGATTGTCAAGTGTTATTATGCATCCCAGCGATAAAAGATATGTTCACCGATGCGACCAACTTCACTCATATCACGGTGTTGCGACCAGCGAGGGTTTACATAAGTAGCATGATAGTGAGTTGCTCCTTCTGCGATACCGCGATATTCATTAGTGTGCAAAATATCCCAAGCAACTTGCTTTGATCGTTCCCAGTTTTCACTAGCAGGAACGACATCACTCTTACCGTCGCAATACCAAGAGAACTGACAACGGTTACGAATCATATTACCACTGCTGTCACGTTCTCCTTGATGAATTACCCCACAAATAGTGTCGGGATAACTTCCGTTTTCAACCCGGTTCAACACAGTATTTGCTACTGCTGCCATGCCGGCCAGGTTATCAATACCCGCTTCGAAGAAGATGTTTTGTGCAAGACAAAATTCCTGTGAGTAACTTGCGTACTCGGGATTGTTGATAAAATCATTTCGTTGCACTAGCATTTCTGCGGTAGGCTGTGTTGAAAACACTGTCTTTTCTACCACAATAACTTTTTGTGTATCTGCTTCTAAGTCGGGATTAATCGATGCATAACTATTGCTCACGGCAACAAGTCCCACAATAACTGCTGCGTTGACCACTAGCGATGCGAAATTAATACCCTTCATTGTATCTCCTTGATAAGTGCTTCTGCTTTCTCTTACTCTTATAGTTATATATTGATTCGCAACGTTTGTCAAGAAATTAATGGGGTTATTTTACCTGAATACTGAGAATTTCGTATTCAATAAAATCATCACCTCGCTCAAGTTCAATAACATCTCCAATTTTGGAGCTTAGAAGTTCTCTGCCGAGCGGTGATTTAAAACTGATGATTCCAGAAGATGGATCGCTTTCGATTTCGCCAAGAATTGTGTATGACACAATACGATTATTATCTAGATTTTTGATGGTCACAGTCGTACCAATAGATACAGTGTCATACACACCGATGCGCATTTTAGGAAGCAAGGTGGCGCTGTCCATGATAGTCTGTAGACGATATATTTCCATATCAGTTCGTTGCATGTCCTCAAGCGCGCCATGCAATTCTTCATTTTCTTCGAGGCCGCCCTGCGATCTCGCCGCTGAAATACGCTCTGAAATTTCTGGCTTTCGTTTAAAAAGTTTAGAAATTTTGGCTGCCAACTCCGACCGCCCTGCTTCTGTTATAATGTCGCCACTCACTGATATTAGTTCCCTGTTAGTTGTTGCAGCATATTTATCAGAGTCATCAAGTGTGAATGCCATACTAAGTTTACTCATCTTGCTCATCCTCTTCGCTTAAATCACCAAAAACCACCAGCTTCATATCGCCAAAAAAATCATACATGTTATCGTGTTCGCCTCTTGTACGTTTCACCAACGCAGTGAAAAGCATACACAGTAGTATTACATCCACAGATACTTCATCTTCCATTGGGTCTACTGCCTCTTCACGTAGAATGCCAATTGCATTTCGCATAAACGCAAGGGTACTTGCGTTTAATTCGATCTGTGGAAGACTTGGTGGTGGATATTCTACATCATCTTTGACTTCTTTCTTAGCGAAATAATCTCGTATGTTTATCACATTGTCAGTCATTTGTTTTCCTTTATTGAGTGTATCTTTATATACGATTCGTATATATTTGTCAATCAATTATTGTGTAGTAACCATTGACATTTTGACACATCTTCGGGATTGTCGTAACGTTCGTTACAATATTCCCAACTGTCAATATGCAATATTGCCATCAGCCCAATCGCAGTGAATCCGCCAAGTAGATATACAAATAAAAATTTCAATAAATCATCCATGTTTCACTATCTGATTTGAATTCCAAGTTCTGCAATAGCATCTTGCACACTCTTTGCTTGAATGCGACAATCTTCTAGTGCGTTGTGTGCAGCAAACTGGTAGCGTTTGCGTGGATCCATTGACACAATACCAAGCAAAGTGCGGCTATCTTTTACTTTCCAGAATGGCCATGGAATTGGAATGTCATACATTCTACACATGTTTTCAATGATAACAATATCAAATGAAACTCCTTGCGCCCAGAATGTATCTACGCCAACACACCATTTCTTCAATTCTTGAAGCATAGTTTTTGGAAGAATACGATTATGCGGAGTAAATGCTGCTTCGATGATTTCGGGATCTTGTTTCCCCCACCATTCAAGTGTATCATCATCTACACTTCTCCCCATGCGTTCCTGATCATCAATATCAAGTTGCATGTAAAATTCGCTCCAAGGTTCTTCTTTAGTATTTGGATCAAACTTGATCCCACCAATCGTAAGAACTTGGCAATCAGGTTTAGTGCCTAGAGTTTCTAGGTCAATCATCGCATGAACTGGCATCGTACTCCACTACCTTTACAAATCGTTCTTTTCCTACTCTGCGCCATGATGACGCAAATTCTTCTGCTTCTTCAACGGAATCAAATGTTTCAGGAACAAGATCCCAACATTTTCCATGTGTATCTTTAGTTATGTAAATCCAGTCATTCGCTGCTAACATAATCTTTACTGCATACTTCACTGACACAAATCCTCATAACGAGTTGTATAAACACGGTGTTTACTCAAATCTGGCACTGTTTTTGTGGATTTGAAAATATAATCAAAAATCTGCTTCATTATTATCTCCGCATACTTGCTGCATCTTTTGCAGCCTGTTTATTATCCTTACGTACCGGCATCAAGTTGCTTTTGTGGGTAACAACAATACCTGCAATTTCGTCGCCTGTATACTTTTGTTGTTCACGGGCAACACCATTAGCTGCTACCCGATTACTCAATGTCGCAGTTGATTGGTGTTCACGATAGTCTGGAATTTCATTAACGCCAACACGCTTGCCCCATTTATCATAGAGCATGTGTTTTGATTTACCAACGCCCATTTTTTGCAAGAACTTTTCGTGTTCTGCTTCGGCTGCTAGTAGTTTTTTTGTCTTGTTCTTTGCTTTGCGCTTGCGTGTGTTAGTTGTGCTATACGCAGGACCAAGTAAGTGCATACCTGACATACTATTCTCCTAGTTGTTTATGCCGTTAATATAGCACACTAACACTATAGTGTCAAGAACAAAGATTAGCAACCATCTGATAATGTTCCCAAGCCTGCTTCACTGCTGGAAGTTCTTCTAAATCTTCTATCGGAACAACACAATCTAGCCAATAGTATGATAGTCGTGGGGGCTGTGAGCCGAATTGTCGCGGTTGGTGAATTTTTCCTTTGTCATACAGATCAATTGCGAGTCTGCGAAAATCATCATAATGATCCTTGTGATCCCACCATTCGGGTTGACTCCAACCGCCATGAACATAACCATCCCAAATGTCATTCCACTGATTATCATTGTGTGGATTAAAATCTGTTCTTGCCACAATGACAAGAACATCAAAAAATGATACTTTGCCTTCGTATATATCTCTGAGGCAACGTGATAAACTTAAACCGATTTTCATTTACATAATCCTGATAACATAACGTAATGATCCCATGCCAACTTTACAGCAGGTTCCATGTCAACTTCTCTCAAATTTATCTGATACCAATGATTTTTCAAATCAGATATCATAGCATCAAATGCGTGTGATGGTAGTGCTTTATCCCTCAACACTAGCTTGCCACTATCAATAAGTGTTAGAATGTGTTGATACACTTCTTCAAAATCATAAAGATGCAATGAGTTTCTACCCTGTGATAAATGCGAAGTCATTGGATCTAACTGACGGTCCCACCAATGTGTTGCATCTTCGGTGTTGTGAAAGTTTATACGAGTATCGCCCACGATTACATAAACGTCATTCACGTTTATTTTCTTTAGCAACAAATCACTGACGCAATATTCTAATCGTGTACCAAGTAACATTATTTTTTCCGTAGTGAGTTATTCACTTCGATAACTCTTTGCATAATTCTACTACCCGTAAAATCATAGAATGCTTCTGTATCTTTCGGGAAACAGTGGCCACTGTATCCGAGTTCCCCTTCGTCGTTTGGTGCAACCATATGCGATGGTCCTATATTTTCAAACTTAGCGAGAATATCAATCATTTGTTTGTGGTCATAGTGATCTCCAATTTGATAGAACACTTCATGAAAGAATGCAACTTTTGTAGCAAGCCACGCATTATGCATGTACTTTACCATACTTGCAGTTTTGCGATCCGTCTCAATAAATTCAACACTTAGATAGCTAAAAATCTGTGTCCAAAAATAACGCTGTATTGGCGGCCCGCCGCCGAGAATAAAGTACTTTTGATTTGCAAAGTCTTCTGCTGCTGTTTTCGCTCTTAGAAACTCTGGATTGTAAATTACATTTGCTGGATATTGTTCCATCATTGGGAATGGGACTGTGCTTTTAAGAAGAATTGGAATGCCTCCAAGTTCTGCGATAACATTACGAATGATACTGTCATCGCACTTGCCGTCAACAGTTGGTGTTGGTACAGCTACCACTGCACCTCTAGCCTTTGGATAGTCTGCGATCTTATTGTTGTTATATTTTGGATCAATACGAACTACGTCTTGTCCATCTGCTTCAAGGCTTGCTGCTACAGTTTCACCTACAAATCCACAACCAACTACTAATATCATCTGTTTTCCTCTTGTCGTTTTCTAAATGGAATATATGTGTCATTCCACAAATCCCAAACAACGTATGCGCCAACGATACCAATTATATTCATGTACCAAACTTCTGCAAATAGGGCGACTTTTGTATTTGCAATTAAAAAGTCTGCTGCTAAAAATGCTGCGAAAAAATCATACCATCTGATCATTACGATCCCTCATAACTAATGGTTTTGTCAGTCTTCACGTAAACTTGTTCCCAAGCACAACCATATGCTGGACAAATGCGAACATACTCTGGAAGCATATTAGCATCTTTTTCGCCGTGGCCGCCAGTTAGAAAAAATGCACCAGTGATTTCTGCGTGATTGTGACGGAAACGCTCACGCTCTCTTTCATAGATTTCTAATGCCTTACGTAATTTAGCATTTTCTTCTTCAAGTTCTTGTATACGTTCCATTTAGTCTACTACCCCTCTAGCTTTATCCTCTTCGTAATTGCCCCAGTTGATGTTACGTTTATCTTGTTCATAACTATAAGTCAAGCCTCTTGCTTTATCTTCTTTATAGTTTGCGGCATCGGGTGGTCGTTTACACATAATAAGCTAATCTTTCTGGGTCAGTAATTTCTGCTGCATTTACTTTGCAGTCTATTACGAAACTAGGATCTTCTTCGTTCCATCCAGCATCTTCGATGCCAGCATGGCCATCTTCTTGCCAAATTTCTTTTAGTTCTTCCAATTCATCGTCGTCTAAATCTTCGCTATATAAGTCTTCACTAACACCATCGTATGTGTAGTCAACATAATATGTTAAATCTGATACTTCTAGTCGTTCTAATGTTTCCCACTCTGGAACTTCTTCACCGTCTTCGATTACAATTACAATTGATACATCTTTCCAAAGTGTCGCAATGCTTAAACTGTGTCCCTCGTCGTTAGTAAAGTTAAAAGTTTCTATAGAACATTTTCCCATTTTTGGGGTAATATCAAATGCTTTAGTCATCCTTCAACGCCTCCCACATTTTTTTGATGTTGCGTTTATCTTGCTCGTAACTATAAGTCAGGCCTTTTGCTTTATCTGCTTCATAGTTGGCAGTGCCTTGTGGTCGTTTTACTTCTGAGACTGTTACACTATCGTCACTCATTTGCTTTCCTTATTCTTTTTGTTTTTTAAATGAAACTCGTACATTTTTAAATAGAACTCAAACGACTTGGGATAGTTCACTGGATCTGGAACTTTCATATCGAAGAATTCTAAGAACTCTTTGATTATAGCATCTTTTTCAGATTCGTTCAAGTTATTTAAATTCATCTCATCTTCCGTGGTACTGCCACATAACTGCATTACAGTATGCGTGTACCGCTCCTTCTGTCAAATCAGTGTCATGATTGTGCTGTAAATGCACCGGATAACGCAAAAAGTTTGGCGGGAATAATCGCCAATTAATTTTCTTACTTTTTATTTCTTTTGGTGGGGCAGCGTCAAGAGGACAATTGCACCAGTAACAAAGTCCATTTTGCTGTTGCACATATTGTTCTCTGACTTCTCTGCGTTGTTTCGTATCTGCCCGACTGTATAATACTGGAAGTTTGTAAGTCATGTTAGTCCCAAAGTGATGGATAATACTTCCCAAACAAACGGAATCCGTTTTGGATACGTTCGCCGTATGCTTTACGTGCATCCCAATCTGTCTCCGCAGTGTGTTTTGGACCCTGTACCATTTCAAAGTTTCCATCTTCGCGCTTGATCCAAGCATGATCATGTTCGCCAGTAGTAAACTGATCTTCCCAATCTTCGTTTGCGCCGCCATCCAGGCTTTCAAATGCAAAAATCATTTCTTCCAGAACCCAGTCCCAACGCTTGAAATGATTGTCGTCCGTATCCCATTCATTTTCTTTTGGTGGTGCGCTAGTGCTGCGTAGTTCTTCTGGAATATCTTCATCGTCAACAAATGGAGCACCATGCTTGTTTGCTTGGAGTTGCTTTAGCATAGGACGAATGATATAGCCCAGTGTTTCTCCCATGCCCCAAGTATCCCAACGATCAATACGCACTTCTACTTTGCGCTTCTTTTTGCTATTAAT
>OBNN01000065.1_pt1 | contig 12363 bp, 16 predicted proteins | sample 1470811 | NCBI WGS metagenome assembly OBNN01 (sample SAMEA3275570, study PRJEB22092) | marine metagenome | biome: Estuarine Biome; feature: Surface Water; material: Coastal water | collected 2014-06-21T11:15:00+00 | depth 1 m
TTAAGTATGTCAGAACTATCACACCAACCCTGCCCTAACTGTGAGAGCAGTGACGCCTTCAGCTACAACACTGAGAAGTGCGCAGGGTTTTGTTATTCATGTGCTTCTGCTTACCCTAAGAAGGGCAAGAAGTACGACGATGAAACACTAGAGCGTTATCCATTAAAAGACACAGGCACACAATCTTCTGGTGGTTTTGACGACGACTTCACGTCGGCCATGAAGGTACAACCTGCGGTCGGACGTAAGGAACACATCGAGTATCGTGGTATCAACCTAAATGCTATGCGTTTCTATGATGTGCTCACCACACTGGACACTAACGGCAACCCTATCGAGCAAGCGTACGTCTACCCTAGTGGTGGTAAGAAGATACGTCGGTTGCCTAAGAGCTTCCAAGCGGTGGGCCTACGCAACAACGAGCTATTCGGACAGAACCTGTTTGCTGCTGGTAGTAGCAAGATGGTTACGGTTACCGAGGGCGAGCTTGATGCACTGTCAGTGTGGCAGATGCTAGGTGGAGACAAGACGCAGTACACTACACCCGTGGTTTCACTGCCCAGCGCCACGCCAAGCAAAGCATTCTGGGCTGAGGTTATGCCATGGCTCGACAGCTTCGAAAAGATCATACTATCATTAGATACCGATGATGCTGGCAATGCTATAGCTGACAAGATCAACAACCTGTTCCCTAACAAGGTGTATCGGGTTGACCATGGCACCTTTAAGGATGCCAACGAGTTCTTGCAGGCTGGTAAGGATCGTGAGTTCAAGAGCTCATGGTTTGCAGCACGTAAGTACATGCCAGACAACATCTTGCATAGCGAAGAGGACTTACTCAAGCTGTTCGATGAGACGCCAGACCACACCTATGTGCCCACAGGTATCTACGACTTCGACGCTAAGGCCATGGGTCTGATGCAAGGGCACTTCACTGTGTTCAAGGCACCTACAGGCATCGGTAAGACAGAGCTTATGCGCTACCTTGAGCACAACTTTCTGGAGCGTGGCATACCATTCGCTACGTGGCACCTCGAAGAGACTAAGCTACGCAGTGTGCTTGGCCTAGTGAGCTACGACCTGAAGACCAACGTCACCCGAAAAGATTTGATCGAAGAGAAAGGACTAACAAATGACGTTCGTGAAAGTATTAAGCGAATTGCTAACACTGGCAACTTTTACCAGTACTACCTCAAGGATGGACAAGGAGCAGACGACCTTATCGCACAGATCAGGCTCATGAAGGAAGCATACGGATGTAAGTTCGTTATGTTCGAGCCCATCCAAGATGTTATCACCGTGTCATCCGACAGTAACAAGGAGCAAGAGCTTGCTGAGTTATCTGTTCGGTTGTCTAAGGTAGCAGCTGACCTCAACGTGGGTATCGTCACGATTGCACACACTAACGAGGACGGAGAGATCAAGTACTGTAAGATGGTAGGTCAACGTGCCTCAGTTATCGTACGCCTTGACCGAGACAAGGATGCTGAGGACCACACGGATCGCAACACTACAAACCTGGTGATCGAGAAGAACCGACCGACATCCGAAGAGGGACATGCAGGTAGCATGTTGTTCAACACAAACACGTTCACAATGATGGAGTTATAACATGAGTATCAAACCAATGACAAAAGAGGAACGCAAGGCATCCAAGGATCGGGATCGCGCCAACGGCTTAAACAAATGTGCAAGTTGTGGTAACCCATGTAAAGACACTTGGTGTGCATTTTGTTTAAGTGAGGAATGATGAGACTAGTCTTTGACATTGAGACCGACGGTTTACTCGAAGAACTGAGTAAGCTACATGTGTTCTCCTGGCAAGACATCGACAACGAAGAGGTATGTGGTAGCACTGATGACCCGAAGGTTATAAAACATCTGCTATCCAAGGCAACCACACTGATAGGCCACAACATCATACGCTACGACTTTCCTGCACTGGAGAAGCTACTGGGTGTGACGTACAGTGGACAGATCATTGATACCTTACCGCTTAGCTGGTACCTAGAGCCCTCGCTTATACGGCACGGCTTAGATGACTGGGGTAAGCGGTTAGGTGTGGATAAGCCTAAGATCACTGACTGGTCTAGCCTAACGTATGCTGACTACGAGCATCGTTGCGAAGAGGACGTAAAGATTAACCATCGACTGTGGTTGCAGCTAGATAAAAAGCTGACACGTCTATACCGAGAGGAGACAGAGAAGTATCGCTTGATCGACTACCTTAACTTCAAGATGCAGTGTGCTGCTGACCAAGAGAAGTACGGGTGGAAGGTTGATGTCGAGGGTGCACGTGCATTACTCGATGACTTAACACAACAACGAGAGGAGAAACTAACTGCACTCATTGCAGCTATGCCGAAGAAGCCTATCACAAAAGTGATGAACCCGCCAAAGGTTATGTACAAAAAGGATGGTACACTATCTTCAAGAGGCGAGGCTTGGCATGATGTGCTGAGACAGAAACTACTACCTGCCTCTACCATGGCACCAATAACATTGGTCACTGGCTATGAGGACGGTAACCCCAACAGTAACGAGCAGGTAAAGGAATGGCTTTACTCATTAGGCTGGGTACCACGGACATTTAAGTTTGTACGTGGTGAAGGCTACGGTGAGGAGAGACGCATACCACAGGTACGAAACGGACAAGACCTATGCGACAGCGTTGTTGATCTGGTTGAAGAGCACCCCGACGTGGGTATCTTGGATGGTCTAACCGTATTGAACCACAGGTTAGGGGTAGTCAAAGGGTTCGTCGAGTGCGAGCGTGATGGGTACCTCAAGGCTGAGATCGCAGGGTTGACTAACACCCTACGGTTCAAGCACATGAAGCCATTGGTTAACCTACCTGCCGTTGATAAACCCTACGGTAAAGAGATCAGGGGGCTACTCACTGCACCAGATGGTGTTGAGTTGTGTGGTTCTGACATGGTGTCCCTAGAGGACAACACTAAGCGCCACTACATGCAGCCCCTCGACCCTGACTACGTACTTGAGATGTCCCAAGGGGGCTTCGATCCACACCTTGACCTAGCGAAACATGCTGGTGTGGTTACGCAAGACGACATCGACAAGCATACATCTGGGGAGATAGACCTGAGTGCACTACGCAAGAACTACAAGGCAGCTAACTACGCCTGTGTCTATGGTGTTGGTGCACAGAAGCTAGCTCGCACTACTGGGATGCGACAGACAGAAGCTAAGAAGCTGATCGACGCATACTGGAAGCGCAACTGGGCAGTGGAGAGGGTTGCAAAGACACGTAAGGTTCGCACCATTGGTGACGAGCAGTGGATTTACAACGAGGTCTCTGGTTTCTACCACAACCTACGGTTCGACAAGGATCGTTGGTCAACTACCAACCAATCGACTGGGGTCTACTGCTTCGACATGTGGGTCCAGAAGATTAAAGCTAAGGGTGTTAGGGTCATATTCCAAGCGCACGATGAGATCGTAGCCGAGGTAACCGACCGTGACGCCACTACTATCATACTCAAGGCGGCAATAAAAGAAGTGAACGCTGACCTTAACATGAACGTCGTGCTGGATGTAGATGTCCAGTTCGGTAAGACTTACGCCAACATTCACTAGGAGATTACACATGGCTAAAACTAAAATCATCGCAATGACTGGCTTCGTTGAGTACGCAAAAGTGTTCGAAGAGAACATGGATGATAATCTCGATTTCCATGCTAAGACTGAAGGTCAGTACAACATGAACTTCTATCCCGAAAGTGACGAGGAGATGGAAAAGTTCTTCGCAGCGGGTGCACCAATGCAGACTATGGGCCACGATATGATTAAGATCGGTAACCCTGACGTTGGTACTGGTAAGTTCCTTAAACTTAAGCGTCCTAACAAGCACCCATCTGGTATCGCTGACTTTGGTGGTGCACCTAAGGTGTTCGACTTCCGCGACGGACCATCGACCGACAAGTGGAACTTCGGTGAGGCTGGTGAGCTAGGCAATGGCTCGAAGGTTATCGTCAAGGTGTCCATCTACGGCTCAGGCCCACGTGCTTCCATCCGTCTTGAGCGTGTGGCTGTACTCGACCAGGTTATCTACGAAGGTAGCAGCAATAACGATGAGGATTGTTTCTAATGGTGAGCGTAACAGTAAGGATCACGGACGGCACGAACACATGGATCGCTTCGAGTGATGAGGTTTGGGACATCTGTAGTTTACTTGCAGTGTACCGTGACGCAACAGTTGCAGCTGGTTTCCCTATCGGGGAACTGGCAGCGGACAATGACCTAGGGGATGTCTTCTGGTCAGACGAGGCACCGTAACATGGAACATATCCATTGGGGCCTCACACTGCCAATCACGGGGGCTGTCCTCGTGGTTGCACTGTGGGTCAGACATGTAAGCAAGCAACTTGACGAAGTGATCGACAAGCACAACAACCTTGCTATGGCACTGACTATGCTAATCCAAGCATTAGAAGAGGATGAAGAGTATGAGCGATAACATTGTGGAAAAGCCAAGCCACTACACACACTGGTACATCGAGCCCATTACGTACATTATGCGCAACGGTATGGAGTTCTGGCGTGGTAACATTATCAAGTACGCTACACGTGCTGGCTTAAAGCAGTACGACGGTATGGGCAGCATCGAGAGTGAGATCACTGACCTTAAGAAAGTCATCCGCTATGCTGAGATGCGTATTAATCAACTGAATGGAGAGCAGGAGTTGTGAAGAATGTGCTGATTGACGGGGACATCTTAGTCTATCGTTCTGCATATTCAACTGAAGGCATGGAGCCCGAGGACACTGAGCATAAACTTGACGAGATACTCGAAGAGATTATGGACGAGGTGATGTTCGGGCACTACCCTGAGATGATGCAAGTGTATCTGACGGGGCCTAACAACTTCCGCTATGATATTGCAACGATTGCCCCATACAAGGGACACCGTAGTGGTACCGAAAAGCCTACCAACTTTTACCACGCCCGTGACTACCTAGTAGACCACTGGGATGCTGAGGTATCAGATGGTGAAGAGGCAGACGACCTGATAGCCAAGGCTGCTACTAAGATAGGGCCCAAGGCTATCATCGTCAGTGTCGATAAGGACTTCTTACAAGTGCCTTGCTCATTCTACAACCTGACTAAACGAGAGTTCACTAAGGTTGATGAGGATGCAGGCATGAAGTTCTTTTACACACAGGTACTGACAGGTGACCGAGCAGACAACATCAAGGGGCTGAAAGGTATTGGCCCCAAGAAAGCTGAACGCATCCTAGCAGATGCAACAACAGAACAGGAGTTGTACGATAAAGTCTTTGAAGCCTATGAGGGCGACCTTGATGCACTAATCGAGAACGCACGGCTCTTGTGGTTACGACGAGAGGATGACCAGCTGTGGCTACCCCCAGATCAAAGATAAGAAAGAGTGCACTGAAGGCTGGCTATCGCAGCGGCCTTGAGCAAGACAACGCCAGACTACTAGACAAGCATAAGGTGAAGTACACGTACGAGAAAGACCGCATCAAGTATGTCACTCGACCACGAACCTACACACCTGACTTTGTATTAGGCAATGGCATCATCGTTGAGACTAAGGGGCGCTTCATGCCTAGCGACAGAACCAAGCATCTGTTGATTAAGGAGCAGCACCCTGAGCTCGACATTCGTTTTGTGTTTAGCAACAGTAAGACTAAGTTAAGCAAGCGATCATCAACAACATATGGACAGTGGTGCGAGAGGCATGGCTTTAACTATGCTGATTGTTTGATCCCGATAGAGTGGATGAAGGAGAAGTGACATGAAGATCGTAGAGTTTCTTGATGGTCCCCACACGGACGGTGAGTTAGTATGGATGGTATGCGAAGTGACAGATTGTCGTGGTAACTTCTGGATTGAGGAAGTGTTCTACGATACCTTCGAAGACGCATATGATGACTGGCGCGGAGTAACCGACGAGGGCATCGAGATTGATGAAGATGATTACATCGAGGATGAAGAATATGAGTAAAACAGCAGTAGTTCTGTCGTGCGCACACAGTGACCCAGACGTGAGCAATGAGCGCTTCACGTGGCTGGGTAAGTTTCTATATGATGTCAAACCAGACTACGTGGTAGACTTGGGTGATGGTGCAGACATGCGTTCACTCAACAGCTTCGACGGACGTAAGCCACAAGCTGTGGTTAGTCAGTCATACGAGCGTGACATCGCACACTACAACGACGCGATGGAGCGGATGCGTCATGAGTTCGTAAAGAACAGACGCAAGCGTCCAGCCTACTATGGGTTCGAGGGCAACCACGAACACCGCATCAAGACAGCAATCAGCTTTGACCCACGGCTGGAAGGAGATAAATATGGGATTAGCTTCAAGCATCTCAACACACGTAAGTGGTTTGATGAGTACCATGAGTATGAGAATGGAGACCCCAAAGTCCATCGCTATGATGGTGTGGATTTCGCTCACTTTATCACTGGTGGCAACATGGGTCGGCCTGTATCTGGCGTACACCATGCCTATGCACTGGTCCAGAACCGCTATAATAGTTGTGTTGTGGGCCACACTCATAAACGTGACGTTTACTTCCGTGATGGTGTCGCGGGCAAAGCGGCGATTGGGTTGGTCGCGGGCAGCTTTAAAGGCGCGGATGAAAGCTGGGCAGGTCAAGCAAATAAGTCTTGGTGGAAAGGCTGTGTGGTATTACACAACATCCAAGACGGTTATTTCGAACCCCAATTTATCGATTTGCAGACTATACGACGGGAATATGGAGATCAAGAATGACAATGGAGAATGGCATGACATACGGACCAACACTACCGATTAGTGAAGAGATACACGCGATGAAGTATCGCACTGAGGGTGAGCGTTTCACTGAGGCAATGACCCGAGTGGCTGACGCCCTTGCTGATAGCAAGCATCACTTCAATGAGTTCCGTGAGGTGCTATACAACATGCGGTTCCTACCAGCTGGCCGAGTGCAGGCTGCAATGGGGGCCCCACGGACTACCACACCCTACAACTGCTTCGTATCAGGTACGATTGAGGACAGTATGGGTGACATCATGGCTAAAGCAGGTGAGGCAGCACAGACTATGCGCCTTGGTGGTGGTATCGGGTACGACTTCAGTACCCTACGTCCACGTGGTGCTCGCATCAATAGCCTTGACAGCTCCTCTAGTGGGCCTCTGAGCTTCATGAAGGTATTTGATGCAGTATGTGGTACGGTTAGCTCCGCAGGGCACCGTAGGGGCGCTCAGATGGGCGTACTGCGTGTTGACCACCCAGACATCGAGGCTTACATCACATGTAAGAACAACAGTACAGACTACACTAACTTCAATCTGTCTGTTGCAGTGACTGATGAGTTCATGGATGCAGTTAAGTTGGACCTAGACTTCGACCTAGTGTTCGACGGTCGGGTACACAAGACAATCCGTGCTCGTCCCCTTTGGGATAAGATCATGCGGAGCACATGGGACTGGGCAGAACCAGGGATTTTGTTCATTGACCGTATGAACCAGAAGAACAACCTGCACTACTGTGAGACTATCGCAGCTACCAACCCATGCGGTGAGCAGCCACTGCCACCCTATGGTGCGTGTCTACTTGGTTCATTCAACTTAGTCCAGTACGTTGAGAAGGACCTGCTGGGCTACGCGTTTGACCACGACAAGTTCCAACACGACATCGTTACTGTGGTTCGCGCCATGGACAACGTGGTTGATCGTGCAACCTACCCACTACCACGACAGGAGAAAGAGGCTAAGGATAAGCGCCGTATGGGTCTAGGTGTAACAGGTGTAGCTAACGCACTGGAGATCATGGGCTACCCATATGGGTCAGAGGAAGCTAAACGTGTATTTGAGATAATCATGCGGACACTGCGTGACACAGCCTACCGTGCATCAGCATCCCTTGCGGCAGAGAAGGGACCCTTCCCATTGTATGATGAGGCACTGCTAGACAGTGAGTTCGCTCAGACATTGCCAGGAGACATCCGTGATCTGATCCGTGCACACGGGCTACGTAACAGTCACCTACTGAGCATTGCACCAACAGGTACTATTAGCCTCAGTGCTGACAACGTGAGCTCAGGTATCGAGCCTGTGTTCTCACACTTCTATGACCGCACCATCACAACCTTCGATGGGTCTAAGGTCGAGCGAGTGGAGGACTATGCGTATAAGAACTTCGGAGTTAAGGGACGCACAGCGGATGAGCTGTCACCCGAGGAACACGTAGACATGTTGGTTATCGCATCCAAGTATGTTGACAGTGCGTGCTCTAAGACCTGTAACATTGGCAGTGATGTCACATGGGAACAGTTCAAAGAAGTCTACATGCGAGCATATGAGGGTGGTGCATCTGGTTGTACTACCTTCCGCGCAGCTGGGAAACGCTTCGGTGTACTCAATGCGGCAGCTTCAGAAGAGGATGTGCCAACACCAGAGCAACCAGTCGATGACTTTGTAAGTGAGAGTGAAGGGGCAGCATGCTACTTCGATCCAGCTACAGGTCTACGTACCTGCGAGTAAGTTAAACGGTGGGGCCTCAGGGCCCTGCCACAACCACATCAGAAGGAAGCATCATGATTAAAGCCACATACATCGGACACATGGGGTCAGACCTTTCAGTAGTCAACGCAGCACGTGTCAGCTTTGGTAAGAAGAGCCATTTTGAAGGTCGAGTAGGTGGCCCTAACGTATTGTCAGAGCGTGACACTAAGCTGGTCAAGTACCTCGCCAAGCACAAGCACACCAGTCCATTCGGTCATGCCTTCGCGAGCTTTCACGTTAAGTGTCCGCTGTTTGTACACGCCCAACTCGTGAAGCACAAGTTCTTGAGGGTCAATACCGTAAGTCGTCGATACGTTGACGACAACCTAGAGTTCTACACACCTGACCGTTGGCGTGGCCGTAGTGCTGACAAGAAGCAAGGCTCTGAGGGTGTTGTTTACCCTGACCCTGATCTTGAGGCTTTCAACAACCACACAGCCCTTCGTACCTACAAAGAGTTGCTTGATGCTGGTGTAGCACCTGAAATGGCTAGAATGGTACTACCACAATCGCTCATGACAGAGTTTTACTGGTCAGGTTCTCTTGACGCATTTGCTGACATGTGTAACCTACGTTGCAAAGAGGATACGCAATACGAGACAAGGTTAGTTGCAGATAACATTAGTGAGGAGATGGGCAAACTGTTCCCCGTATCGTGGGACAGCCTAATGGGAGAAGCGGAATGACTGACGGAAAGGCAGAGGCACGGATTGAGGAGCTGGAGGCCAAGCTAGCGAAGGCGGTGAAGGCTTTAGGATATTACGGCGGGTGGAGCGACGGAGGTGGTGGCATCTGCGGTTTTGATGGTGGCTCACTTGCTAGAACCACCCTCGCAGAACTGAAAGGACAAGACGATGAGTGACTACAATGACTATAAAGTCTGGAGAGAAGTTGAGCTACACACACATGCAGAGCACCTTAGTGAGCATGTAGGGTACCAACCTGAAGACCTCCTAGAGATTTCATCTAAGCTCATGGCTGTAGCAAAAGAAGAGGGACTTCAAGGTTGCTACCTAAAGTTCAAGTCTACAATGGAACCTTGGGAAGACTACCTTGGCCCAGTCCTATTAACCATCTGTGGTTACAGAAAGCTAAACACTACAGAGAAGGCCCAGCAGGAACGAGATGAGGCTATTAGTGACTTAGCAAAAGAGAAGGGCATTACGTTCTATGAGGCTAATACGCTGATGTCATTGAAGGAAAAGGGTAAGCTATGAGTGACGAAGTAGGACACATGAAGGTCACAGGCATCACTGAACATGAGGATGGTGGTGCTACCATAGAGTTCGACATGGATGACGCCACAGCAGCATTAGCACAGGAGCTAGGGTTGAAGCTCTTGATCTACTGTGGCGCTACTGGTACTAACACCGACTACGTATTCGACAACATCCTAGGAAAGGTAGACTAATATGAGCAGCCAAGGTTCAAGCCCAGTTGTGAAGATGAGCAGCAAACGCAAGACTAACTACAAGGGAGCAGCTGGTAAGCAGCTAGCCACACTGGTACCAAAGACTGAGATGCAGGGTGAGTACATCAAGGCCCTACAGAACAGCGCACAAGTCATAAGCGTAGGTCCTGCAGGTACAGGCAAGACGTATGTGGTAGCCACACATGCAGCCAACAAGTACACCGCCAAGGAGATCGACAAGATCATCATCACGCGCCCTCACGTGGCCGTAGGGAGAGACCTTGGCTACCTTAAGGGTGACCTAGAGGACAAGACGTTACCATGGGCTATGCCTGTGCTAGACGTCCTCACGCAGCACTTGGGCAAAGGGGCAGTAGAGACAGCTATCAAGAATGGAAACATTGAGGTGGCACCCATGGCTCTCATGCGTGGTCGGTCGTTCGACAATGCGTACATCATTATGGATGAAGCCCAGAACATGACAGTGGCTGAGATGAAGATGGTGGTTACCCGAGTGGGTGAGAACTGTACGCTTGTGATGAACGGAGACGTCAAGCAGTCGGACATTAACGAACAGTCAGGACTATCGAAGGCCATTCACCTAGCTAAGAAGTACAACATGGACGCACCAGTCATTGAGTTCACTACAGACGACATCATTAGGTCGGACGTATGTAAACAGTGGATTATAGCGTTCGATGCGGAAGGACTATAACATGAAACCTGCAACTATATTTAAGACCATGATCCTCACGATTGCCACGTTCATACTGGTGGTTGTCATTAGCCTTAGACCTGCAGCAGCTAAGACGGTAGTTGACCACTGCGAGGATGTAGCTAACGCCACTATGGCTCTAGCCACACTCAGGGACCAAGGCATACGTGCGGATGTGGTCTATGAGTACCTGCTGAGTACTGGCAACTGGACAACAGAGCAGGCCCGTGTAGTTATCTACGGTATCTACGTGCTGAAGAAAGACGTAAGCCCTAGTGATCTAGGTACTGAAGCCTTCGTGGTTTGCATAAAAGGCACTTCTTAAACGCAAAAAGCCCCAGAGTTCCTTGGAGAAATCCTTGGAGCTCTGGGGCTTTTTTTTTGTCTTAAGCTAGGGTTTGTGGTAGGGACAACTTAGCGCCCCTGTGGTTTGTTCTTTTGTTAGGGCTGTCTACGCATTAGGTGTATTAGATTGCTGTGTCCGTGCCAATAGATGCAACTCTGTCACTGTCACCATCTTTATCAACATTGCGACCACGCCAAAGATTTGTGATATTATTAAAACTTGCAGCATAAACTTTTGTTGTAGCTGTTGTGCCGCCATACGTTGTTGATGAACCAGACGTTCCACCAGTTATAGTTTCAGAACCACTGAACGTTCCAGAAAGTGTTGTTGTAATCATAATCTCTGTGGAACTGCGAGTGCCAGCAACAGTAGCCGTTGCCCCAGAAGTGCCACCAGTAATGGTCTCACCAATCACAAAGCCTGCGTTGTTAGCAACAGTGATGTATTCGTTGCCACCAGAGCCAGTGAAGTTGCCGTGGTAAACCACATTGACTGCACGGCCGATATAAAAATCTGCGTTTGTTGAAGAGGAAGATGTTCGATTAACAAAGTTGTTTACTGTTGTGTTGCCAGTGATATGAACATCACTTGTTTCGTAACCACTATCAGCAACAACGTAGAATGAAAAGGCATTTCCCTCCGTAACAGTGTTGCCCTTGATAGAAACTACTTTTTCAACATTTGAAATCAAAGCACTGTTATCAGCATCAAAAACTTTATTGTCGTGAACATAAACATTTCTAGCAGAGTATTCGTTTGTAGTGCTGTTTCCAATGTTAATATTTCCAGCCGCAAAGCAAGAGTTGCCACTGAAATCTACAGTTCCAAAAGGTGCTGAGCCAGCCCCCTCAACTTCAACCTCACAACGATCCCCACTAACAGAATACTGAAATGAATTGTCAGTGATAAACACATTGATTTGTTGAGACCCAGAATAACCACGGTTATAAACCATGATCGGTGAGCCCTCAGATAATGATGCCGAACCACTCCATTGCATGGAATTTCCAGAAATCTGGATTGTCCCACCATTTTTTGTATTTGACGAAATTGCGGAACTGTTGCCGCCAATATCAATAAAAACACCACGGTTTCCTACGTCACCGTTCGTGTGCATTGTGCAGTTTTGAATGCGAAGGTTTGTGCCTTTTAACTCACCGCCGTAAAACAAAACATCACCTACTGGGCTGAGAACATTGCAGTTATCAAAAGATATGTAGTCTCCTCCAATCGTGCTACCACCGTCGAGGAAGCAATCATGGTAGGCGATATGTTCAGCATTGCCGTGAATGTCTGCGGCGGGGACAGAGCCATCAGCCGTTGTTGATATAAAGCAATCAGTAAAACTTAAA
>OBNN01000066.1_pt1 | contig 12296 bp, 13 predicted proteins | sample 1470811 | NCBI WGS metagenome assembly OBNN01 (sample SAMEA3275570, study PRJEB22092) | marine metagenome | biome: Estuarine Biome; feature: Surface Water; material: Coastal water | collected 2014-06-21T11:15:00+00 | depth 1 m
CGAAGTCGAAGCAGCTTGGGCTTGGACCGATCCGATCATCAACGGTTGGGAAGCCCGCAATGATGTGCCCAAGCCCTATGATTCAGGTAGCGCAGGTCCAGATGATGCGTTGATGTTGATGCACCGCGATGGGCGCAAATGGCGTGAGGTACGCTAATGGAATTTATCGAATATCCTGACCGTGATATGCTGATCCTTGATCTGGCAAATCAAATCGCTGACGATTTGGGACATGCGTTGCATCACAAGGAGCGCGTGACTTTGTCTGTGCCGGGGGGAACAACGCCTGGCCCGGTATTTGACGAATTGAGCAGTGTCGATCTGGATTGGGTACGCGTAAATGTGTGTCTGAATGATGAACGATGGGTGCCTGAAACGTCAGAGCGATCAAATACAACGCTGCTGCGTCAACGTTTGTTGGTTCACAAAGCAGCCAAGGCACAATTGTTGCCAATGTATGCGCCATTTGATACCCCAGAAGACGGGCTGGCCAGCTTGGAACCTGCGTTTCAGAAATCTTTGCCGATTGACGTGCTGATGGTTGGCATGGGCGCAGATATGCACACGGCGTCACTGTTCCCAGGTGCAGATCAGCTTGAATTGGCACTTTCGCCCAATTCGCCTATTTTGGTTGCGATGCGCGCACCCGGTGCGCCAGAGCCGCGGATGGAACAACAGTAAAGGTTAGATTTAGCTGATGGGCATTCTGGACTTATTCCGCAGGGAATCTAAAAAGACTGTTAAGCGCAATTATGCAGCCGCCAACAAGGGGCGGCTTTTCGCTGATTTCAATGCGAGCAACCGAAGTGCCGATAGCGAAATCCGCTGGGCCTTGCGTGATCTGCGCAATCGAGCGCGTGACCTTGAGCGCAACAATGAATACGTCCGCCGCTACTTGCAGCTTTTGCGCACGAATGTTGTCGGAGAAGGCGGCATCCGCTTGCAGATGAAGGCTCGCAACCCAGATGGCGGCGTTGACATGGCGGGAAACCGCGTAGTTGAGGCAGCTTGGGCTGAGTTCAGTCGTTGCGGCGGATGCACGGTTGATGGCCGCATGTCGATGGTTGACCTACTGAACCATATTATCACAGCGGTCGCCCGTGATGGCGAAGTCTTTATGATGAAAGTCCGCGCAAACTACATGCGTCAGGGCTATGGTTTGCAGATCATTGAGCCTGATATGATCGACGAGGACCACAACGAGCGTGTCCGTAACGGCAACCCTATCCGCATGGGTGTCGAGCTACAGGAAAGCACGCGCCGACCTGTTGCTTATCACGTTCTGACAGACCATCCTGGGGATTACGACTACACCACCCTTGCAAACGGCAAGAAGCGCACTCGTGTTCCAGCGGATCGCATGATCCACATTTTCCGCCCTGATCGCGCCAACCAGACTCGTGGCGTGCCTTGGCTTACCGCTGCTATTCCTGCTCTCAAGATGCTTCATGGCTATCGTGAGGCAGAGCTTGTTGCTGCTCGTGTTGGCGCTGCAAAGATGGGCTTTTTCACATCACCTGCTGGAGATGGCTTCACTGGTGATGACTATGAGGATGACGTTACGCCTATCTATGATGCTGAGGCTGGGACATTCCACCAGCTTCCTGCTGGCGTTGACTTCAAGGCGTTCGATCCGACACACCCGACATCAGCCTTTGCTGACTTTGAGAAGTCCATCCTGCGCGGCATAGCTGGTGGTCTGGGTGTCAGCTACACCTCTCTGGCAAATGACCTTGAGGGAACCTCTTATTCGTCCATCCGTCAGGGCGCACTTGAAGAGCGTGACTTCTATCGCACTCTGCATCGGTTTGTGATTGATCATTTCCTTGACCCGTTCTGCCGTGAGTGGATGGACCACGTTATGAGTTTTGGTGTCATCCCGATCTCAGGGACAGCTAAGGTCCAGAAGTTCAGCACTGGCATCTCATGGCGCGCTCGTGGGTTCCAATGGGTTGACCCGCTCAAGGAGATCAACGCGGCGGTTGTTGGCTTGCAGAATGGCATAATCAGCCACACTGATGTTGCTGCGAACTATGGTCGAGACGCTGAAGACACGTTTGCTCAAATTCAGCGCGACAAAGAGATGGCGGCAGCATACGGCCTGTCAATGGCGTTTGAACCATTTGGCGACAAGCAACCTGTTCCAGCGGAGATCGAAGATGTCCAACAAGCCGACTGAAGGAATGGTGTCTGAGGCGGAGCGTGGCCTTGCATGGCGGCGTGAGCATGGCCGTGGTGGCACTGAAGTCGGTATTGCCCGTGCAAGGGACATATCCAATGGAAAGAATCTGTCCGACGATACGGTAAAGCGTATGTACTCATTCTTCAGCCGTCACGAGGTGGACAAGAAGGCTGAGGGCTTCCGTCAGGGCGAAAAGGGATACCCCAGCAATGGTCGTATCGCGTGGGCGCTCTGGGGTGGAGACGCGGGCTATTCTTGGAGCAAAAAGATCGCTAAACAACTTGGCGACGAGCGGTCTATGCAACTAGACGCAAAATCTGATACACTGCCGCCAGAAAGTGAGGTCGTAGACATGACTGATGAAGTTAAAGACGAGCTTGAGGTCGAAGCTACTGCTGAGATCGAGGCCGAAGCTGATGAGGCCGTAGAGGTCGCTGAGGCAGAAGAGGTGTCTGTTGATGAGGTCGGCGAAACCACGCAAGAGCGCTTCAGTCGTGACGACATGAAGACCCGCTCTATGGATGGTGGCGCAGACGTTGTTGACGTTGACGCACGCCGCGTAAAGATCGCGGTATCATCGGAGGAGCCTGTTGAGCGCTCCTTTGGTAACGAAATTCTCGACCACGGCGAGCGCAGCATTGACCTGTCGTTCCTGAATAGTGGTCGTGCGCCTTTGCTGTTGGACCACGATCCTCGTCAGCAAATTGGCGTTGTGGAATCAGTCACATTGGATGGCTCGGCGCGTAGATTGCGTGCGACAGTTCGTTTTGGAAAGAACGGGCTTGCCAAAGATGTGTTTGATGATGTTGCAGACGGTATCCGTGGCAATATCTCAGTTGGCTATCAAGTCAACAAATTGGAGCAAGACGGTAGGGATAGCTACCGTGCCGTTGACTGGACTCCAATGGAAGTTTCTGTTGTATCAATTCCCGCTGACAGGACAGTCGGCGTGGGGCGGAGCGCAGAGGACGACCTTCAACACCGTAAACCCGAAAAAACCCCTCAAAAGGAGCCTACTATGTCAGAACTCGACATTGAAGCGGTGAAGGCCGAAGCTGTTCGCGCCGCCGCAAAAGACCACGCCGAAATCTACGCTCTTGGTGGCAAGCACCAGCAGCGTGAAATGGCGGAGAAAGCCGTTGCAGAAGGCCGCTCACTCGCGGAATTCCGTGGCGAACTTCTCAACGTGATTGGCAACAAGCCACTCGATGACAACAGCATTGGCCTTGCGCCGAAAGAGGTTCGCAAGTTCTCTCTGCTGAAAGCCATTCGTGCTCACGCAAACCCAACAGACCGCGCCGCACAGCAAGCTGCCGCATTTGAACTTGAGGCGTCAGCCGCAGCTTCAGAAGCATATGGCCGTGAAGCTCAAGGCATCATGATCCCAGACGAAGTTCTGCGTTCATGGTCTGTTCGTGATCTGAACACATCGGACGACTCTGCTGTAATCGCAGATGACTTCCGTGGTGGCTCATTCATCGACGTACTTCGCAACCAGTCTTCAGTTATGCAAGCTGGCGCAACCATGCTTACTGGCCTTCAGGGCAACGTCAAAATCCCCAAGAAAACAGCAGCTTCTTCAGCAGCTTGGATTTCTACTGAGGGTGGCGCGGCTTCTGAGAGCGAGCCTACACTTGGTCAGGTCACAATGGCCCCCAAGACACTTGGCGCGTTCACAGACATCACTCGTTTGATGATGATGCAGTCAAGCTTGGACATCGAAGCGCTCGTGCGTAACGATCTCTCAGCGGCTATCGCTCTTGCGATGGACTTGGGCGCTCTCTCAGGATCAGGCTCTTCAGGCCAGCCAACAGGCATCAAAAACACAACGGGCATCAACGCTCCGACTGCTTTTGCTGCTGCCAACCCAACTTTTGCTGAAGTTGTTGCGATGGAAACTGCGGTTGCAGAAGACAACGCGCTTTCAGGCAACCTCGCATACATCCTGCCAGCAGGTATGTATGGTGCGCTGAAAACAACCACAAAAGACTCTGGCTCAGGTCAGTTCGTAGTTGGTCCAGATGGCCAGATGAACGGCTATCGCACAATCGTTTCCACCCAAGCCACTGCTGGCGATCTGTACTTCGGCAACTTTGCTGATCTGCTTATCGGCATGTATGGCGGTCTGGACATCGTTGTCGATCCGTACACATCAAGCACAAGCGGCACTGTTCGTATCGTTGCTCTGCAAACTTGCGATGTGGCTGTTCGTCACGCTGTATCGTTTGCCTTCAACAACGACGGCGCGTAAGCTAAACGAAGGGGGGCTTCGGCCCCTCTTCATCTTATTTTAGGAGTTCAGAAATGCCATATATCGTCTTGAAGTCTTGCGTTGCAGACGGCGCACGCCGCTCCGCTGGAGACATTCTGAACTTGAGCGATGACGAGGCCCGCAGCCTTACTGCAATGGGCAGAGTTGAGTATGCAGATGCTCCTCGCCAAGAGCCAGTCATCGAGGACCGCTCAGTTGCCTTGCCGCAGAGCAAGGTTGCTGCACCTCGCAAGAGAAAGTCATCCAAATGATGATCAAGCTAAAACAAAAGGCTCAATGGGACGGCAAGTTCCAAAAGGCCAACTCCGTTCATGATGTGGACGCTATGGTCGCCGACAAGCTGATCGCACGCGGCCTAGCAGAGCCTCATGTAGAGCCTGACGTATCTGCTCACATTGAACCCGCAGTGGAGGTGTCTGAGGATGGCCCTGCCGCTTCTGAGTGATCTGGCTGCTATATTTGACGTTGACGACTTCGCTGTCAGCGTCACTTACTCTGGCGGAACGATCAACGGCATCTTTGACAACGAGACGATCCCTGTTGATAGCAACGGGTTCGTTACCGTTCACCAAGAGCAGCCACGCCTGACCTGCAAGACTGCTGACATTAGCAGTATTGGCGAGGGCGAGATTATGGTAATCTCAGGCGTATCTTACGTTGTGAGAGCATGGGTGCATGATGGCACTGGGATGACTGTTGTTCAGTTGGAGAAATCATAGTGTCACACGTTCGCGCTCAGATCAGATCACAGTTCAAGGCGATCCTGACTGGTGGTGTTTCGCTTGTCTCATCTCGCGTTTACGGAAGTCGCGTTTACCCCCTGACTGAAGCCAACCTGCCTGCTATCACTATTTACGCTGGCGGTGAGACATCTGGCCTTCAGACGGCTGGCCTGAAGACGCTGATGCGCAACCTTTCTGTCAATGTGGATGTTTACGTTCGGGCGACCGAAAACCTTGATGATGACTTGGATGCAATCTGCGTGCAGGTAGAAGAGGCCATTGCGGATGAATACACTCTCAATGGATTATCGAAGAATACTGTGCTATCAAGCACGGAGATAGAATTTTCTGGCGACACTGAGCAACCTGTCGGCGTAGCTAGATTAACCTTTGATGTCTTGTATGTCACAAGCATCGAAAATGCGGAAACGGCTAGATAGGAGATTCACATGGCTACGCACGCTGGTAGCGAAGGGACTGTAAAAGTCGGTTCCAACGCGATTGCAGAAATTCGTTCCTTCTCGATTGAGGAGAGCGCAGACACACTCGAAGACACCTCTATGGGTGATGGCGCTCGCACGTATAAGCCGTCTCTGACGACATATACTGGCTCTATTGACGTCCTCTGGGACGAGACGGACACAACAGGCCAAGGCGCACTCACAGTCGGTGCTGAAGTCACGCTGAACCTCTACCCAGAAGGCGACACCACTGGTGACGTTGAACTCACTGGAGCAGCCATTGTTACGGGCCGCTCAATCAACTCATCATATGATGGGCTTGTGGAGATGAGCATTTCTGTGCAAGGTAACGGTGCATTGACAACAACCACAGTGAGTTAAGACATGACCCTAGCTAAACGTATCGCGGCAAAGCGAGCGGAACAGCAACGCGGTTTTCTTGATGTTGAAGAGTGGGGCGAGGCGGACACACCGCTTCGCCTTTACTTTGCGCAGGTATCTGCGCGTGACATCGAGAAGGTGCAGCGCAAGTACCCCAGTTTCCTCAATGAGCCAAGCATGAGTTCAATGGTGGAGATGATCATCTTGAAGGCCGAGGGTGAAGATGGCGAAAAGCTGTTTACACTTGAAGATAAGGCCACACTTCTTGGTGAGTCTGTAAACGTCATCGCCAAGGTGTTTGGCGCAGTCTTTAACGCTGACAGCGCGGAAGACCACGAAAAAAACTAAGAGGCGATCCATTCAGGTTTAACCTCATTGGTTTAGCGCTCAGGCTGGGCAAGACAATCACAGAGATTGAAGAAATTAGCCTGAGCGAGTATAATGAGTGGATCGCATACTTTACGCTGATTGAGGAGCGCGACAGAAATGAGTAAGATTAACATTGTTGTCGCGGCTCAAACAGGCGGCGCTATCAAGGGCTTGAATGAAGTAACGGCTGCGACTAGGCGCACTGGAGCCGCCGTCAAGAACGCTCAGGTAGGAATGGGCAAGTTTTCTGGCGAGGTGTCTAAGAGCCAGATTGCCACCCGAAAGTTTGCGATGGGCAGCCTTCAGCAGGCTGGCTATCAGATCGGCGACTATGCGGTTCAAGTTGCAAACGGCACATCTCAGATGCAGGCGTTCGGGCAACAAGCGCCGCAGCTATTGCAAATATTTGGCCCGATTGGTGCTGTTGTTGGCGCTGGGGTCGCAATATTCTCGGCGTTTGGCGTTGCCATGCAGAAGACATCTGGTATCGCCAAGTCAGTTGGTGACGCGCTAGATGAGGTTTCTGGCTCGATCGAGGCGTACATAAGCCTAGCCTCCAGCGCATCTAAGGCTTCTGCTGACTTCTTTTCTGGAGCACAGGAGTTCGCCGCCTCGAACTCAACGGTAATCAAGGAATTGATACAGATTGAGAAGAGTAAGGCATACGACTCAATAACAAAGCTGAACAAGACTCTCTACGCAGGCGTGAACCAGCAGTCCACACTCAATCAGGGCGTCACATCGCTCTTGGAGATCGGCAACACCAGCCGAAGCGCGCGCAGGCAGATCGCAGAGCTAACAAACTCATTCACTGCATTGTCACAGGCGTCCGACCTCAACTCATCGTATGAGGCCGCACTTAATATCAAGAAGCAGTTTACTGCGATTGTCGGTCCTATTGACCAGATGAGCGCGGCCCAGAAGAAGTTCTACGGAGAACTCCTCCTGTCCATTCAGAAGATGGAGCTTCTTGGTGCGACCGCTGGTGCTGAAGAGCGAATGAGGCTTTCCGCAATCGGCAAGGAGGCAAGTGCGCGGGCGCAATATGTCCAGTCTCGCATTGCGGGAGCGTTCTTAGCCGAAAAGGCAGAGATGGTATCCATTGAGAGGGAGAGACTTGCGCGGGCGCAGTTTGCCAAGTCTATGATTGCCGCTCAAAATCTAGCCGTTGCGCAGAACAATGTCATAGTGAACAAACAGATGTCGGCTTGGGGTGAGTATTACCAAAGTCGAGTGGCAGGTGAGTATCTTGTGGCCAAGGCTGCTGCTGACGCGGCCAATGCTCCACAAGTCGGTCGCAGCAGAGGTCGTGGCGGGCCAACCAGCAAGGAGCTTGAGCTTTACAACGCTCAGGTTCAGCTTGCGAAGGAAGAGGAGCGGATACGCGAGCGCCTAGCCAAGCTGATGGCCTCTGGGGCGAAGTCAGCATCGGTTGCGCCGTCCAAACTCGCCAAGACCATCAATACAGAACTCTCTCCCGCCATGAAGCGCCTGAAAGAGATACAGGAATCAGTAGGCCAATCCTTCGAGAACGCCATGATGAGCGCTGTTGACGGAACAAAGTCCGTCAAGGATGCCTTCAAGTCTATGGCTTCTGAGATCATCAAGGAACTCTATCGCGTGTTTGTGGTCAAGCGGATCACTGGATTTATAACTAACGCTATTGGCGCTGCGTTTGGCCCCGCTCCGCAAGGTCCGACCCCATCGGGCGCACCTGTCGGAAGATTTGACACCCTAACATTCGCTGGCGGCGGATACACGGGCAACGGCGCTCGCGCTGGCGGCTTGGACGGCAAGGGTGGCTTTATGGCCATGATGCACCCCCGTGAGTCAGTGGTTGACCACACCAAGGGTCAATCGTCTGGCGGCGTCACCGTCATTCAAAACAACACCTTTGGCAGCGGTGTGAGCCGTGCTGAGGTTAATGCAATGCTGCCCAAGATGGTTGAGGCCACCAAGGCTGCGGTTGTCGATGCCAAGCGGCAGGGCGGATCATATGGAAGGGCATTTGCATAACATGATCAGCTACCCAATTTCACTTCCGACCCATACTGGCATTGCTCAGGTTGAGTTTAGGACGACAAACGCGGTCGCATACTCGCGCAGCCCATTCACCTTCGCAGGCCAAGCGCACGCTTACGCTGGCCAGATGTGGGCGGCTGATGTCAGCCTGCCGCCCATGCACCGAGCCGATGCTGAGCGTTGGATCGCTTGGCTGATTTCGCTGAAGGGGCAGCTGGGCACGTTCTACTTAGGCGACCCGCTTGCCACGTTGCCGATGGGTTCTGCTAGAGACGCCGACACCATACTGGTGGATGGAGATGTATCGTCTGGTGATACAATCTCAATTGATGGGGCCGCCCTGAGCCAGACTGCCTACCTGAAGGCTGGTGACTTCATGCAGATCGGCTCTGGCACTTCACGTCAGCTATTCAAGGTTCTGTCTGACACTGATACTGATGGCAGCGGCGCTGCGGTTGTAGATGTGTGGCCCAATGTCAGGACTGCCATCACTGACGCCTCTCCCGTCACAGTGCAGTCGGCTCAGGGCATATTCAGGCTTGCGTCAAACGAGACTAACTGGAGCGTAAACAACGCTTCAATCTACGGCATAAGCTTCAGCGCGATGGAGGCAGTATGACCCGCAGCACGCCAGTTTCACTTCTGACGGCACTTGGCCAGCCAGAGGTCTATCCGTTCTATGCCGTTGAGATGCTGTTTGACAGCGCCCCTGTGCGCTTCTGGACTGGCTACGGTGACCGCACGATTGGCGTTGACACCTACCTTGGCACAGGCAACCTGCTCAACATCAGCGGGCTTGAGGAGGTCAATGACCTTTCGTCAAAGCGGATCACGTTGCAGCTTTCGGGTGTGCCTGCGTCCCTCATCTCGCTGGCTCTTCAGGAGCCGTATAAAAACAGGCCCGCAAAGGTCTACTTCGGCACGACCGACACGACCACGCCCATCGAGGTCTTTAGTGGCCGTATGGATGTGATGGACATCGAGGATGGCGGCGACACAAGCACAATCACGCTGACGGTTGAGAGCAAGCTTGTACGCCTAGAAAAAGCATCCAACTGGCGTTATACCGAGGGCAGTCACCAATCTCGCCACAGCGGAGACACGTTCTTCTCGTTTGTGGCTGACTTGCAGGACAGGGACATCGTATGGGGCCGAGAGAACGTCTGAGCGCCTACCTGAAGGCCGTCAGGGCTACTTCCTTTGCTTGGGGTAGCCATGATTGCCTGACGTTCACCAATGACGCTTACAAGGCCATGTATGGCGATGGCTGGGCTGATGACTGGCTGGGTCGCTACATGGACGGCAGCAGGGTGCTGCGGCGCAAGGAATTGAAGCTTGAGTTCGGATATAGCGACTTCAGCAAGGCCGTTGACGACAAGTTAAAACGGATTGACCATGTGCCACCTCTGGGGGCGCTGGTAACTACGACTAAGGCGAGAAAGTGGGTCACGGGAGTGGCTATGGGCGTGTGCGCAGGCAGTAAGTGCGCTTTCTTGGATAAGGTGGGTGTGATATACCTGCCTATGGATGACATTGATTCAGCGTGGGTTAAGGCATGAAATATAGACTGGGTGACTTGACCTTAAAGAACTGGAACGATTGGGATCGGGTTCCGCGTATGCCTGAGGTTGTCGGGGGATATATACTTGGCGCATTCGGGTCGGCGGGTGCCACGCTTGCTACCACTACTTTCTTAGGTGTCACAGGCGCATATGTTGTAGGCTACTTAGCCATTTCAGCCGTAACCTCTTGGGCTTTGTCCGCTCTCGCTCCCAAGGCCGACTTCTCTTCCTTCGGCTCGCAAGGTACGCTGGTCAACGAGCGCAACGCCACTTCACCTGCCGACTTTGTTTACGGTGAGGTCCGCAAGGGCGGCACTGTTGTGTTCTATGAGAGCACTGGCGAGGAAAACATATACCTGCACCAAGTCATTGTGCTGGCTGGCCATGAGGTCAACGCCATTGGCGGCATCTATATCAATGACGAGGTGGTATCGTGGAACGCCTCAACTGGCTTGGTGTCGGGTGATTGGGACAACAAAATCCGCATTCGCAAGCATCTTGGAGATCAGACCACTGCTGATGCAGAGTTAGTGAGCGAAACTTCGGCCACATCAAGCTTTGTCGGTAACGGAATTGCTTACCTCTATGTGCGCTATGAGTATGACCAAGACGTCTTTGCCAACGGCCTGCCGCTTGTCACAGCCAAGGTTCAGGGCAAGAAGGTTCTCGATCCGCGCACTGGCACTACGGCTTACAGCAACAACGCGGCACTCTGCATGCGCGACTTTATTGTCAGCGAGTATGGCCTGAATGACAGCGCGATTGACGATGTGAGCTTTTCAGTCGCGGCCAACGAAAGCGATGAGAATGTCGCCTTGGCTGGCGGCGGGACGGAAAAGCGCTACACGATCAACGGCATTGTCAAAGCAAGCTCGCCCATTGGCAAAGTGCTTGGCGACATGTCCACAGCCTGCGCTGGCACGCTGTTCTGGGGGTCTGGCTATTGGAAGCTCAAGGTTGGCGCGTATAGCTCGCCTGTCAAAACTCTGACACTTGATGACCTTCGTGGGCCAATCTCCATGAAGACGCGCACATCTATGCGTGACAGCTTTAACGGTGTTAGCGGCACGTTTAACGATGCTGAGCAAGACTTCATTACGGCTGACTATCCGCCGATCCAGAGCGACACATTCAAAGCCGAGGATGGCGGTGACGAGCTTATGCTTGACCTGCCATTGCCGTTCACAACATCGGCATCTGCGGCGCAGCGCCTTGCCAAACTGACGCTTTACCGCGCCCGTGAGCAGATCAGCATCTCCGCTGACTTTGGCCTGAATGCCTTTGACATCGAGGTTGGCGATATTATCGCCTTTGACAACGACCGCTATGGCTTTGATGGCAAAGAGTTTGAGGTCATGGGCTGGCGCTTTGAGTCAAATCAAGATGCGGGCGACCTTCGGGTGAACCTGACTTTGCAGGAAACCAGCGCTTCCGCCTTTGACTGGAACGCAGAAGAAACTGCAATCATTGCCAACAACACAACATTGCCTGCATTCAGGACCGTGACTGCGCCAAGCAACCTCACGCTCACATCCACAGCGGTTCTCAATGATGACGGCATCACCATTCCAGCCATCAAGGCCACTTGGGATGTCTCAGCCAATGCGTTTGTGCAGTATTATGAAATCCAGTATAAGCGACTGGGCGGCGAGGAGGACTACGGCTCCATCGCTGATGCGCAGGACGAAGCTGAAGAGTGGGGCGCAATCACCGTTGCAGCCGATCTGACTGAGGACTACGGCCTCACCAATGAAGAAGTCTTGACGCCTGACGAAAACTACTCGTCGGTCTTCGGCTCATCCAACTCATTCACCATTGAGCCAGTGCTTAACGGGTACGACTATCAGGTTCGCGTCAGAGCCATCTCGGCGCTCGGCGTGCGCTCTCCGTTTGCTACGGCTGCTCTTGCATCAGAGGGTGATACAACACCGCCCAATGAGCCTCTGAGCCTTTCCGCCGTGGGTGGCTCAAAGTATATCACTGTCAGTTGGATTAACCCTGCTGATCAAGACCTCGCTTATGTTGAGGTCTGGGAGAACGCCACAAACAACCTGAACACGGCAACGCAGATTGGCACTTCATCAAGCACCAACTTCATGCGGCCCAATCTGGAGAACAACGTCACGCGCTACTATTGGGCGCGGGCTGTTGATTACTCCCTGAACAAATCTGAGTTCACCTCATCAGTGAGCGCAACCACGCTGCTCATCACGCCGAATGACTTCAACGATGCTGTGAATGACCTTTTCCAAGAGGCGGGTGCGTTTGGCATCGAGCCAGTGCAGACATTGCCAGCAGCGGGCGACTTTGACGGCCAGCTTGTGC
>OBNN01000067.1_pt1 | contig 11874 bp, 9 predicted proteins | sample 1470811 | NCBI WGS metagenome assembly OBNN01 (sample SAMEA3275570, study PRJEB22092) | marine metagenome | biome: Estuarine Biome; feature: Surface Water; material: Coastal water | collected 2014-06-21T11:15:00+00 | depth 1 m
CAATGAAGTACGAGCTATGGGTAGCTGCTCAGAGGTTTTTACTACGCTTAAGAATACAGACAAGCCTACCATCGCTATTTGGGATTACCTGAGTTATGAGCTTGCTGCAAATCCAGCCTGTAAGTTCGAGGAAGATACGTTTATCACTACCTATGTGTCTAACTACTATAGCATCTGCTCCATTGACGCTAAGTATGACCTGGATTACCTCCTGAATAACCCTGTTAAAATGGGTGTAGCTGACTGGTATACTACAAAGGAAGCTGCTTCCCAGACACTTAAAGGTATTGGTAGCCCCTCAGACATCGTTGCCTATGGTACGTACAAGGATTATACTCTTGCCCTAGAGATTGGTGAAGTAGAATATATCTATACGCACAAGCCTACTGACAAGATGACTTGCGTACTATCCAATGACCCTACATCCACTGTAAAGCACACAGGCGATCTGTATGACCACCCCTTTGCACAGTTCAGCAACAACATTGGTATCCTCGGTGTTAACGTAGATAAGGACGAAGTACAGAGTCTTATCATTGATGCAGGTACAAATAGCGACATGGTTAAATCCTCTTCAACATACAAGAACTCCTTTGCTAAGCAGTTCCGTGGTGAGCAACTAAACTTCTATAAACGTCTGCTTGCTGTGTTTGAATGATTCCTTTTCATTGGAAAGTCGGAGACGACATATACTACAACGACATTGCCGCCTACAAAGCGGCAACGTCAACCAATATACACCCTGAGTTCGTAGTATCAACTGTATCAGACGGGCCTAAGTGGAGGAGTGAGCCTCCTGAATCTGTCTACACTTACATGGACGCTGTTAGCCGACACATAGCCAGCAAGTACGAAAGGATAAACCTTATGTACAGTGGCGGTACAGATAGCCATACCATACTTGAGTCTTTCATACGGTGCGGCATTAAGAATGTAAACTTAATAATGTACAACACGGAAGAGCATCGTGATGATCCAGATCGTATGTATATAAATAGCTGGACAACAGATACACTTAAGAGTAATTATAAGTCTATTTTTACTGAACTTGGATATACCTTTAATGACCATACTGCACATGATAGTATATGGCGTTCGCTCACTAAAGATGAATTATCTAATGCCCTGCATAGCTACATAGGCAGCTGGAATATTGCAATTAGGCCTGTGTTCGGCTCTGCTAGATACCCCAACGAATTGAAGGTACTTGACCACCGCAAGACAGCAGTTGTCTGGGGTTATGAGAAACCCTTAATTGCGATAAAAGATGGTTGGTGGTGTTGGTATGCACAAGATAGTATTGCAGATTACCTTGATATGGGTTCTAATTCAGATGTAGATAATGTTTTCTTTTACTACAGTGATGCTGTACCTGAACTTCAGATCAAGCTGGCTTGGTTGAGAATGAAAGAATTAGCAGCTATCTTAAGTGAGTTTAACGTACCTTTAACGAATGCCAACGTAGACTTCATGCAGAGTCCTTCTCGCAAGTATAGTATCTACAGCAGGTTAAATCGTGCCTGTGGTTACAGAGGCCTAAACATGAGACTAGACTCTGCCGACTCAAAGATAAGCCCCCACAAGATTAGAAGCCATGAGAACTCCTTAAAAGCTTCTGCTGATAGAGGTCATTTAGACATGATGCAGGACTTTAAGAAGGAGCAGCTACCCTTTGTTGATACTAAGTATTATAACTTTGATGCTGATACTTTTGCTGGCCTGAAGACACGGCTCATAAGATTGAAAGAAGTGACCTGATGTTTGGATTTACTGCACTCTCAGAGACGCCCTTCTCACAGGCAGCTACAGCTGTAGTAGCTCTTGCCTTCCTCACAGCCTCTACAGCTGTAGGCTCTGTAGGTGTGGTTGCTAATGATGCCCAGGCTTCAGCAGCTAGTGGTTCCGTATCTGCTACACAAACAACATCTTCACTTCTGTATGACGCTACTGCACTTACACCTGTAGGTACTACGCTTGCTACTCTTACTGCAAGTGACTTTACAGAGGTGTTTGGGCCTGCAAATACCACCCCCAGTGCTGCTACAGCTGCCTTTACAGCCCGTGACTTTACGGCAATATATGCACAGGCTAATACTGCACCAACAGGGGTAGATTCTACTCTTTCTGTATCGGACTTCGCTGATGTAGACGCACGTGCTATTACATCTGTAGTAGGCACTACTTCAACTCTTACAGCTAGCGCCTTTGAGGCTATTCACCTAGATGCTGCTATTGGTGTAACTACTACACAAGCTACATTATCTGTCTCTGATTTCTCAGATGTAGATGCCCAGGCTCTTACAACCCTGCCTGGCGTAGCGTTTAACATTAGCAATTACGACTTTGCAGATGTTGATGCCCAGGCTACACTTAGTGTGCAGGGTGTCTCCACTACAGTCACAGCAAGTGCTTTCTCTGATGTAGATGCTCAAGCATCAGCAGTATTTGCCTCCGCTACTGCAAGCTTCACTGCTTCTGACTTTGCTGATGTAGATGCTCAAGCTCGTAGCTACATCACTGGTGTGGCCTTTGGTATTAACAGCTACGACTTTGCTGATGAGGATGCACAGGCAGGGATTGTACTCAGTGGTGTGTCAGGTGCTGTAACTGCCTACGCCTTCAATGATGTAGATGCGCAGGCCTCTATAGTACCTCTTAGTGCTTCTAGTGTTATCTCAGCTGGCTTTAGTGCTGCTACAGGTGTACGCCTTGACTACACGTTATTCGCAGATCAGTACAGCCGTAGTCGCACTGTTTACGCACTATCTACAGATAATAGCAATATTGTTTACATCCAAGAACAAAACAATACAGTGTACGTACAGAGCCTAAAGGGCAACAACACTGTACACATTAAAGCATAAGGAATTACCATGTCATATAAATGGCCCAACAAAGACAAGGATGAGATTGCTGACTATAGTGTAGACTGGTCTCGCTTTCTAGGTACAGATACCCTAGCCGCTGCTACGTGGTTTATTGATGATGCTAACGGCCTTAAGACGCAGGTTAGTGATTCCTCTGTTGTTAACGGCCTGCAGTTTGTAACAGGTACAATCTCAGGTAGAGTATCAACAGCACGTTTCTCACTTGGCACAAACAATATTAAGTATAACATCACATGTCGTATCTCCACGGGTAACGGCCTTCAGTATGAACGATCTGTAGCACTTACAGTCAAGGAGAAGTAAGATGGCCTACAATTATTTAAACCTAGTCAACGAGGTTAATCGTAGACTCAATGAGGTAGAGCTTACGGATAGTACTTTTGCTACTGCAAGAGGCTACCATGCTGGTGTAAAGGATGCAGTAAACTCAGCCGTACGTCACATCAATCAGGAAGAGTTTGAGTGGCCCTGGAACCATGTAGAAGCGGAAGAGACTTTGACAGCAGGTGTTACACGCTATAGCACCCCCTATGATGCAAAGACAGTCAATATGAACAGCTTCCGCATTAAAGGTGATACCTCTCTAGGCGTGGAAACAACTAAACTTAAAGTCCTAAACTATGAAGAATACCTTGACAAGTACGTAGATTATGAGTATAACTCTAGCAACGACATTAGAAACACACCACGCTTCGTTGTGAGGTCTCCAAGTCAAGAGTTTATTCTTGTACCTACACCTGATAAAGCCTATGAATTGGTGTATGAATACTACACAAGCTCCTATGATTTACAGCAGCCTTCTGATGTACCAACAATCCCAGAACAGTACAGGCATGTGATATCAGACGGTGCTATGTACTATGCCTATATGTTCAGAGGTGATGCACAAGCAGCAAACATCACTCAGGGTAAGTTTATGGATGGCATCAAGTACATGCGTAGTCTGCACATTAACCGCACTGAGTATATCAGAGACACGAGAGTTAAACGCTAATGGCTACGCAATGGCAGACATTCCCTATTGAGTTTAGAGGTGGTCTTATCTCCAACCTCAGCCCTCTGCAGCAGGGTACTAATGCTGTTGGGTCTGCTACCATTCTACAGAACTTCGAGACTGCTAAGGAAGGTGGTTACAGTAAAGTTAAGGGCTTCGGCAAGTACAGCGATACTGTTGTAACAGGTTCTGGCCCTATACTAGCACTAAAGATTGTATCATCCGACAAAGCTGTGGTAGCTCGTAGAAATGCAACTGACGTCACAGAGTATTACTACGGCTCTGGCTCTTCATGGACTTCCTTAAGTGCCCTACCTCTACTTGGCGGTAAAGTACGCCATGTATCACACAGCATAGCAGGCACAGAGAAGACACTATTTGTTGATGGTGTTAACTACCCTGTAGAGTTTGATAGCTCCGACAATAGCTTAACAACCCTAAATAGCAGTACAGATATACTAGCTGTAGCACATGTTGCTGTCTTCAAGGGTACAGCTTTCTATGCCAAGGATAACGTAGTATACTTCTCTGCACCTCTTTCTGTAGGCGACTTTGATGTCGCCAATGGCGCTGGGTTTATTAACGTAGGTTCAGATGTCACTGGCTTGATCGTATTCCGTGATCAACTTATTATCTTTACACAGAATAGCATTAAGCGAATCACAGGTACGACAGCGGCAGACTTTACGGTTACACCAATCACAGATCGCATTGGCTGTATTAATGGTGACACCATCCAGGAAGTAGGTGGTGACATCATGTACCTCGCCCCTGATGGTATTAGGCTCTTAAGTGCAACAGATCGTATTGGCGACTTTGGACTGGACATTGCATCAGACCCTATCGCTAAAGATACGTTTAACTTCCTAAACTCAACAACCAACTATAGCTCTGTACTCCTAAGAGAGAAGGCACAGTATCGTATCTTCGCTTATGTAGAATCAGAGCAGTCGAATGTTGCTAAAGGTCTTATTGCTACAAAGTTTGTATCTCAGGGTGCTTCTGGCATCAGCTGGTCAACTACAAGTGGCATCAAGTCCTTTATCACAGACAGTACCTACACAGGTAATACTGAGACTATCCTATTTGCTAATACAGATGGTTATGTCTACCAGATGGAAACAGGTTCTACTTTTGATGGATCGCCCATTGAGGCCATCTATGAATCTCCTTACATGCCTATTAGTGACCCGCAGGTACGCAAGACGTTGTACAAGATGACGTTGTATGCAGAACCTACAGGAAGTATGGAGCTTGATGTAAACATTAAGTATGACTTTGATATCAAGACAGGTAATGGTATCATTCAACCTCCAACAGATGTAATCGCAAGTACAGGTTCATCTATATTCCTTTACGGCAACACGGCTTCTGTCTTCGGTACAGCTACATATGGTGGCCAGCTAGACAATGTATATAACCTCAATCTCGTAGGCTCTGGTAAGACAATAGCGATTCGTATTGAGGATAACTCAACAAACCCTACGTTTACTCTGGATACTGCACTCCTAGAGTTTAGACAGAATGATAGACAGTAAGGACGTAACATGGCAGGCTACACTCGTCAGGATACACAAAACAACATCTCTAACGGTAGCGTCATTGATGCTGACGACTTGGATGCTGAGTTCAATGCCATTGAGGCAGGGTTTAACTCCTCTACAGGTCACTCACACGATGGTACTGCTGGAGCAGGCGTCCCTATCACTAAGGTAGGCCCAGCGCAGGACTTGATTGTCTCAACAGGTGCACTGACACCTAAGACAACAAATACCCTAGACCTCGGTACAAACTCTGTACAGTTCAAGGATGCGTGGTTTGACGGTACTGTAGACACAGATGCTCTAGCAGTATCCGCTAATGCTACTGTAGGTGGTGCTCTCGGTGTTACGGGTGTGCTTACTGCTACAGGAGGTGTCACTGGTAATATCACAGGTGATCTGACAGGTAATGTTACAGGTAATGTTACAGGTACAGTATCTGATGTATCAAACCATGATACAAGTGATATTGCAGAAGGCTCTAATCTTTACTTCACTACTTCTCGTGCTCGCACCTCTATCTCAGCTATAGGTAATCTGAGTTACGACTCTCTTAACGGCGTAATGAGTTACACACAAGGGAGCACAGACACTGTAGCTGAAGGTTCTACTAACCTGTACCACACTACAGCCCGTGCTCGTGCCTCTATCTCTGCGGTTGGTAACTTAAGTTATAACTCTACTACAGGCGTACTAAGTTACACACAGGGTAACACGGATACTGTGGCTGAAGGCTCTAGTAATCTATACTTCACAAACGAGCGTGTTGATGACCGTGTAGCTGCACTTGTTGTAGCTGGGACAAACATGGCTATAACGTATAATGATACAGCAGGTACACTGACGTTTAATGCAGCATCAGCGGGAGGTTATGACCTCTCCAATAACGACACAGGTGATCTGTCAGAGGGTTCTAACCTTTACTTCACTACTGCTCGTGCTCGTGCTGCTATCTCTGCTACAGGGAGTCTTAGCTATAACTCCTCTACAGGTGTTATCAGCTTCACACAGGGTAACACAGATACTGTAGCTGAAGGCTCTACTAACCTGTACTACACCAACGCTCGTGCACGTGCTGCTATGTCAGTCGTTGATGCAGGTGGCGATGGCTCCCTAAGCTACAACTCAAGCACAGGTGCAATCACTTACACAGGCCCTAGTGCTACAGAGGTACGTGCACACTTTAGTGCTGGCACGGGTGTTACCTACTCTTCTGGTCAGTTCTCCATCGGACAACCTGTAGGCACAAGCTCTAACGTAACCTTCGGTAATGTCACTGTCGGTGGTAACCTTACTGTCTCAGGTACAACTACCTACATCAACACACAGACCTTAAACATTGGTGATAACATCATCACACTCAATGCTGATGAAACAGGTACACCCAGCGCTGATGCAGGTATTGAAGTAGAACGTGGTACAGCCGTCAACAAGAGCCTCTTCTGGGATGAATCAGAGGATGAGTGGACAGTAGGTACAGAACGCTTTAAGGCAGGTACTTTTGAGGGTGTACTGGATGGCACACTCGCTACAGCACGTACTATCGCACTTAGTGGTGGCGTCAGTGGCTCAGCATCCTTCAATGGCGGCTCTAACATCACGATTACTGCTACTGTAGCTGATAATAGCCACAACCACACTATCTCTAACATTGATGGCCTGCAGACAGAGATTGACACCAAGGCAGAAAAAGCTGGCTCAGCTTCACAGGCCTTCTCAGCGTCCACACTTAATGCATCAACTGTAGACCTAGGTGGCTGGACTATTAAAGAGACTGCAGGTGTCTTGTACTTTGCATTCAATGGTACAAACAAGATGAAGATTGATGGATCAGGTAATATCACGACTGTAGGTAATATTGTAGCCTTTGGCACTGTATGATAAGTAACCTTAAACAAGCCTACAGGAGAGGACAAATAGATGACTATTAAAACATCTGGCGCTCTGGGCATGGATGAGGTAGCTGCAGAGTACAATGGCACAGCGCCCCACGCCATCAACGAATATTATGGTGCTCCAGGTCTGCCGACAAGTGGGCCTATTGCATTCTCTGACTTCTACGGCAAGAGTGATACGAATACTACCTCCCGCACTACAAGCAGGGTAACTACTGATGATGCTGCTGGGTCAGCCTTTACTACTACATACAACACAGTCTTTACTACCAGCTACCTATCTCGTAACCCTAGTACTAAGGAATATGAGCCAGTAAGTCGCAATACATCAAGAAGTACATCTCGTCAGACCTATACAGGTTGGAATACAGCATGGACAACTAATTATGACACAGCTGTCAGTACTGCATATACTACCTACTGGACGTCTTATGATCCTAACAAATCTATCAACAGAAGTATGGCTAGGACCACTTATCGTAACACACTCAAAACTACCTCTCATCTTACAGGGACGTATGAGTACTCAACTTCATTTACGACCTCTTACCCTACTTCCTGGTCAGAAAGTAACCCAACATAATGGAGCTTCAAGTGGCAGACATCCAGCTAACAACTGAAGAACTTGAGGCGATGCTTGATCGTGCAGCTAGTCGTGGGGCTAAACAAGCTCTTGCATCTATTGGGCTTTTAGATGATAATGCACACAAAGATTTGACTGAGATGCGTAACTTATTGGATGCATGGCGTGAGACACGCAAGTCTATCTGGACAACCACAATCAAAGTAATCACAGTCTCCGTACTCACCTTTATAGCTGGTGCAGTATGGATGCACTTGAATAAGTAAGGACAACAGAAATGGCTAAGCGCTTTGGTGGCTTCACACCTGATCAGCAGCAGACCCTCCTATCAAGAATGGGTTACACAGGGCCTGCACAGCAGGATGACATGAATAAGTTCATGATGTCTAGCCCTAAGGCTGCATCTATGATGGGTAAGTATGCAGAAGCAGCCAAGGCTCGTGTCTCTGGTGGCCCTACGGTTGGTATGGCAGAGGGTGGTTTAGCTGATAGCCAGCTCAATACGTTTAACGCTAACCAAGCACAAGCCGCTCAGGCTTTTAATCAGGGTGGTAATGAACCTCAACAGGCAGCACTCTCGCAAGGTATTGCTACACAACAGGCCCCACAGGTGTCTACGCAAGGTACTCCTGACCCACTGGAAGCACAAAAAGCTGCGCAAAAGGCTACTATGCGTGAACAGTGGCGTGATAGACAGGTTATGGAGGGACCAAAGCCTACAGATCAACAGATAGCAATGCGAGACGCAAGTAATTCGTTCATGCAATCTCCTGTTGTAATGGCTGCTAGGGAGGCTGAGACTACTCTACGCAAACAGGCTATGCAGCAAGCAGGTCTTAGCGGCCCTCCTACTAATCAAGAAGAGGCAGATCGTCTTAGGGCTGTGATGGTCCCCTTGATGGAAAACAGCCCAGAGTTGCAGGCTGCACGTAAAGCTCAAGAGGAGTTTAATACTAATATGAGGCAACAGTATGGTGCTGCTGCAGGAGGCCCTAGTCCTGAGCAACAGGAATCTCGTACTGCTGTAGATACCGCACAGCGTGACCTAGCTGCACAAAATGCTCAGCTTAACACATATGCACAACAGCTTGCGGGTATGTCTGAGGATGACCCTGAACGTGCTAACGTAGAGAAGCTCATTGCTGACCAACAGATTGCTGTCACTAACTCTAAGGCAGGGTTGAAACAGGCCAAGTCAGCACTTGAACTTGTTGGTATGCCATCAACTACAGAGCTTCGTGCAGATGCACTTACGGACCCTTCCTCTCTCGTAACAAAGGCTGATGTAGCTAAGATTACAGCTGAACAGGCTGAGGCAGGTAAAATGGCTGTAGGTGCTGGGGATGCAGGAATTGCCGATACAGCTACACAGACAATGGCTGCTGCCACCCCTGAGGTAGCTACGCCTACTGTAAAGGACGCTGCAACATTTACAGCCGAAGAGTCTGCACAGGGTGTGACAGATGCCATGTCTAAGTTTTCGGCAGCTGAGGGTGTCATGAATGACGATGCCCAAGTCGAAGCTCAGATAGGTAACCTATCCGATGAGGCTATGGCACAGGCACAGGTCTTTGACCCTAACTACATCAAGCCTGTTGAAGCAGGTACACTGTCTGTGTCTCCTGATGAACTTGCTACACCTGCAGGTCAGACGGCTCAGGCAATCACTACTGAAATCGCTGAGTCAGATGGGCTTGCTAAGGTAGTAGCAGAACAGGGTGTTGTGACACCAGAGCAACTACCACAGCCTGCTCTTATTCGTGATGAGGATATGGCTCAGGCCCAGGCAATTACAGATGCAGGTCTAGCACCTGATGCTGTAGCTGTAGCTGCACGTCTTGAGAGCTTTAACATTGACAATGGCACACTTGCAGAGGCAATGCAGGGTAAGGTAGAGGCACTAGACACTCTGCAGGGTCAACTGTCTAACCTCATGAAGAGCTTCGATGACGGGACTCCTGCATGGGCTGCTGGAGCTATGCGGGCTGCTAATGCTGCGATGGCTTCTCGTGGTCTCGCAAGTAGCTCTATGGCTGGTGCAGCTATCATGCAAGCCGCTATGGAGAGTGCCGTACCTATTGCAGCAGCAGATGCACAGACATTTGCTACCATGAACTTGACTAACCTCAACAACCGTCAGCAGGTAGCCCTGTCTAATGCTGCAGCATCACAGGGCTTGGCACTAGCGAACCTAAGCAATGAACAGCAGACTGCACTCCAGAATAGTGCTAACGCCTTTGCTCTGCAGTCTCAGAACCTGTCTAACCAACAGCAGGTTGTCATTGCTAATGCTCAAATTAAGGCCTCACTCCAGGGTCAGAACCTGAGTAACCAGCAGCAGTCTAACATTGCAACTGCAGCACGTTTTGCTGAGATGGCTGATCTAAACCTAAACAATAGGCAACAGACTGCTCTGACCAACAATGCTAACTCATTACAAATAGAGCTTAGTAACTTGGGTAATAGGCAGCAGTCCTATGTGGCCAATGCTAACCTTGCTGCTGCATTACAGGGTAAACAGATTGATACTACACAACAGTCTGCTATCTTTAATGCATCCCGCTATGCTGAGTCAGCAAATATTACATTCTCAGCTGAGCAACAGGAACAGCTTCACAACTCAGAGCTAATGAAGACCATTGGCCTTGCAGAGTTGTCAAATGCTCAGGCTACTACTCTCCAGAATGCGGCCACTGTTGCTGCTATGGATACAACAAACCTCAACAACCGTCAGCAGGCCGCTGTGGAGAATGCTAAGTCCTTCCTGCAGCTTGACCTGACTAACCTCTCGAATGAGCAACAGACAGCTGTATTTAAGGCACAAAGCAATGTACAGGCTATTCTGACGGATACAGCTGCTGCCAATGCTGCTGCACAGTTTAATGCAGTCAGTGAGAATCAGACAAACCAGTTCTACGATAACCTTGTAACACAGGTGAAGCAGTTCAATGCTGAACAGACGAGCCTTATCAACAGGTTCAATGCGGGTGAGGCTAATGCTATCTCACAGTTCAATACTACTCAGGCCAACCTGCGTGATCAATTCAATGCAAGTAACAGTCTTGTAATTGAGCAAGCCAATGCTGTATGGGCACAGAACATCGCAACGACAGACAATGCTGCCCAGAACGTAGCTAACCGTGACTCTGCACTCGCTGCAACTGGCATGACTGAGACTACGTATAACAACATGCTGCAACAGGAGCGGGATATGTATGACTATGCATGGCGTACAACAGACAATGCTCTTTCTCGTGAGAGTTCACTTATGATTGCAGAGATGCAGACACAAGCCACTGTAGATATGGCACGAGGTGAGGGTACAGGTAAGCTGATTGAGATTGCAGCTGAAGCCACTCTCGACTGGATATTCAGTTAAGGACAGTATAGAATGACATTCTCCGTAAACAACCAAGTCCAGGTGTCTGTAGAAGACCTTATGGATACACTCAACTCTGTGCAGGCAGAGGAAGCAACCAAGACACGTACAGGCATTGCCCCCCGTCCTGAAAAGGCAAAGGGTAAAGACGAGGATGTCCTAGGCTTCTTCCGTGACATGTTTGCTAACTCTCAGGCTAAGGCTGTAGAAGCACGTGAAGCTATTCAGCCAGAGATGTATAAACTTGCCAAAGAATCTGCATATGAGGTATCACAGGCACGTCAGATGGCTGGTATCACACGTTCTCTCACAGAGGGTGGCGGTGAGATTGGCAGGAAGCCACTACCAGAAGGTACAACACTACGCCCTGTAGCTAAACCGCCTATGACAACTGTGCGTGACGTTACAGGTACAGACGAGGGTAAGCTTGCCAATGAGAAACCTCTTCGTGATCTAGCCAGTGCTGTTGCCAATGAGCAAATCCCGTCAGAGGAACTAGAGCCTGTAGCTAAGGATGAAGCAGATGAGATTGTTAATACTCTTGTTGAGCAGCTTACCAATACTCGTATTACTGCTGGGGGAGCCACAGAGGAG
>OBNN01000068.1_pt1 | contig 11528 bp, 10 predicted proteins | sample 1470811 | NCBI WGS metagenome assembly OBNN01 (sample SAMEA3275570, study PRJEB22092) | marine metagenome | biome: Estuarine Biome; feature: Surface Water; material: Coastal water | collected 2014-06-21T11:15:00+00 | depth 1 m
TCTCATATGTATTACTATAAAGAGTTGGACCAGTTAGCCAGCCGCTATCATCAAATTTAAATTTCCACAAAATACGATAGTAGTCTGCCATAACATGGTCGAGGTTCTTAATGAGTAGCATTTTTTCTTCTAGTGTTTTTTGTTTTACAATTTTTGTATGTATGGGTATGTTGGTTGGTAACTCACCAGATGCGAACATCTGTTCATATTCTACAGGTATTACATTGTATTTGTTAAACAAGTCATATTGCAAAGCGCAAATAGAATTTAAGTTTGTTAACATAGCGGATGTGTACCAATGTATATTTTCAACAAAAAATGGCTCATGTGTTTCTTTTTGTTGACTATTCCACACTTCAGTTTCTCTCGCAACGATAAGACTTAAATATGTATCAAGTATATTTTTTCTCCAAGAATAATATATTATGTCAGGTTTTTGAGTTTCAATGAAATAAAACAAAAGTGGGGTATCTTTACTGAGACTAAAATGAAATTTTACAACCCAGTCATCTAATGTATTAATAATCCGGGACCCTTCGATAAAATTTTCAGTATGAAATTCTGAAGGAAGAGCTTCGGGGCGGTCGAATCCCCGAAGCTCTACTAATGTATTGTAAATTGCTGTACTTCCGGTCCTACCATAAAATAGAACCAACTCTTTACTCATTTACAACCACTCCGCCCAAGCTATCTGTTTCGGTGTCCCAACCGCCGATCGTTTTCTGTTCGTGTGCATCGTCTCCGCCTTCATATGCGTCAACTGTCGCGGGGTCATAATCAGAAGTTTTACTAGATAACAGTATGCGTTTATTTTTAATATCGTCCGCTGAAGGCACATCCGCTTCGATACTATCGAACCATTCGACAAAGATAGGATCGAATGTAGTTCTGAAGTCTTTTCTTCGTCTCACATCAAATTGTGAATAGAAAGCCTTGAAGTCATTATATAGTGCTGCGGTCTCACCGGTATTTTTATGTGGAGTTTTAACAACGTCCAAATAATTTATCAAGCGTTTTATATGTTCTTTCTCCCCATCTGTGAATTCTTCTAACCTATCATTGAAGAAAGTTTCAATCTTTTCTTTATAGAAAGTCTTGATGTGTTCAGGAAGAATCGCTGCACTTTGGAACGATGGGAATCGAAGGATATTCAATGTCATCGTTGGCGCTCTACGCCCGTACTCTTTTCGCAATTCTAACATATCGCCCATAAAATCAGTAATAGAACCCAGACACAATGAATTGATGGTCATCATCATGTGAACTTTTGCAACATTAGATTTCTTTAGTATCTTATGAAGATTAGATTTCCAAAATTCATAGTCTAACCCATCACGAATATATTCTGCTTGTTTCCCTGTTGCCTCACAACTTGTGTAAATCTCGAAGTTCGGAACATACCACGACTTATCTATTAGACGGTCTAATACTTTTGAAGTTTCGGGATTCAGGTTAGAATTGATAGCGAAACGCATCTTTCTACCACGATTCGGATTTTGCTCAAACCAATCAAACAATTTCCAAGTAGAAGTATGCATAATAGGCTCACCGCCTGTAATGCGAATTTCTTCTAGATTATCAGCTAGTGATGCTTCCCACCACTTCCAGAATGCCTGAATGTAAGGATTCTGATCTTCTTTGTCCGCAATTGGTTTTGCCCATTCTGCGGTATCTACAAAGTGACCACGGCCATCCGATTGTATATTCTGATATGGCCCATATTGATTTATATCTCGTACCCAAGAAGAAGAAAACGCTGGGTTACAATAAGAACATTTCAAATTGCAGGCTCGGTCAAACGCAATTTCTAATGTACGCAATTCTACATCTTCATCCCATGGTATGATTGCTGCATTTTTTACATCTTCATCTGTAAAGATTTCTGTCTTATACACACGATCGGAAATACTATTTCTTCCCATGTCTTCAACTTTCCAACAGTATTCACATTCTGCAGGACGATTGCCCTCCTGCATCATCTTCCGCATCTTTTTCTTATGCTTTGTGTTGTGAATAGCAGTGTAGTTATCTTTCAATTCCTCAGGAGGAATCCAATGTCCAGGTGGGTGGTGACAGCTAGTAGTCTGTCCATGACCCAACCAGATAGTGGCATTATACCACTTTGCTGCGCAAAAACTCTCACTTACAGAATCAATCATGCGCTCTTTGTAAAGTTGAAAGGTTTCACCTTCCCAGTGTTTTCTGCCCATTTCTTATCTCTTTTTCTTCTTTCGCTTCTTCCCAGAAATCTTTCATTTCGGGGAATGTTTCTATAAAATTCTTACCTCTGCGTCTGTCATATTCGGAGAAGTATTCATAAAATCTTACTAGCCTGTTACTAAGGTCTAGATCAGTAAGTTCAGATCCTTGTTTTGCCCAGGCTAAATCTCTTTCTAATTTCAAAGCCTCGTAGTTTTTGAAACCTTGGTATGTCAAGCCGTAATCTGAATTTGACAACACGTTGTCTTTCATAAACTCAATACAGTCTTCCATAATTTTCAACATATCATGATCACACAATTGAATTGTTATCCAGTCAGGGTATCTCAGATAGGGAATATCAAACCATATGCGCTGTGCCGGGTTTCTATGTTTATTATTAAACTGATGTTGATATCCGAATTTTGTTCTCAACTCTAATATATATTCTAAGAAACCTTTAAGACCCGGTATACTTAACATATTAAACGTATTAATAAAGGTGACGCTGACACGTTGCGTTTCGTCCAATAACCGTTCTACGTTTCTTTTCATTTTCTCAAAGTCAAGACCATCACGTATATATTCTGCTTGTTCACCAACCGAATCTACACTGATGAAAACACTTATATGTTTCACATACGCATTTTTGAAATCATGGCGCCAATTTTTCCATTCCGGATCAAGCGTGTATTCTGACATATATACAAAACTGTTATCATCTTCGTCGTCGCATGGTCCCAACGCAGTAAAGGTCTGTTCTATCTCGTTGAATTTTATAGTTTCAATGTTCGGAACTATGGATTCAACAAACACACCTTGCAGAGTTTCATATATAACTTTTTGATCCCATGTTTTCCAATCTGAACCATCCTTGGGATCTTTGACGTAAAATACAATATTACGTTTTCCTTCTTCGGGTTCCCGAGAGTATATACTTTTGTCAATTGGTATACGCTTACCGCTGTTTTCAGGTATTATAGGTTCTTCAAGTAGCTTTATCTTTTCAATGAATTTGTCAAACAGCGCATCATCTGGAGGACACATATTTGTTGTCAGTGATATTTCTAATTCAGGATTCGGGTTCTCTCGTATGTAGTCAAATACTTTGAATGTATTTTTATCCATTAATGGTTCACCGCCCGTCATTCTGAAAATTTTCAGATTCGGATAAACTGTCGGCCACCATTTCCAAAACGCGTCAACGTAAGGATTTTCTTTCTGTTTAATCTTTAGAGGCATAAGACCGCTACTATTTAAACTAGATATATCGTTGTGACTAGAACCCATTGAAAACTTGAAAGGACCATGCTCTTTAATGTCATCCTCCCACGCGGTAGATAGGTGAGGGGAACAGTAAGCACATTTGAAATTACAAGCCTGATTAAAATTAACCTCAACATACCTAGGAGAAATGTCATGATCCCAAGGTTGTGATACTACCTCATCCCATGCATCTTGTACCCACCATTCACTACTTCGGTAGTGCCGATCACTTAGACGTTCATCATTACCGTTTTCGTTTGGGGCGTCTTCGACGTTCCAACAATATTGACATCCGACAGGACGTTCGCCTTCTTTCATTTGCTTTCGTTCAAGCATTTTGAATTTAGTATTATGCAGAGCGTTTGGATTGTTTTTAAGTTCTTCTAATGGGATTGGGTGTGTTGGCGGATGGTAGCAACTATGAGTTCTACCTTGCGGTAGGTGTAAACTCACCTGTAACCATTTTGCCATACACATTGATGGCGAAAGTTTATTCAACTTTATCCTGGTTGATTGTGCATCATCATCGTAGTTAGGCATAAACTATCTGTCCCACCCGGTTTGTTTCTCAGTAGCGAGTGGGTTTCCAGTTCTTGGCGGATTAGTGTATACCAATTTAAAGAACTTAGACATAGTTGACGATGGATCGCATAATTCCATATTCATTTTTACAGTAAGCTCATCGCCCAACCGTAGAACTTCGTCATACAGAGTGTCATAATTCCATGTAACCTTTGTTCGGTCACACTTCATATCACCACCAGCAAATGCAGGGAACACTTCATTTTCGAAATATTCTTTAAACCAATCATAACTTGATATGTTTTCTAACACAAAGTCAGGATTTAAGTTTACATCAAAACACCCTAGTCGTGCGCCATAAATTGCCCATATACCATTCTCGACATCAGCACCGACATTACACCACGTTAGTAACCGTTCATAATTCTTTGGCCAGATACGCTTTTGGAAGTCCTCAGGAGGCACCGTCTTACCTTCATCCAATGACATCTTGACACCTTCACGATATCCTGCACGAAATGCCTGAAATGGGGAGCCAGCATTAAAAACCGTAGAATATCTGTTATTCATTTGAATGTAGTTCAAATCCCAACAGAAGTCAACCTTTTTTGTTTCATCTACTGCATTTTCATGCGTCTGCATTTCGAGAACAAGATCGACTGGCCAACACTTAATACCACCGTTGCCGTAGACAAGACCATTGACAATATTACCAGCACTCCAGCTGATAACAGAGTTTGACAAGTCAGCATCTTCTGGAAACACAAGTTCTATATCGAAGAATTTTGCATCTACGATATTATCACCATCGATTGTGATAAATCTATCGGTCTCACTCTGGCGGGCACACTCTTTATGTGCATTGTCGAAACCCTTCACCCCATCCACACGGCGGGCGAATGGAAATTTGTTTAGAAGGTCTGCCCAGTGATCTTCTTTGTTTGGTTCGTCGTAACTCAGATAGAATACATCTAAATCACCAATAACTAATTTGTCCATTTATTGCTCCAAGGAGTATGTATCGAAAAACTTCTTCGTGAATATACTTATGTCATTTATATTATAGTCTAGTATAATTTCAACTTTGTCGCCTCTTAGTAGTTTACTAAATGGCACTTTTAATGTCGTTAGTAGGAAGTCCGGTTTGTCTTTCACCGTGACAAAGAACGGATGGTCTGACATTCCAGAGATTTGAACATCTGTTTCTTCACCGATGTAGTTTTGATTTTCATTTTTCACTTCTTCCGACATTGCGAACTTTACTGTATTATCCTTTAAGTATATCATAACTTGCGCATCGTTGCAAGTTGAAATTTTAATAAACTGACTATCCACGTTACGTTGTCTTATGTCAACAACTCGTTTAACAATTTCGTAACGAAACGGCGACTTTGATCTGACTACTACATAATCAGTAAAACGATATTTACCATCTAAGAAAGGCAATATATCGTCAAACGAGAACCATGCTGACAGATTTTCTTCATCATCTAATGATTTTGATGTTATTTGTAATATTTCGCCAGATGTACCGAATATTACCAGTCGGTCTCTATCTTGTTTTACTTTGTTACTTATAATCATATACCCAATGCTTTCTCATACTTTTTTATCATTTCGTCCGTCAACCAATCTTTTTCCACATAGTGGAATGGTGACGTTTGGATAAAATTACCAACGTACACTGATAGATCATCATTTACCCCGCTTGAAATACTTTTAGTCCAAACGCCATCTATTTTTGATTTATCGATATTTTGAACATAACTTTTCATATGAACGAATGTTGGCATATCCTTAATATCATAGTCGCATGTTTCTTCTTCTAAATCTAGTAGTCGTATCGCTAAAGCGTAGGCCAAATCAGCACTTGACCATTTCTGACCGACATTGCTCATATAGATATCACGAAATTCTTCCCAATGAGTCATAATCATTTCCACCATTCTAAAAATCTCAAAAGTCATTTTTGTCTTTTTAAAATAAGTAAAGTTGCTGTACACGTTTGGTAATTCCAAAGAAGTGAATTGTTTTCTATAGTAATCATCAGTTACGTCTTCGTTTCTAAACGTTTTAATGTTTGTACATGCCCAAAACTCTTTCTTGCTAAGATGTCCCCACCAATGATCTACGTTACCAGAAAATACCATATCACTATCTAAAATAATAGTTTCATCGAAAGGTGACATATGTATGTACTTCCATTTATTTTGTATTTTCCAGTTTTGGTATATCGCCGGATCTCCAAATGGTATATCTACAATATGATCAAAAACTTCTCTATGCTTATCTGTAATTAATGATTTAGTATGTTCGTCCACACATAAACAAACCGCGTTTTCTTTCTGTGTAGCTTTTATACTTAATGCCATACCGTATGACATGCGCAAATAATCAAAATCGCCGCTATTTTGTGCTATTACAATGTAACCTCTACTCATTCACAGCCTCCAAGAATGCATCCTTATGCCGCATTATTGCAAATTTATTCATGATATGTAAATCCATATTTTTGAATCTTCCAAGTACATGGTCTTCTTTGTTTTCTCTTGTTGCGCAAAACATTAAAATATCGTCGTATGCATCTACTCTATATATATCATCCAAGTCATAACTATTATTAAGATATTCAATGGGCAGTGATGGTACATTAGATGCTACGTTTCCGTTTAATATATGTAAGGCTATACTAAAAGCATAATCATTTCTAAACATCGTACCACTGCAATTATACAATTGATAATAATACTGGTAGTTATCTTGAATTTTGTTTACCAAATAGAATACGCTTTCAGCGTAGTCTGATTTTTTAAAATACATCACAGTCGCCCAGTACATAGGAATAGTGAAATCGTCCAGATAATGTATATTTGTATTACCACGACCAGATATATCGTGGTATTTACAATTTATCATGAAGTCATTTTCACTTCCCCATACCTGATCAAGCACGTCAGTCATTACAAAATAATCTGCATCAATTACCAATGTTTCATCATATGGCGACAAGTCATACATAGACGCTCTGTCCATGTTTAAAAAGTTAGAAATTTTAGTTGTGCCCACCGTATCCTTAAACATTCTAGGGTTTGGTTTCACTTGTGGATCCCGTATGATTACTAAATCAAATACTGAATCAATCATGTTTGTATTAGATTCGTATGTAGCAGTATCAGTTATAAGACATATCTCATCGAACCCAGAGAGACTTTTGCGCACATACTTTGCTGCAATGCATACTAAATCAGAGTACTCTATGCTATTATTATTTCTCGCGGATATGACCACGCCCTTAGTATTGGAAGTCATTAAATCTCTAGGACCTTTTCGATATTACGTGAACTTTTCAACTTTTGATATTCGTTATAGTAATCATTTATAACTTCAAAATACAAACTTGAAATATCGTCCAAGAATGTTGGGATATCCGTAATTTTTACCGGAACGTCATTTTTGTCAAGAATAACAACTTCGGTTCGACCAGTCTGTGAAATGTAATTAACAAAAGATATTAGGCTTTGGTCAACTTTAAACATACCACCATTAAAGCTATACGACAACAAGTTCTGTGTCTTTACTTTTAGTGTTGTTTTTCCTAAGTTAAAAGTTTGCATCGTTGATGCAACATCTAGTGCTTTCTCTAGGCGTGATTTTTCACTGACCTGTTTTTCATTTTTTTCAGAAATTCTCTCCGCAGTAGATGCCTTTTGTCTACGTGCATTACGAGCAGTGTTTGTGTTATCCATGGTTATCTCCTAATCTTAATTAAGATTATACATGGATTTTATCGCATTGTCAATATCAAAGTTCTTGGATATGTGAGAAAGTTGGGTCTGTAATAGTGATATATGTACCGTCTGGCTTATATACGTTTGATTGTATAGTCAAAGTTCCATCAACATAATCAGTTAGGTTCGACGGATCAGTGGTGTGAACATCGTCGAAATCAACACGAATATCTATCGAATCCGTACTGTTTAGTTTTGCATAAATGTTTATTTGGTTTCCAGAATAATCACCTGTACCACCTTTAGAATACACCAATTGGTATACACTAGTTAATAGATTAAATCCTATACCTGGTGTGCCCACTGATTCGGAACTGACAGTTTGACTATGCGAGAGTTTTATCGAACCGATGTCAGACAATAGATTTGCCCAATCTAATGATTGTAAATTACCAGCATCATAGCTAGTCAACGCAGCATCTATTCTTATTTCGCTACCGGTATTAAAGTAATGTCTACGTGCATCTTCATCTGTAAATGCTACAGTGAATTCCCAGTATACTGTATCTTGCCATGATGGTGATCCGGTGGCGGGGTCAACATAAGACTTCGACGTACCGGTACCATTGTTTAATTCCATAAATGCAATATCGCTATTAAGTTTATTTAATCTAACATTCTCAATGTCCAGTTCCAAGTCTGGGATAATTGAAATGATACGTGATACAGATGGAAACGCAGGGTCGGCAACTGAGGTGGGAACACTTACTGTAGTTCCTTGGTGCGCCGCCGCATGGTGAATAGCTGTCAAAAGTGAGTCCCAATCAGACGCACGAACTTTTGCACCAGACAAAATTTGAGTAGTTACTAAATTGCCTTGACCGTAGCCAGAATCGTTGGCACCTATTCCAACGATTTCATTAATGTTATTAATGAAAACGTTGAAATCTATTGCTCTTATTTTTCCGCCCAGGTAATAACTTTGTGGTGCCATATCATTCTTTCACTATTAGAAATTAGAAGTAGTAGTGTATGTTGGAGCTGCAATCACTACAGAACCTGACGCGTTACTCGTTGTTCTTGCAACTACTGTAGCAGTTGTTGTACCGGTAACAATGTCTGTGCCTACACCACCATAAGAACCTGTGTGCGCATCGTTGATTGTGACACGAACATAAACTACGTTAGCCGTCTTGTATGCCTGAATAATAATTGTGTTCATAGAATAATACGATGCGTTTGCGTATTCCTGTTTAACTGTAGCATACGATGCGCCTAAATCGCTATATGTTTTGTTTGTTGCCAAATCAACGTTAGTTGAATCTGTAGGCTTCAATGAGAATGTAAAAGTTCCAAGTTCCGAGCATAGTTGTTGCCAAGACGCAGCCTGTAAGTCTGCGCTACTATTATGAGCCATGCTTATTCGTACTTCGCCGCCTGCTGTGAACCAAGAGTTCATATGCGCCGCACTGCTAAAAGTTAAGTTGAAGTCGAAAGTATGTGAACCATTCCAGTTTGCTACACTTGATGTTAGTACGGTACCAACTGTTGTATCCCACGCAGCGCCATTAGTCCAAGGGGATGCATGTTGTGCCGATATTGTGCTTTCAAATGCTGCTGCTGACGAACCGTAATGCGACCACGCAACGACTGTGCCAGCGTTTACTGCAACAAATGGGTTTGTGATATTGTAAAAGTTTGATATTTTTGCTGCTGCACTATATATGGAATCATAGTATGCATCATCAATTAGGTCACCTGTAACTGGGTTAGCAGAAATTGCGTGAGCCTGGTTGTATCCTGAACCTACAGCGGTTCCGTTTAAAATTGTGTTCATAGTATTTCGCAGACTACTAAGGTCGTTAAAATAAATTGTAGATCCAACAGCCATGTTGTACTCCCGTTTGACTAGTCATTTGTTAAAGCTATAGTGAAGTTCCGGAATTCACATTAGCCGATTTGTATTGTTATTGTATATTCGATAATAATAGTTCTGTTTGCGGACACAAGAACTGGATGAAAAGTAACATGTGTTAACATAGTTGACTTATCTTCATTCAGCGTACCACTTTCAGTCACCCCCGCAATTAGTCCAATTTCATCAAAAGTAAATGCCGCAACACTTGCGGCATCTGTTGAACTATCGGTTGCAGGCAGCGATACTGAAGGATTTGTTAGTTGTATAAATGCTTCCATGTCGTCATGTGACACTTCTACTTTATAATTTATTTTAGAAGTACGTTCTGGTATCATCTCTCCCGAAATAGGATCTAACACTTGCCCAGGATAAAATACTTCATTAATCGTTTGTTGTTGATACGTCTTAGCATAAAGTTTCGCATCACTTGATGTCATAGGAAAGCCATCATATATAGTTGAAACTCTAGGTGATCGGTATGATAACGTTGTAGTAGAATTAGAACCGCCGTTACCGAATGCCATCCAATTAATACTAGGCAGTCCGCCACCCGGATTTACGTCGGTAGGCTTTCCGCCTAAGGCACAGGCTAGAATATAAGCCATGTTACCCACGTGAATAGCATTGCGCTTATGTACTAGCACTTCTCCGGTGCCTTTGTCTGTAATTTTCAGCGATCCGACGATTGCTGATTTAATTTTGTCATCAAACATATAAGTATCTCACTTCTAGTATATTATATTTATCATTTATAGACGCGTTACTATTTTAACTGAATAGATATTGTCACCGTTTTCATAATGGTATCCCAATCCGTTGTATAGTTTTCTATTAACAACATTCAAGTTTGTTCCGGTTTTATTGTCATAAAGTAAAAATTCAACATTAGTACCGTTATCAAGAACTACTAATTGTGTTGTGGCATCTTTGGCATTTCTAAAATAACTCTGCTGATCAACAACAATTGTATCCCCATCAAATGAACTAATTGTGCCTTTGTTTTCAGTTTTAATCAGATAACCTCTACCAAGCTGATCGTATACATAGAATGTAGCATCCGTTTCAACTGCGCGGGTTTCATCTGTGTATGTCACTACTTTTACTATTGCACTATCACGCTGGCGTGTGGCCACAGTTCCCGCATCTATCCCGCCAGGTAAACTTGTGTACTCGTTAAAGTTTCTCAATAGGAATCCTGCATCATAATCACCTGCAACCAATTCGTCATCGCCAGAACCATCGACTACATCAATATCGTACCTACTGTAACTTTTGGTTACTTGTATCACATCACCAGTTTCAATAGAAAACTCTCTTGCAAATAAATCATCGATGTCCAGTATATAAGAACTTGTATTAAAAATCAACGATTCATTACTGTAATGATAATATTTACTATCCACTATTTTACCATTGACAAAAACTTCCAAATCTTCTTGGTTTGCTTTTGGAATAAAATACCCAAATACATTCGAAATTGTTGGATCTATTACAAATTGACTATCTGCAACTGTAACATATGTATCGTTCGTTCCGAATTTTAAGGTCATGTCCATAATTCTATCATCATCTACTGATGCTGAAATAGCGTCTTCAAGAGAATAAGATGTTAACACGTCTCTGATTTTGGTGTGATAAGGTTTTGTTTCATTTACATAATCTATAATGTCTTGGAATCCATCACGCTGATATATCGCGTTCTGTTTCAGAGGTCTATGACCTAGTACAAGATCGATATAGCTTGTTTTAAATATATCCATAGTTTTGTCACCCGACTCAGTGTACATATAATCCAACAGAGCAAATACTATATGTTTTTTAAATTCATTACTCATATGGTCGTCTACCATTTCTAATAATTCTAAAATCTGAACATTTATAGCATTATCATAGTA
>OBNN01000071.1_pt1 | contig 11153 bp, 14 predicted proteins | sample 1470811 | NCBI WGS metagenome assembly OBNN01 (sample SAMEA3275570, study PRJEB22092) | marine metagenome | biome: Estuarine Biome; feature: Surface Water; material: Coastal water | collected 2014-06-21T11:15:00+00 | depth 1 m
TGTGCAAATTCATATTATATATAATATTAACTAAAAATGACAAAAGGAGTAATACATGTCAGAAGAAGCACAAGTAGCAGAGGTAGCAGCACCTGCGGTAACCGTAAACGATCTATCTAATGTTTACGCAATCATCGATCTTGCATCAAAGCGTGGTGCATTTCAGGCAAGCGAACTAGCAACAGTAGGCACAGTTGCGAATAAGATCAAAGCATTTGTCGATCATATTGCGGCACAAGCCGCAGCAGCAGAAGCAGCAGCAGCAGAAGAAGCACCAGCAGAGGGTGCAGGTGAAGCCTAATGGCAGCTAAATTTTTAAAGCACGTAGGTAGACACTCAGGAACAGGGCAACGACTCAGTGTTGTGTTCCTCCAGCTACCGGATGACACAGACAATGCTCTTGTGGTGTACAGTGATTCACTACCAGATCGTTATCATCAGGACTTTATGCAGGCGATTGAATCACCGGAAGGACAAGCTGCAAGGAATTTGTATGAAGTTCTAGGTCGTAAAGTATTCTGGCATGGCACCACCATGCTTGAAACTCTGCACAAAGAACGACATTTGGTCAAGATTCCAACCGATCAAATTATCATGACTCCAAACTCGAATACTAGTATTCCGTTGAATGATATTCTGAAAGAAATGGGAAAGATTACAGTTTCCGATAAGGTAATTGAGACAAATGATACCACACAAACTACGCCAGAATCTCAGGTTGACGTTAATGTAGACGCAAGTAAGCAAGATGAAAACAAACAGATTGCGCAAAACTTGTTGATGCAAGCTGAACTATTGGCAGCCGATGCGGAACGTAAGCGCAAAGAGGCATATCAATATGATCCTTCGTTAGCCCCTAAGGAAAATAAAGTAACTATCACTACAGTAAACGCAGATGCAGATCCCACAAAGAAGCGTGGGCGCGGACGCCCACCGAAGACAGTAGAGGCATAAAGCATGAATCGTAGTGCAATACTAAGCAAAATAGAATCAGAACGTCTACGGCAGTTAGACTTGCCTGGAAGTGAATTAGATGCGACCAATACTCCGAATGATTGGATTGCTATTGCATCTTATTATCTGGCTCAAGAGGCTCGTAGGGCATCTACGATTACTACGGACTCAGGCGAGTTTGAAAGAGAACTAATCAAGGCAGCGGCCGTTATAGTCGCTGCCTTGGAACACATCGAAACAATGAAAACCAAAGGTGAACTGGTATAAATGGAATACGATAGAGAAGGTGAATTTGAGCGTATCATGGAAGAAATCTTCCCAATGAGTATTCCTGCTCAATTCGTAAAAAATCTCGTTGTTAAACTAAACAACGGGCAAAGCGTAATTCTCAAAGGAGATGAATTACTACAGCCACTACCAGTATCAAACGATCTTAGCTGGGACAAACTAGTGGAACAATTTGACAGAATCGAAGACATTGAAGTGTTTATCGACATGCCTGCAATTCAAAACAATGTTGCGTTCAACGTAAAGCAAATCCTAAGCACACATTTCCAAACACATTATAAGAAAAAAGATGATTAACATGATACTAGCTGCCGATGAACACGGTGGCATCGGATACAAAAACGGTCTACCATGGCCAAAGATTTCAACGGATTTGAAATATTTCCGAAAGATTACACAGGACAATGTAGTAGTAATGGGATCAAACACGTGGCGCAGTCTCGGAATTTACGCTCCGCTAGATATGCGTATCAATTACGTTATCTCATCGCAGAACCCATTCAAATTCCCAAACGCATACGACATCTACGATCCAACACAGGAAACATTAGAGGATATTCTAATGTCAATTGAGTGGCGGCACCCAGGTCGTGAAATTTTTGTCATCGGAGGAAAGACACTCTATGATGCAACTCATCACTTGTGTGATAAAGTTTACTTAACCAACGTACTCGGAAAGTACAAATGTGATACATTTTGCGATGTTCCAGAATACCTCAAAGGTAGAAGCATTATCAGTTCAGTAACGGAACCGGGTGATCAGAATACACCAACTGTACAATTTACGATATGGGAGTCTTAAATGAAAAGAACCAACTGGGCAGAAGATGATTACCTAGACCTTTTATACACAGTATTACACACAGGCGAAATCAGAGATCAAGAACGCACAGGTGTTGGAACAAAATCACGTTTTATGGCGTGGAACAATTATGACTTGCGCTCTGGCTTTCCGCTGTTGACCACAAAGAAAGTAAACTTCAAAGCAGTTGCAAGTGAACTGTTGTGGTTCATTGAAGGTTCAGATGACGAACGTAGACTTGCAGAAATTCACTATGGACAATCACGGGAAGAACTAGTAGGTAAAACCACCATTTGGACTGCAAATGCAGACGCACAGGGTAAAGACCTTGGTTATGAGAACACAGACACCGTAAAGCGTCTAGGACCAGTTTATGGTGTTCAATGGCGCAATTGGAACGGTATAGACCAACTTGCAGAGTTGATTGAAAATATCAAAAAGAATCCACAATCACGTAGGCATCTTCTTTCTGCTTGGAATGTATCGGACATCAGCGCAATGGCACTTCCGCCTTGTCACACATTCTCACAATTTTATGTGAATAATGAAGGTGAACTATCGTGCAGCCTTTATCAACGTAGTGCAGATTTATTCCTAGGTGTCCCATTTAATGTCGCATCATACTCGCTTCTTACACACATGATTGCACACGTTTGCGATCTTAAAGTTGGTGAGTTTATTCATACAATAGGCGATGCTCACATCTATATGAACCACAAGACTGCGATTGAAGAACAACTATCTAGGTCTGAGGATATTCGTTCATTTCCGAAGATAACCCTCAACCCAAACGTAAAGAACATCGATGATTTTACGATGGATGATTTTGACATTATTGGATATGATCCACATCCATTCATCAAAGCAGATATGGCGGTATAATAGTTTATAAACAGAACACCATGTGTGTTCTGTTAAACCTGCTTGCATTTATAGCAGTATGCATTAACGTAGTATCAACGATGTAAGTCGAACCAAACGGCATACGTATTACGTTGTCGTCTACAACCATAAAACAATTCTCGTTAGTTACAATTGGAATATGTAATCTTGGTGTCGGATCCTTATGATAAGTTAAGCATGTCTTCCACTCGGACAACATAAAACGACCCCGTACAGCCCCATAGTCTTTGTACAATGTTTCAACTACTTCTCCTATGTGAGTACCTTCAAACATTTCTGTAATTGTATCAAACTGCTTCTCTTTTAGAATTATTTTTCTTGGTTTGGGTGAACCCCCTAATTTCGGATCATACCCCTCCCAATCTAACGCAAGACTTTGACCACCTTCAATATATTGAACATCACCAGAAACCTCTGCACGTCTTTGTACGCACATCTGGCGCTTATGATCTAAAAGAAACTTTTCTATTTCTAATGTATTGTATTCATGTACCAATTGATCGTAATCGAAATCAAGTTTCAGGTCTGTTAGCATTTTTCGTCTCCGAAGTCAAATCATTTTTAAATTCTTGTAGCGCATACGATATACACATCCTATTCGTATACCCACCTCTGTCAAAATATTTATGCTCTTTACTATCCGAAATACCAAATATAACAGTATCACTTGGTGTTATGTCGAAGTCTTTACATACTTCTAATTGTGTTTCTCTGTACTTGTTGTAAATATAATCTGGATCAAAATTCTGCATCAATTCTGAATGAAACGATTGTCCAGCCATTTGAGTATACCAATGACGATCTTGCACGCGCAAGGGGGTATTGTTGTTATGGCGTGAGTACAATATTCCAGTACGTATGCCACCAGTCGAAAACGATTTACTTAGACTAAAAGCAACATGAGTTATGCTTTCGGACGAAAGGTCTAGGTCTTGTACTGCGGCAATGCCAAAAAAGCAGCAATCTATGAACACTTTAATCGCACGTTCTTCGCACGTCTCTATGATAGAATTCCAGTCTTTATGTACATTACCTGATGCACTAAAAGGATAACTCACTATCAATGCACTATAAGACGGTATGTGTTTTATATCTTGCAACACAGTTATACCAAGGTCATCGTGATAATTGTATTCGCCATGTAGTACATATATTTTCTTATTCAAGTAATAAAAATCATTGAATGCTTCTGTCACACCATTAGTAATGTATCTATGCTCAAAACTATCCAATCCGTGTATTTTGAATAGTTTGCTGCTGAGTATCCAATCGTGGTACGTCTTCTTAAATTCGGCTTGATCGAACACAAGAGGATTATCCGATGATGAATTAAATAAGTTGACGCCCGTAAGAACGTCAACTACATTTTTATCTACAATAGGTTTTGCTTTTCGTATCGTATTGGCACGTTGTTCAAATATATCTGCTATAAATCTATCTATAGTTGACATTATTCAAAACTTTCTCCCGGATAGATCGGAACTTTAAACCCAGGCGCTCGTTTTGGAATCTTACTATCTGCACTACTAACACAACTGTTAGACACGCATGGCATTGGCTTATCGAACAGTTTAAACCCACTTTCGACATAACCTAACGGCGCATCACTGCAACTATATGAGCGTTTAATCGTACCATCAGGCTCTCGTATAATAATACCTTTAAACCCACTAGTGCATTCCCAACCGTTGAAGTTATTGAAATTAAAAGCGTTAAAACGCTCCGCTTGGTCCATGTAGTATTTGGTACCTTTACTATCTTCAAATTCAATTTGCATGATAGGAGGTACATTTGTGTCATCTCCGTTTAGTTTACCTTGCATCCACATATTCTGCGCGGGTTTGGGTCGCGTTACTTTTACTCCTGTCGTCTTTTGAAGTTCAGTTGTATAATCTCGCTGTGGCATACCATTACGCATAATCGCAAGTTGTTCATCTGTGTAGCCACTGACAACAAAAGATGCTGTTGGGTCAGACTGCGGCTTGAGTGTTACGTTGATACCACGATTATGAAAATATAATGCATTATTCCAATCACGTTCGAACCACTCTGGTACTAGAACCATGTTAATAGTTACTTGTACGTCATGTTCCATACAGAAAAGTAATTTATCTGCGAATTCTTCCTGTTTTGCGTATTCACTATGAAATGATGCGGTAATACTTGCACGATGAAACCTAGACACTACATCACAGTATTCTTTATGCCACTTTAGATTTCGTGACATATTAGTTGTCATATGAACAGAAGTATAGTTGGTATTGTCAACATCATCAGCAAGATGTCTAAGAATGTCAAGGTATCCTGGGTGAAACGTAGGCTCGCCACCAGAAAGACTAAAGTGAAAACTATTGAAACCATTGTCACGGGCTTGCCTCTTTATTTCATCAATCGTTGCCAAACATAGTTCTGTTGGGCGATGGTCCTTACGATCAGAACGAGCATAGGGCCAGCAGTACGAACACTTATAATTGCAGAAACGACCTAGTAACCAAGATACCGAAAATAAGTCTCGATATAAAAGTGTGCGTTGGCCAACCTTAACTATATCGTCATATGGTATTGCAGTAAAATCATACTGCGACCAATAATTGGCATCTTTTTCAATTTTATCTGTCATGTTTTATTATACTATATTTTCTTGTTCTTGTCAAGTTCATCTATAATTTCTGGTACATGTGGGAAAAGCGCATCCCAATCGTACTCAGGTCGCACACGTTTAAAATACTCAAATTTTTCACGTATCGCATCGCCTCCGTCGTGCCCGACTCTATTGCCCACCAGGGTTTTAATGTTCTTTAAATGATCAGCATATTGTAAACCATTTTTTTCACAAAATTCGATTGCAGGATCCAAATACGAACTGTAATGAGAAGGAATATCTAGCGGAGACATATCATATTCTAGTGCCATATTATGGTTGAATAGTTCAAAGAGACGTTTTGGCTCAGAACCGATTTTCTCATATTCAGAAACGATTAAATCATAAAAATACTTAACAAACTCGGCAGTATGAGGCAAGCTGTACAAATTAACAGTCGGTGAAATTCTTACTTCTATGTTCTCTTCGGCTATCAATTTTTTTATATTTTTGATAGCACGGTCCCAAGAAATACCAGTTCGTATGGCTTCGCATTTATCGCCCAAACCATCGAGGCTACAATCAAATACCCATCGAACATTACGATCACTTCTAACTTCATTTAGGTACTGTTCTAACACCTTGTCTTTTGTGTTTATATTTGTACTCATGATGATTACAATTTTCTCTTTTGGTACGAATTTTAAAATCCTTCGTATATATTTGAGGGTGTCAGGATTATACGTAGGCTCGCCGCCACTAAAAAAGAAATAATATCTTTCTTCATCATAAGTTTTGTTTCTTAGGTGTTCGGTAAACTGATAACTTATGCTGTCTTCCCATTCCTTGTTTGCGCGTCTGATAGGTTCTCTCAATTCTTTAGCCCAACTTGAGCTATCTTTCGAGCCACAATATATACACTTCAAGTCACACGCACTACTCAAAACTAATTCATATGTAGTAAGGTTATCTTTCTTGTATAGTTCTAGCTTTTCCTCAGGTGTGAATTCTTCTTTCCATAAATTCCAAGTTCTAAACAAGCTGTTTGGTTCAGTCTTAACACAAGTAGCACAACCAAGTTCGGGAAGTTGATTTACGAATAACATATCCGCCTTTCTGGAAAGGTATTCAGAATTTTCAATAAACACATTGTTACGCTGTATTTCTTCCAGTGAAAGTTTTATATCTTGCGTTTTACAGCAATTCTTGACGGAATTATAAGTAAATCGGATATTTAAGTCCGTAAACATTTTACTGCAAATATACTGTGTCATTAGTATTCCCCGAACGCCCACTTGCGCTCTAGGCACCACCAGCATTTACCACAGGGGGTCTGCTCGAAATCTGGATCGAACCTACCCAATGGTTTTGCCTCGCAACTGCGGGTCAATGGGAGCAAAGTATCTCTAACCCCGAAGTAATCAAACATGTGAGCTACAAATTTCTTGTCTATATTTGCCATTGGGTTCCAATAGTTGCCGTCCCAAATCGGCATGTTAGGAGTCTCTCTATCTGGTAGAACTACATCACGTAATTGTACAATCTTACCTTCGATGTTCTCAATTGTGGTGTCTCCTGTCATCGGTTTCTGTGTAATACCACTGACCATTGCTTGAATTCTACCGTCTTGAAATAATTTACCTTCTACCTCATGAAAATATTCAACCGCCTGTGCGTCTCGGTAGTATACATAATGTATATCGAAATTCTTGAAGTCGAGTTCCTCGACTATAAAGTTAATTACATCTGCTGCTTTTCTACCATTCCAACGGTCCTTAAGATCGTTTGAACAAGTAATGACATTCACTGTCACATCTAGATTTTCGTCTTTGATGTATTTACAAACCGCATACAGAAGTATCGCACTGTCTGCACCGCCGGAACAATTTACTCCAATTTTTTTATAGTATTGTGGTAATTTAAATTCTACGGTATGTCCATTGTGTTCTATAATCATTAAACTATTCCTTATATTAAAATGTTCCGAACGCCCACTTGCGCTCTAGGCACCACCAGCAATCACCGCATGGAGTCTTTTCAAAATCTGGATCGAATGTCTTGTCAGGATCTGGTACCGCCTCACAACTCCGAGTCAATGGCAACAGGGTATCAGTAACGCCATAAAGGTCATAGATTCCCGCCACTAGTTTTTTGTCAACATTTTGAAATGGCATGTAAAACGCTTGCATCGTACCACGGTTGCGTATTCTCATGGCCTTGGGGGTTTTTTTATTCTGAACGTTTCTAATATCAAGTGCATCGTCCATTAAGTTGATCGTAACACCAGAAGCGTTTTCTACTGAGGTGTCCGAAGATAGTGGGTTCGAAGTGATGCCACTCAATAGTAAATCAATTCGTTCATCAGCAAATAATGCGTCTTCAATTTCATGAAAATATTTATCGTCTTGTATGTCACGATAATATGAATAATGCATATCAAAGTTCTTAAAGCCGGTATGTTCAATTACAAAATTGATAACATCTGCTGCTTTACGTGGGTTCCATCGATCTTTGAAATCATTACCACAAGTGAGTACGCTTACTGTTGTATCGTCTCTATTGTTTTTCATTAGAAAGTCTATAGTCAATAGCAATAGTATCGCGCTGTCTGCGCCACCGGAACAATTCACTGCTACTTTTTTATATTCTTCTGGGATGTCGAAATCAATCGACTGTGTTTTGTCAATACTATATAGTTTCATTTCCATTCATCCTATCAAATTTGTATACCAATGCTTTGAGTGTACCTTTATTTACTGTACTTTTCATTTCCATGAATTCTGGATTAAGTTTAGGTACATGATAATTAAATATACTCTTTGCATGTTCGTCAGTCTTTGCTTTTGGTACACACAGTCCACATCCACAAAATGTTTTAGGACAACGTATCAGTGGTATGTTACCAGTTTCAACTTTTTCTTCTAACTTGTCGCAAAATTCATCAAACTCTGAGGCTTTGCATATCGGTCCCAATTCTCCATTCAAATCAACTTGGCATGTTTGGTGATGCCAAATTTCATCAATTTCTTGATGTATGTATAGGAAGTACCAATTGATCATGCAATTCCAACCTTGAAAGTTGTTATTACTCACAAATCTAGACTGCACCCAACCGTTATCTTCTAGTAATTCCATATCCCTGCCGCCGCAACACGGACGACCTATAGATTGTCCAATTGTTTTTTGCGATTTACTTACAGACTTGATTGGTTCACTAGTAGATGGGTTAGACACTTTTCTTGCTTTATCCAATTTGGGATCAAGTTTTGTATTTTTCTTACGATCCCAATAATCATTCAACCATGCCATTTGTTCTTCGGTATATGTATGTATAGTTTTATCTTTCAGACCTTGTTTGACATCACCCTGATCTCCGATTACCCGAGGAATATAACTAACCCCTATGTCTTCCAACCAATCACATAGTTCGATACATTCATTAAAATAGTCTTCACGTTCATGAAACATAACATTAACTTTGAATCCATAGCCTTCTTCGTGCATGATACGAATGTTTTCCCTAACTCGTGCCTTTTGATCAGGAGTACCCTCGCAATGCCAGCTTAACGTGGTATAATCCGTGTTCTTCATAACGAGACGCAACTTACGTTCACTATAAAATCCGTTAGTAGTCAACGTGCGTTTCCAATGGGGATAGTTCTCTTGTAGATATACCAAGAAGTCAAAGAACGCAGGATTTACAGTTGGCTCACCGCCAGTAAAACTAGCAGAAATAATGAATGGATCCTTACGTTTGGAGTTGTAAATATTGTGATATCTTTCTAATGCATCAGCAGTCTTCTTTAGCTCCTCAAAACTAGCAGTTGCGCTCCAATTGTTCTTTCTATGAGGAGGGCAGTATGTACATGCATATGTACACTTTCTACCCAAGTCCCAAATAACCATTAATTTATTTTCTTTTTTGTCGTCTACTGCACAAAAGCTCATTATTTCAATCCATATTCTGTTCGCATCATATCTAAGTGCGGAAATGTTGTATAGAAGTCCCACGTCGGATAAGTCTTCTGATAAATGCTGTTCACATAATCTATTTTGTTGAAGAAGAATTCAACTTGATCGGTCGTCAACGTATCTGCTAGCTGTCCTGTTACACTAAAAAAGTAGTCCTTTTCGTATACGACATTTCTAAAATCTTTTGCCAATTTTTCAAATATGGCATTAGCTTTTTGAATATTTTCTTTGGCGTATTTACTAGGCAAGTATGATGTTTGCATCCATTTTGGGTCTTCTAGTGCATTGAAGGCAATCTCCACAAACTTAATGTCTCCAGTAAATGGTTTTCCTTCTACTAGATTGTTTCGTATCACACCATCTATGTACTCTGCCATTTCATGTATGTATGGTAAATTCAATCCACTGACTACTGTGAAACTGCGTACATGATTTACACAACTATCTTTAGACATCCAAGTACCGAAGTTTCTTTTGATTTGGTCGAAGTCTGCTCCGTGCCTAACCATAACTTGATCATGCGCGCCATCTTGGCTCAACATAATCTTAGTGTTCCACCCAGCAGCTTTATATTTTTCAAACATTTCATAGAAGCGTTCATTTAATTTGTCTTTACTAGTACCATTTGTCGTTATTTCTATCGTGAACTGCTTTCCTTTCGCAATCCCCTCACGCCCTGCTTCAATGAATAAATCCGCGTGGGTGTACATTTCGTTGTGGAGCGTAGGTTCACCACCTAGATATGCAATATTCATACCATAAGTTGCGTCTTTGATTGATTTTATTGCAAATTTAATCATTGAATCAGTGAAACGTTGGACGTACTCACCTTTATAATAATCAGACTGCGAAAGCCACGCGTCATACCCAGCGCCGTCGCTGTCATTAGTATCGCGATCTTTATACCATATTTTGCGCAATGTATTACTGTTGCCGACCCAACACATAAAACATCCAAGATTACATGTGCTGTTCATCCAAAATTCTATACGTTCTGGATATGCTTCGTCTGTAGGAATAGAACGATTTCCAAATATAGATGTATAACTGGGACCATGGTGCAGTCTCATACTTGTTATACCACGATCCTCTTTTTTCCAACACTGCTGACAATCCGAATGTTTGATGTTATCATACAATGCCTGCTTGCGTTCAATCAATGCTGGTAGCTTAGTAAAGTAATCATCTCCCAGTCTATCAAACTCCTCTGCATTAAATTGTATTGGTCTAGCATCACAACAAGCTGAAAATTCACCTATCTCTGGTTGAAATTTATAAACCGTGTAGTTCATCGGACAATGTAACTGTTCAAACCTAGCATCCATCGAAAATATTCTCCATTTCTGGGAAGGTAGCACTAAAACTGTTATTACGCTGTCTATCACATAACTGTAGATATTGCTTTAGCTCTGGTAGTCTCTGGCTCCAGTCTTCACTTTCCATAAACTGTAGCATACCTTCCAATCGTTTTAATCCGTAGCCTGCGTTGACGAAATCTTCTTTAGATACCTTACCTTTGTGCCACTCCGGAATTCCTAATTCCCAATTCTCTTCCCACCAAGGGTAGAATTCTTCATACTTCTTACGACATTTTTCCTTGAATTCCTTTGGTAGTACTTTAACATTAAGATGCGGAGGATGATATACAAAATG
>OBNN01000072.1_pt1 | contig 11045 bp, 11 predicted proteins | sample 1470811 | NCBI WGS metagenome assembly OBNN01 (sample SAMEA3275570, study PRJEB22092) | marine metagenome | biome: Estuarine Biome; feature: Surface Water; material: Coastal water | collected 2014-06-21T11:15:00+00 | depth 1 m
TTCACAGAAGCCACAGGAAGCATATCGCCTGAAGAAACTTCCAGTACCTGATGGAGCTGGCAACCTAGCTTACCCAAATACAGTGACCACATCAAGGTTACGGTTGAAGGGACGAGGGCGTAGTATGCGTTTCCGTTTTGATAGCACTTCAGGGCATGACTTCCACCTACTCGGTTTTGACAGGATCGGTGGGGTAAACCCAAGGTAACTAAATGATTATTCGTAAAGCAAAACAAGATGACATCTTTGACCTCCTGGTGTTAGCACGGGGCTTCTCTCGGGAGGCTCCTGCTATGCACAAGTGGGACAAGGAGAAGACAGAGGCAATGCTCATGGCTTGCATCGAAGGTACACACACCACGATCCTTGTGATGGAACACGAAGGTGAAGTTGTTGGTGGTATCGTAGGTGTCGTGCAGCCTCTGTTTATGTCACAGACTGTGGTAGCCTCAGAGCTTGCATGGTTTGTGGACCCAGCACACAGGGGCAAAGGTGCACTCAAGTTAGTCAAGGCATTCGAAGGCTGGGCCAAAGAGATGCAGGCAGACTACATCACAATGGCTGACATCCGTGGTATCGCGGACCTAAGCAAGTTATATGAGCGCATGGGTTACGAGTTGACCGAAGCCGCTTACAGCAAAAAGGTAGAATAAAATGGCAGCAACAACATTAGCAGCGATTGGTACCTACTTCGGTGCCACAGCAGCAACGGCAGCAGCAGTAGGTGCCACAGTAGTTGGCGCAGGTGTCGCAGGCGCATCAGCAATCGGTAGCGCAAAGGCACAGCGCCGTAGCGCAGCACTACAGCAACGTCAGGTAGACCTACAGGCACGTCGTCAGAGACGTCAGGCTATCCGTCAGGCACAAGTACAACGCGCACGGTCATTGGCACAGGCTCAAGCAGCTGGTGCAGCTGGTGGCTCCGCACAAGGCGGTATCGCAAGCGTTAGCTCACAACTAGGCTCAGGTCTTGGCTATGCGTCTCAACAGACAGCACTAGGCTCTGGTGTCATGTCAGCTAACCAACAGGCACAGAACTGGGCAACCTTCGGGCAGCTTGGTGGTGCCGTTATGAACTTTGGTATCCAAGGTGGTGGTCTTAATGGGATCTTCCCACAGCAGGCACCTAACCAAGCACAGACACCGAACTACTTCCCATCTTAATAAGGGGTCATCATGACTGAGTATTCACCTAAGACGAATTTGCCTCTCGATGCAATCGTGAAGAGCACACCACTGGATGGCATCCAGCAGTCCTTCCGTATCGACAGCTATGATCGCGTAGACAACCGTGGTATCGACATCAGTGTGGCTACTGGTCAGACACCTGAAGAAGTAAACACCAAGGTCACTAACGGAGATAACAGCCCAGTTGTCGAGGCTAAGAACTCCGTCGGTGATGTGGTTGGTGACACTGTCACTAATGCCATTAACAACAATGAGGATCAACAAGTAGCGGCCTCTAAAATCTTAGACACACAAGAGAAGAAGAGTGGCATGGATGCTTTCTCTGACTTCATCTTGGAGGACGCACTGACAGTCGATGATCCTAACTACAACCCACGTCTAGCTAACCTGTATCGTAACCAGCAGATTGCCTTTGAGGTAATGTCTGAGCGTTTCAAAGGTGCACAGGAGAAGGGTGTAGTAGGAACCACACTAGACTTTATGGATCGCTACTTACTTCGTCAGATTGGCATTGGTACATACGAAGACATCACCCGTCGCTCTGAGCGTAAGGGCCTTGAGCTTGCACAAGCAGCAGCAGGCATGGGTGGTGACGAGTACCGTGAGTACATCGAAGCGTATGCAGACGAGCTAGCCGAGGAAGGTGTCTTCCGTGGTGACAACTGGTTTGCCTATCAGGATGGACTTAACGAAGCAGTGAATGCTGGTGTTGATCCTAATGCAGGCTTCAACCAAGTTATGGGTGGCTTAGACTTATTAGGTGCAGGTGCACTCGTCAAAGCGCCCCTCAGAGGCGTAGGAAAGGTTGTCACTAGGGTTGGTAAGGTAAAGGGCGTTAAGGCCGCTGACGAGGCCGTAGAGCGGCTCTCAGAGGCAGGTGTACGCTCACACCCTGAGGTACAGGACGAACTTATGGCTGGCGCACAGTCAATCACTAAGGACGAACTGGCTGTAGGCCCAACACTGAGCCGAACAAACAAAATCTTTACAGACAACAAGCTGGTCAAGGAGATACAGGAGCTTTCTAAGTCTGGTAGCTTCGGTCGTATGGCCTCTAAGGCTGACATTGATGGCCTAGCTGGGCAGATTTCTGCTCGGTTGTCTAAAATCTCAAGTCGCCCACTGGCTGACTACAACGTAATCGACCGTACGGGCCTTGGTGACATGGCAGTACAGGTGAAAGTCGGTAAGATTTCTGACGGTACACCCTACCGTGGGCAGGCAGCTGCAACTACAGCCGCTAAGTCTATGCAAGAGAAGTCTGGCTTGGCCGCTAAGGTGGTACAAGTTGACGCTGACGACATCTCCAAGGGCTTCTATGTGGAGCTTGAGGAAACCATGGACCTGACACGCACGGCTAACGCTGTGGATGTGGCTGGTGTAACAGAAAACATTTTGGCTAAGGCATTGGGATCAACCCGTGCAGTAGACGATCTAAACTTAAACACGCTGGCTAACATGTCAGAGAGCGGACAAGGTGCGATACGTGAACGTGTCATGCCACTGCTCAAACCATTGGAGAAACTTAAGTATGACAGCAAGGTTGCACTTGGCAAAGTCTTCCGCGAACTGCGGGATGGACAAGATGCCTACATCAGAGAAGGCTACACAGAAGCAGAGTTCAGAGGCAAATTCAAAATGCACCACCCCAAGGGGCAAGATGCTACGGATGCAGACATCGATGCTTTCTATGCAGCTAAAACGCTTAATGATACAGCTTACATCTTGCAAGCTAATAGGCTCGCCTCCCGATATGTCACAAAAGGGTACAAAGCGGTCGGCATTAACGACGTCCATGTTCCAGCCAAAAAAGTAGACGACGTACTACCAGACGACACAGTGCTCCTTGATGGAGCCACAGGTCGTGCAATCTACAGCCAAGACTTAACGGATGACTTAGCTATCTGGAAGCTCGACCGTGAGCTTGAGGGTGGCGTAGAGTATGTCACACGTCCTAAGAATGTACGCTCTATTCAATATGAGGATGTACTTTCGTATAACGCAGGTGGACGTCGTGCAAACCCTGATGCTAAGTACTTTGCAACCACAAAGGACAACAAGGCGCTCTTCACTGCATTTAGTGAGAAGCAAGTAGTGTCTGGTGTGGAAGACATCAACACACTGATGAGAGCCGCTCGTGCAGCTGGTAAGCAGATTGACGAACTCGTAGATGAGCTCGATGGTCTGATCCCTAGCCGTAACAAGTGGAACCCTGACATCGAGAACACAGCTGACTTTGTGGCTTGGCTCGGGAAGAAGGGTATTCGGACTACGGACGACATCTCTTACAAAGCTCGTGATGGTGTGGTAGAAGGCGCTGGAGACCTGTACAACGGTATGAACATGGCTGAGTACCAGAGAGCAACAACCCGTCGTTCTGACGAAGTGCTTATGGAGTACGGTGGCAAGGAGACCTTTAACGAGAACCCAATCAAAGCTATGGTTGACCAGTTTAGTGAAGCGAGTGCAGAGTACTCTTTCCGTAACTACAACTACAATGCTAAGACTGCGTGGCTCAAAAAGGCCCTACGTGTTGACACGTTGCCTAAAGGCACTGACGTGAACGCACTGTTCCGTGAGACCACAGTAACTGGTAGTGGTGCCACAGACCGTAAGCTCCGTAGCCTACGTAGTATCATTGAGCGCCGTGAGAGCCTGTCTAGCCCAGCAGTTGGTGCTTTACAAGACTACGGTAAGAAGCTCGAAGAGTTCGTATTCGACTATTCAGGTGGACGCGCACGTATCAAGACTGGTGGTGCTGAAGGTGCATTGCTTAACATTGGCTTCCAGTCAGCGTTTGGCTTCTTGAACATCTCACAGTTCTTCCTACAGGCTACACATGCTGCAAGCATTTTTGCTATCAGCCCTAAGGCTGGCGGTGAAGCAGCAGCTATGGTCATCCCAATGAGGGCCGCTATGCACTCAGGTTCTGAGGCAGCTAAGAAGTTGGCATACAAGCGGATGGCTAAGGTTTCCACCCTCTCAGCTGAAGACTTTGCAGATTACGAGAAGTACTTGCGTACCTCTGGTCGTGACCTTGTGGAGAACGATGCAATCGAGAAGGGCACAGGCGCAGGCTTCGGTGTATCTTGGTGGGAAGGCTCACGCCTACTCCCTGAGAGCGTACAGAAGGCAGGCGGTGTAGCTGCTCGTGGTACCAAGAAGGCACTTGACGTTGGCCTCTTCTTCTTTAACGAGGGCGAACGGTTGTCTCGCCACACTGGTATCATGACAGCGTTTATCGAGCAGCGTCGATTGTTCCCTAACGTGAAGCCTTTGTCTGACGAAGGACGCGCTTGGATCACACGTCGTGAGCAAGACCTTACGTTCAACATGACCACAGCATCTCGTGGTGCTTGGCAGTCTGGTTTGCTTAAGGTTCCCACACAGTGGTTGTCCTACTCAATGCGTACCATGGAGGCACTCGCCTTTGGTGGTGGCTTGAGCAAAGGTGAGCGTGTACGTCTGGGCATCATGATGACCATGATGGGTGGCACAGCAGGGTTTGGTGCTAACAGACTGGCTGACTATGCTGGTGAGGCATTCGGGGTTGAACCTGATAGCGTCGCTTACACCACAATCAAGTATGGCGTCACGGACGCAATTGGCTCGTGGGCACTGTCTGGTATATCTGGCGAAGAAGTACGTACCGCATTCGGTACTCGTATCGCTCCGCTTACAGCATTCACTGACCTGTATCGTAAGGTCACTGAGGAGAGCACAGTGTCTGCACTGGCTGGTCCATCAGGTGAGATTGCTGGTGGTTTGGCCAATGCTGGCCTTAACGCCCTCATGGGTGGTGTGGACCTTATCGTCAACGGTGACGGGTATGGACGTGAGACCTTCATGAAGGACTTCCATCGTGTAATGCGAACCCCTTCAGGTATCGACAACTTGTACAAAGCTCGTGAGATCATGATGACTGGCGTGTATCGCTCTAAGACAGGCACTACACTCCCAATGGAGTTCACTGATGTCGAGGCTGTCATGCAGGCTATTGGGGTTACCAACTTCAAGGTAGCCGAGTACTACGAACGCAAGGGTGACATCTGGCGTAAAGAGGGTGAGGCCCGTGACTTCACGAAGCAACTACAGAATGACTTCCGCTTGGCCTTGGCTAGGTACGAACGTGACCCTGTAGCTGGACGTAAGTTTATGGACGAGATCGGAGCTCGTATCGAGTTCAGTGGTTTCTCTCCCTTGGTCAAGTCACAGATGCGTAGGAACTTAGCACGGTCAGAAGGCAACGGTGTTGTTGATATGGCACTCAAACTAATCAGCGAAGGCAACGACTATGGTGCCTCCGTAATTGAAAGTCTAAACTAGGAGTGGACAATGGGATTATTCGATCCAAAAGTAGATGCGAATATCGCCCCAACACAACAGGTATCTGCAGGTCCAAGTGGCTTGCAGGTACTTGGTGGTGTACTTGGTGGTGCTATCAACGCATACGGTGCTGGCATGAAGGTAGCAGCAAGCTCTGCACCCTCATCAGCAGAACGTAGATCAGCACTAGAGGACGCACAGCTTGTGGGCCTCTCTGACAGTTTGCTCAAAGTTGAAGCACTACGCCGCGATGGACGTACAGCTGAGGCTGACCGTGCAGAACAAGTAGTACTAGCCAACGCAGCACGTGATGGTGTGGACTTGAGCTCTGGTCAAACCAAGGCGCTCTTCCGTGCCACAACAGGGCGTGACCCAGCACACATGGGTATGTCACAAGAGGAAGTCGTAACTGAGCAGCTTATGCAGTCGCCTGAGTTCCAGAACAACTTCATTGCTTCGTATGCTTCAGGTACAGATATGAGCCCCGAGGAGCGTAAGAACTTTGCTCTGGCACAGATTGCTCGACAGCAGGGCCACAACCTAATGATCCAGAACGACAAGATTGCTTGGCATGAGGGTCGTAGTGAGGCATTCACTGGCGCTATCGGTGCATTCAGAGCCACAAACCTTGGTGCCCTTACCCTTGCTGCACAAGAAGGTCGTATTATCCCTATCGGGACCATTGACCAGCAACAAGCTACGTGGGAAGCACAAAAGCAACAGATTGTGGCTATGCGTCCTACTGGACTTGAGGACAAAGACTGGAAAGTCGTAAAGGACCAGATCGATGGTGTAGATGCAACCTTCACGTTTCTTCGTAGTATCTCTACAGGTGAAGCGATTGACGGACGTATTGCACAGGCAGCTTCAGCAGCTATCTCTCAGATGGACATCAGTGACGTTAAGAAGCAGATGCTCACTAAGACAATCAAGGACCCCAATGCGTTCTTACAGTTCAACATTGTTGACCCTAGTGAGATGAAGGACCTGCTTGAAGCAGCTGCGGTGTCCCCTTTCGACAAAGGTGAGTTCGGTCTAATCTCAGACCCTAATGTTGACACTGGTAACAATCCAGACGGTTCTCCTAAGTTGTTCCCTGATAGTATCATGCAGGACATCTCAGGCAAGGACCCAGCCGAGCTACTCAAGCAGGCTAGTGGTGTTGTCAAAGGTATCAATATTGGTGGCACAGAGAACATCATGAATGACGCAGACAACCGTGATGGTGTGGTCTCAACACTAAGCAAAGCCTTCGCAGCTATGACCACAATCTCTAAAGACAACAAAGAGTTTGTCTCTGGTGCTAAGGTCAACGAAGTGTTCGATGGTACAGTCATGGCGGCTATCGGTAAGGTAGCTGAGGTTAGCCCTTCACAGGCACGTACGCTTTACCGTCAGGGTGAAGAGGCACTGAACCAGCAGGATGCAGTAGCTACAGCAGCACTACAGAACCTCATTAGCAGGAGCGCAGGCTTTGGCTACGAGAACGGTAAGGTAGTCATGAACGCTGAGGCTATGGAGAACTTAGGCTTTGACCAAGGTATCCAAGATAAGTTCACATTGGCAGCTGACAAGTACTACGCTGGTGACCTTGCGGCTATGTTCGCAGACCAAGGGCGTCGTATCAACCCAACAGACCTTGAGACTAAGCAAGCTCGTGATCTAGCCCGTGGTGGCATGGTGGCTGGCCTTAACAACGGCATCAAACAGCTGAACGACATGGCAACTACAGTGAACACCATCCGCAATAAGCGTAATGAGTTCCGTACAGCAGCAGATGCACTGACACCACAGCCTGAAGCAGCTTCTGAGGATACTCAGGCACTGGTAGCAGGTGCTACACTGGGTGGTATCGAAGCTACATCTATCCGTGGCTTTGAGACTATCGCTGAAGACACACCATTCCTCAATGAGGTGGCTAAGGTAGGTAACCGCTTGGGTGTTAGCCCAACAGACTTGCTTGCAGCTATTTCCTTCGAGACTGTGGGAACCTTTATGCCAAGCATCAAGAACCCTAACGGTTCAGCTACTGGCCTCATCCAGTTCGTTGAAAGCACAGCCGAAGGTCTTGGTACTAGCACTAAGGAACTTGCTGGTATGTCTCGCGTTGAGCAGATGGCTTACGTTGAGCAGTACCTCAAACCGTTCAAGGGCCGTATGAAGAACCTTGGTGACCTCTACATGGCAATCCACTGGCCTGCTGGTGTAGGCAAAGGCGATGACTATGTGATGTACGAAGCTGGCTCGAAAGAGTACGACGGTAACAAGAACCTTGACCTTAATGGTGACGGTACAGTTACACGTGGTGAGACCCTAACACGCCTCAACAGCGTATTCAAGGGTGGCCCTGCTATCTCTGTATCTACACTAGAGCCTGCAAGCTCAGGCGCAGGACCAGAGATTGGTGGTGTACCAGCACAACCAGCAACACCCGAGGGTCTAACCCTTAAGGACGCTGTTCAGGTAGCAGCCACAGGTGCAAATGCTTCACGTGTTGGTCGTGTACAAGACTTAGAGACTTTCGATGATGCACAGCGTGATCGTGAGCCTTCACGTACAGAAGCTCCTAAAGAGGACAAGTTGGGCAAGTCCGTATCTCGTCAATTGGATGCGGCAGCTATCGCTAAGTTGGTTGACAATAAGCTAACCCCTAAACAGAAACGACAAATTCGTGCAGCAGGGTATCGCCCTGAGGAGACTGAGTTCTTCAAAGATCAAGCAGAAGCAGAGGCAGCACTAGCGGCTGGTGAAGTTGATCGTGGCACACTGTATGTAACTGAAGACGGGAACGTGTTCCTGTTAGATTAACCTCGGCATGCCAGACTGGTTGTGGTCCCACAAGATTGCAGCCAGTCTGAAGCCACAGGTAAAGTCCAATGTACATGAAAGGAAACCACAATGTACAAACTCAGCAAGCGTAGCCTCCGTAAGTTAGAAGGTGTGCACCCACATCTGGTTAGTGTCGTCAAGCGCGCTCTCCAGTTGTCTGAGGTAGACTTCTCTGTGACCGAAGGACTTCGCTCCTTGGATCGACAACATCAGCTGTTCAACGAGGGGCACTCAAAGACATTAAACAGCCGACATCTCACGGGTCACGCAGTTGACCTGATGGCATGGGTAGATGGCTCTGGTTCTTGGGACTGGAAGTACTACCACATGATTGCTAAGGCAATGAAAGAAGCGGCAGAAGAGCAGAGAGTTCACTTGGTATGGGGTGGTGACTGGAAGAAATTTCCAGATGGACCACACTTCCAGTTAGACTGGGAGGCATACCCGAAATGAGTGATGCGTCGGACCTTAGGTTAGCTAGGGTCGAGAAGGAAGTATCGGAACTCTATGATACAATAGAAAACCTCAAGAACACAGTATCGCAATTAAACGTAACTATTGCGCTACTACAACAAACAATCTCCTCGCTTAAATCTGAAGCAGACAGTAGGGCAGCGTTTAATCAACGTGTCTCCTTCTTCTTCATTGGTGGTGTGGTATCTGCAGTTCTCACCTTTGTAATCAAAGGGGGTCTTGCGATATGACACGTATCTTCTTGAAGAACCTGCCCATGCTTTTGGCTGGTGTGGTACTTGGGGTTGCCGTAATGACATGGCTACTCTGGGGTTACGGGGAGTTGTCCCAGATAGACAGCCTAACACTATTCATAGAGCGATCAGGAGAAGAACAATGTCATCAATAACCGTAGACTTTATAACAATGGTTTGGGCCGTGGTGTTGCTAGTGTTACTAGTACACTTCGCCAGCCAGAAGGGTAGTGTCACAGGCGGACTGATGGCATTATCGGTAGGGCTGTACTTAATTGCACAGTCTGGGTGGACTACAGCGTACCTGTCGGGGTACGAGTGGGGACGTGACCTCAGCAATTACGTGTGGTTCATCTTTAATTCGTCTGTCTTTCTTGTGTACTCAGCTTGGGTATGCAGGTACGGGAGACACAAACAATGAGCGGTAAAACATTCAAGCGTGAAGTTGGAGTGGGCCTGATGCTAGGCTTTTGCTACGTGGTGTACACAGGTGACCACGAAATGGTGAAGGTACTAGTGTGGCCTGTCTTCAGTTTTACTGCTTTAGCATTCGGGATGGATTGGTATGGGAAAGTTGGCGGCAGTCTTCGTGATATGTCTGGGGCTGACGGGTTGCAACGCAGTAAATCCGATTAAGCTGCTTGGCGGTAAACCAGTAGGCGTCAACGCCCAGCTCGGGAAGGAAAACGAACAAGTCATAGGCGTCAAGACTGAGGCTACCTATGGGAATAACAGCTACGTGGCCCCAGTCAGTACATCAGTGCGACCAGTGTCACGTCCTTCAAGTGTAAACCAAGTCCAAGCGCAAGAGAATAATGTAAAGGCTGACACAGTCGAAAACATTACGGTACACGAGGTACCCCCATGGATCGTGCTAGTCGCGTTACTGGGGTGGCTTCTACCGACCCCCTCACAGATCGGTAGTAGCTTCATTAATTTGTTCAAAAGGAGAAAACGGTGAATATTATTCAAGGTCTTGTGGGCCTCGCAGTTGTCCTTGTTGTAGCTGGACCTCGAGAAGAAAGAACTAGAGTTAGAGTTGCTAAGGCTTAGGGTAGAGGGAGCCACTCAGCCACAAGGTTCTCGTGACGAACACGACTGGTAAGAACAGGAGGCCATAATGGCTAGAGACTACAAAAAAGAATACGCTAACTACCACAGCAAACCTGCACAGAAGAAGAAGCGTGCCTCTCGGAATGCTGCTCGTGCCACTATGGTCAAAGCTGGTAAAGCTAAGAAGGGCGACGGTAAGGATGTGGCTCACAAGAACGGTAATGCTAAGGACAACCGCAAGAGCAACCTGACGATGCAAAGCAAGTCTAAGAACCGTTCGTATGCACGGACGAAGACTGCACGTAAGAGAAACAAAAAGGACTAGGATATGGCGAAGAAAGCTACAATCACCCCAGTCACCGATACGGTGAACAATGCTTCTGCTATCAATCAGCAGCTTAATGCAATCAACAACCAACTTGAGAACACCTTGTCCTTGGACGGCAGTGTCCCTAATGCCATGGGCGCTGATCTGGACATGAACTCTAACGACATCTTAAACGTGGGGGCACTGGCTGTATCAGACCTTACGGTGGCTGGGCAGGACGTGAACACAGCCCTTAACGCATCTGTTGCTGCAAGTGCTGCTAGTGCTGCAAGTGCCTCTGCAAGTGCTGCTGAGGCGGCTGCTAGTGCTAACCTCTCGGGTGATGCTACAGGTACCACATACACACAGGGTGGTGTGGGTTCTGTCGAGACTACAGTGGCATCTAAGCTACAGGAGTTCGTATCCGTTAAGGACTTTGGTGCTGTGGGAGATGGTGTGGTAGATGACACAACAGCAATCCAAGCAGCATTAGATAGTGGCGCTTCTGTTATCTACATACCTGCTGGCAATTATCGTTGTGACAGCACACTGACTGTTCCTGTGAACGTGTCATTGGTGGGCGATGGTTCTGGCGCTTCTATTATTGATGGCTCTCAAACAACCGCAGCCAACTT
>OBNN01000073.1_pt1 | contig 10844 bp, 19 predicted proteins | sample 1470811 | NCBI WGS metagenome assembly OBNN01 (sample SAMEA3275570, study PRJEB22092) | marine metagenome | biome: Estuarine Biome; feature: Surface Water; material: Coastal water | collected 2014-06-21T11:15:00+00 | depth 1 m
TGTTCCTTGATGGGTACGAGGTAGGATCAAGCTCTACCCACTACCATACGACCTACGTTAAGCCATCTTGGGCTAAGGTCTATAAGGTAGATGGTAAGGCTGGAGATCATATCTTCTACACTTGCTCGAAGGAGAAAAGAGATTGCTAGTTTACCTACAGAGGATCGGTATTGCACTGAGTGTATTGCTTAACGTGACACTAGGGGGGCAGAGTAACCAGACCTTTAGTGCAAGAAACTGGAGTTGGAAGAGAAATAATCGGTATAATCTGGTTTTTCTTATTGACTTGGTCTTCGGTAAAGGCCATTGTATGGTTAGTTGGACATATTGGAAGGTAAGAAAATGACACGAGAACTTGAACAACAACTTATTGACATGGGTGTTATCCCAGCATCCCCCCTAGCGGAATTGTCGGCAACATCTAGTAGCAGAGATTACTACAGTAACCTGCCAAAATACAACGAAGAGACACAGGAGTATATGTTCTAATGAACACACAGATTAAAGTAACATACATTGACCACTGTGGATCGGATTTGAGCACAGTCAACGCAGCACGGGTTAGCTTTGGTAAGAAAGCTGACTGGGAGTATCATGACAGTCAGACCATGCGTCTTGCAGAACGTGACATCAAGCTAATCAAGTACCTAGCTAAGCATAAGCACATCAGCCCATTCGGTCATGCCTTTGCATCCTTCCACGTTAAGGCTCCTATCTTTGTAGCACGACAGCTAGTGAAGCATAAGTTCCTACGTTGGAATGAGATCAGTCGTCGTTATGTTGATGATGAGCCTGAGTTCTACACACCTGACGTATGGCGTGGACGTAGTGCTGACAAGAAGCAGGGGTCAGATGGTGTTGTAACTGTGGGAGTACACAATAATGCCTTGTACGGTTATCAAGAGAGTGTATATCAAAGGTTGTTGAAACTCAATGTAGCCCCTGAGCAAGCCCGTATGGTTCTGCCACAGTCTACCATGACGGAATGGTACCACAGCGGAAGTCTCGACGCTTGGGCAGACTTGTGCCGCCTACGCTGTAAGGAAGACACACAGTATGAGTCACGCCTTGTAGCCGACCAAGTGTCAACAATCATGCAAGACCTGTATCCTGTATCGTGGTCTGCTTTAATGGAAGGATAAGAATATGGGCGCTGAGACAAAGTACTACGTGGCGGTAGAAACTGTACAAACCGAGTGGCGAGTGAGTTATGGTGTAACCAGCAGGGATGCCCTTGAGAACGTAGACCTAGCCTTCGACGAGAGGGCAACAGGGGTGGTGGTTACTCCAGAAGAACTCAAAGGAGAAACAGAATGAGTGACCCGCTGCCAAACCTGACACGCAGAGAGCGCATTGCGCTTTGGTTTATCATCCTCGCCTTGGATACTGTCGGCGCATACCGATTTAAGCACGAGTGGAAAGAGCTTAGTGAAGACTTGAGAAAGGAGCTTCGTGATGGATGACCGTAAATTCACACCACCAACAGAGTTCCCCGCTGAATACGTCACGGGAAATGGACGTAAGGTTGTTATACTTGGTAGAACACCTGCAAGAGACTTCCCTCTCGCTGGGTATTTCCCCGATGGCGCTACAGTTTGCTGGACAGAGGGCGGTAGCCTTCTCATCAACGGCTCAAGCCATTCCGACCTCCACGACATCTCCAAGCGCATCACAACGTGGCACAATGTTTACGGTGATTGGATTAGCCCTCAGCGTTCTACTCGAAGTGATGCAGACCTGGGTGATCACTATGAAGGCTACCTAGCAGAGGAGCGCTTCTGCGTCTACCGCATTGAACGTGACGAGGATGGCAGCAACCCTGAGATATTCGTCGAAAAAGTCGAAGACTTTAAGGAGGAAGTGTGAAGAGGATACTGCTCACAACAACATCACTTCAGCAACCGTGGAAAGAAGGAGACTGGGATATGAGTGACGGAAACACATACGCAATCAGTAAACACCTCGACGAGAGAGAGGACTGGGACGCACTGCAAGAGGTAACTTCAGAGCTTGAGCAGGCAGAGGCACGGATTGAGGAACTGGAGGCCAAACTCAAAGCCGCAGAGGAAATCGGTCGTGCCTTTGAAGAAGACGCAGGGCAGCTAAGAGAAAAGCTGGCGAAGGCGGTGGAGTTTATTGAAGACCTAACGGGTTGCGAATGGCCGTATTGTGAGGATGCCAAACGTGTCCTCGCAGAACTGAAAGGACAAGACGATGAGTGATGATCAAGTGAAGCGGTATCAACTGGACTACCACCATACTCAAACATATGCAGAGATGGTGGAAGACTGTGATGGCGATTGGGTAAAATACAATGACTACAAAGCCGCCTCCGACCGCATCGAGGAACTGCAAGCCGAAAACAAGCGACTGAAATCCATGATTGCAGACGTAATCCACGACACTGGCGACGACCCTAAAATAATGGCTGCATCACGGGCAGAGTGGGCGGCACGGGCGCTCACAGCTGAGGCCAAGCTATCTAAGAGCGAAGCTCTATTGGCGAAGGCTGAGGCTAAGATTATGGAACTGGAAGAGTACAAATGGATGTATGAGGACTTGTGCAAATGAGTGATTACTGGCACTTTCAACTAATGTACCACAAGCGTGAAAACCCTGCCGCCTTTGAGGGTGATGGCTACTATGCTATCCACGAGTACTACCCTATGAAAGATGGTGACGGTTGGACTGTACAACCTGTAGAAGTAACAGGAGAAGACATTGAAGACGTTAAGAAGTCTCTTCTACTTATGCTAAATGACATTGATAAACACGGAGTGAAAGACTATGAGTAAAGAAACAGACTACAACGTAACCCGCAGCGCAGCCACTCAGGTCACAGACCGCTTTAGACGTATGTTGCGTAACCTAGAGGATGACTTCGAGGAAGAGATTGTAGTGTGTAGCCTGATGAAGTACCACAGTCTATGCTCAGTACCCGTTAAGGACGAGGGTGGGATGGACATGGGTGTAGATGAAGACCTACTGTGGGCTATTGAACGTATCTTGCAGGACTTCATGACTACATCTGACTTCAACGATTGGATGCTTACCGTTAAAGGTAAACGACCGAGCAAATGCGGAGATTAGCACCTATATTTACCTTTGAGGGTAAAACCCTCTTCGCAAACAGTAAGGAGAATGTAAGCTTCGTGCTACATATTCAGCAATTACGACTTACACGTACTACAAACACGAGAAGGACGGAGAATAACTATGGGTGTTAAAGAAACACTGACGGATGTACTACAAACAAATGCAGCAGTAGAGATTATGAATGAGATCGTACTCCACGCATTGCAAAGCTCTCGTGACACCTGCCTAGATATGCGGGAAAAACTAGATGGTGATCGTGGCACAGATCACTTGTCTGACCGTGAAATGAAAGACTGGGAAAGCCTTGTGCTAGACATAGCAGCACTTAACCGTGTGATTGACTACTATGGAGGATGATATGGATGACATTTGCCCCTCATGTAGAGAGCCGCTAGATTGTCCATCAGGAGATGGTTGTGCGGCCATGAATAAGCATATGGACGGAACCTTTAATAAGGAAGACCCCCTATTAAACCTTACACTAGACACTGACGAGCTAGGTATCTGGCTCATTGATGATACACCAGAAGGACCACAACAACTGGGTCATATCTCTTGGAGGGAGATTACCCGTGGAGTACAACAGGCTTTACTGCAAGAGAAATTCTTGATTGCACTAGCTGAAATGGATAAGGACTTACTATGACTGACGAAGTAGGACACATGCAGGTGACAAAGCTCACTGAACATGAGGATGGTGGTGCTACCATAGAGTTCGACATGGATGACACCACGGCAGCACTAGCACAAGAGCTAGGCCTAAAGCTCCTGATATTCTGTGGAGCTACTGGTACTAACGTAGACTACGTATTCGATAGTATACTAGGAAAGGAATTAGACAATGAACCAAGCCGAGATTAACCTAATAAACGAAGCCTTGAAGGTATGCCCTGATGTATCTGTAGTTGATGTAGTCCAACTGATCTTTATGCGTCAGACAGAGCTAGAGCAGGAGCCAGAAGAACATGATAGCTGAGAAAGACATCTTAGGTATGTGCGAGAGGCTGGCATACAAGTATAACTCTGAGAGCCACAGAGAAGACCTTGTGCAAGAGGGGGTACTCAAGTGCTATGAGATACTAGCTAAAGAGCCTGATGCCCACCCAGCGAAGCTGCACAGGGAGGCTAACAGACGTATGCACAGCTACCTCAACCTAGAGACACAACCTGTCTTTATACCTGACCACAGTAGAGCACGTAGGCTTGCAAGAGACATTGAGGATGACGACACAGGTAATATGTCAGAGGATGGGTATGCTTGGCTTAAGCTGGTCTTAGCGTCTGAGAACCTACCGTATAGTGATGACTTCGGTATATCTTCTGATGATCATGCTACAGATTATGAGGAAAGAGAGTATGGAGCTTACCTTATGGCCGTTGCTGTAACGACACTATCCCCAGAAGAATGGAAAATTCTTAAGATGAGGTACTGGCTTGACATGACACAAGATGAGGTAGGTGTAGCTGTCAATGAGAACCAGAAGTGGGTATCACGACATGAAAAGTCAGCTTTGAGTAAGTTGCAAGCTACACTATGTAACAATTCGTGATGTCTAAGACTTCAGAAAGTGTCCCTATAAGTAAGTGTAGGGTTCTTTAGAACAACATAAGTTATAACTTAAGTGTTGACTTTAGTATTCACTACTACTAGTTAATAAACATAAGTTAAAACGAAAGGAGATACTGTGGATGAAGAACTAGAAGAAAGTTGGCTTGGGTTAGACCTGAATGGCAGACAACCTAAACTTAACAGGCCATATGAAAATATAGGGCACAACTCGCTGGTAAATGTTGTACAGAGTGCAAGGAAAGCACTTGATCGTGTATACGCTGGCGAAGAGATGTCTTGGGAGGCTTGGCGTGAGTATGGTAAAGCACTGAACAAGGGTCGGGAGGCTTTCCCTAGCGATGAAGAATTTGGTAAGTGGGTTGTATCTGAAAGACTGGATAAGTTCGTGTGTCGCAACTTGCGACAGACGAAAGTAGTCCTTCGTGATGAACGTTCAGCGGCCATGTGGCTTGCATCTAAACCAGAGGAAGAGCAAGAGGCACTGTCGCTGTTTCCTAGTGCAAGAACACCCCGTGGACTATATAGCAAGTGGGTAGCTGAATTAAAGAAGCGTGAGGATAAGCCTAATGATAACCCAAACTTAAGACCTCCTGACGAAAAAGAAGAGAAACGTATCAGGAACCTTAAGGATCGTGCCGCATCTACTACCTCTGAGCCAGAGAGGGATGCTGCGTTAAATCAAATCGCAAAGATGAAGGAGGACGGTATCAATGTCGATATGGTCATGGATCAAAAAGGGGAGGACGAAGAGAGAGACGAATACTTCGACGAAAAGCGTAAAAGAGAGGGTGCAGCAGAAAGACTTGCAAGACACTTCCTCAACAAAAACTCAGTGCGACACATCAGACACCTTATACTTGTCGCATACCCAGAAACTAAAGACCTCGAACAGTTTGAACTCGACATACTTGAAGGAGAAACCAATGTCTAACAACACAGCACTCGTAACACTCGACACAATGCCAGCCTCAGAAGCACGTATGCTTCATATGGAGGTTAAGAACCGTGGGCGTGGTGAGGTTTCTAAGTTTATCAAGTACGAGACTGCGCATACTTCTAACCAGTACTACTACCGCCTCCGTAAAAAGGGTGTAATGCCACTCAAGTCAGACAACAAGAACATTGTAGCGTTCAAGTCTGCACGCAATGAGGCTACGGAGGTTCAGAAACTCCAAGCTAAGGTTGAACAACTTGAGATGGCACTTCAGGTTGCTATGGTAACACCAGCACAACGTGCCCTTCAGGTTCTTGTGTCTGGTATGGGTGAGATCACGTTCCGATCACGTTCATTTTTGGCTAGTGTTGTAGCTAAAGATTATAGCACCCTCTCGCCTAAGCAAGAGAAGTGGCTTTCAGACCTCGAAGCCAAATATTCTTAATCAAACCCAAAGGAGAGCCACATGACCGAAGTAATACACCAACCATGTCCCTTTGTAGATTGTGGCTCTTCTGATGCCTTCTGCTACAACACAACAGAGAGGGTAGGCCACTGCAAGAGTTGCAACAGGGGCTACCCCTCAAGGGATGCCAAGTACGAGTGGGCCTCAGAGAAATACCCCACCAAGGGGAATAAGGAGTACGACGACATGAGTGTGATAGAATACTACACACCAAAGCGTATAGAAGACACCTCCGCAGGGGAATATGTCAATATGCGTAGCATCAACACCAAGACGATGGAAGACTACGGTGTTCTGACGTATGGTGATCGTCAGGAGTATGTATACCCCAGCGGCGGAATTAAGGTACGTAACCTGACAGAGAAAGGCTTCTATGCCAAGAACGGCTTCAAGGGTGATGAACTGTTCGGCATGAACCTCTTCACTGCTGGTAGCTCTAAGATGGTCACTATCACGGAAGGCGAACTAGACGCCCTCTCAGTGGCTCAGATGCTCAAGAGCAGCTACACTAACCCTGTGGTGTCTCTACCCTCTGCTACGCCCTCTAAGAAGCTCTGGGAGAACTGTGCTGACTGGCTTAACAGCTTTGAGAAGATTATCCTGTCTGTAGATAACGATGATGCAGGTAATGCTCTTGCTGATCGTGTATCTAAACTGTTCCCTAACAAGGTCTACCGTGTTGACCATCGCCCTTATAAGGACGCTAACGAGTTCCTACAGGCTGGCAAGGCTGCTGACTTCAAGGGTGCATGGTGGAACGCACGTAAGTTCACACCTGAGAACGTAATGAACAGCACTCAGGACTTCTTGTCGCTATATAAGGATACGCCTGAGCATCAGTATGTACCAACAGGTATCCAAGCCCTAGACGATAAAATCTTAGGTTTGATGCAAGGTCACTTCACAGTGATTAAAGCACCTACGGGTATCGGTAAGACTGAGATCATGCGGTTCTTGGAATACAATATGTTGCAGCGGAAGGTTCCTATTGCAGCATGGCACTTGGAGGAGACTAAGCTACGTTCACTGCTTGGCCTTGTGTCATACGAATGTAACGACAACCTTACTCGCAGAGACTTGATTGAAGAGAAAGGTGCAGAAGATCAAGTTGTGCAGGCTATCGGTAAGCTCACTGCTGATGAGAACTTCTACCAGTTCTACATGAGTGATGGGCAAGGTGCTGACGATCTGATCGACCAGATACGTTACTTTGCTGTAGCTTGTGGGGTTAAGTTTGTGTTCTTCGAACCTATCCAAGATGTTCTTGTTGGGTCGTCAGAAGAAAGCAAGGAACAGATGTTGGCTGACTTGTCAGTGCGTCTATCCAAGCTGTCCGCTGAGTTGAACGTAGGTATCGTAACGATTGCTCACACTAACGATGATGGGCAGATGAAATACTGTCGTATGATCGGACAACGTGCATCTGTTATCATTGACCTTAAACGTGACAAGGAAGCTGATGACCTACAGGAACGCAACACAACGTACCTGTCTATTGAGAAGAACCGTCCATGCTCTGAGGAAGGTAACGCAGGGATGATGCGGTTCAACACTGAAACATTTACACTAAGTGAGGTAATGTAACTTATGACAGTATTCGACATTGAAACAGACGGTCTATTAGATGAGTTGACCAAGATTCATGTCTTGTCTTACATGGGTACAGATGGTGAGGTCCACCATATGCACGACTACGACCATATGAGAACATTCTTCGAGACAGTAGATGTTCTTGTAGGCCATAATATCGTAAGGTTTGACATCCCCGCAGTGGAACGTGTGTTAGGTATCAAGGTAAATGCTCGCTTAGTAGACACATTAGCGCTAAGCTGGTATCTGAACCATGATCGGCCCAAACATGGTCTTGAGGGCTACGGAGAGGACTATGGAGTACCCAAGCCTGTCATTAAGGACTGGAACACCCTGACGCCTGAAGAGTATGCTCACCGATGCAATGAGGACGTTAAGATCAACTCTCGTCTCTGGCGTGACCTAGAACTTAAACTAAACAAGCTGTATCAAGACCCAGACGCAAAGTGGAAGCTGATCGACTACCTGACTTTCAAACTGGACTGTGCTCGTGAGCAGGAGGAGATGCAGTGGAAATTGGATGTAGATAAAGCTCAGGAAGCATACGACAAGATTGCAGCTATGAAAGAGGAGAAGGTAGAGCAACTCGCTGAAGCTATGCCACGTAAGGTGCTCACTCGTGTAGCTACACAACCAAAGGTCATGTACAAGAAGGATGGCACATTATCGTCTCATGGTGAAAAGTGGACCTCATTATGTGCGGAGAATAAGATGCCAATCTCCGCAAAGACAATGACTGTGGTGACTGGTGAGGAACGTGGCAACCCTAACTCTAACGACCAAGTTAAGGATTGGCTCTATAACTGTGGCTGGCAACCACGCACATGGAAGTTCTTGCGGGACAAGAAGACTGGAGAGGAACGTAAAATTGAACAGGTTCGTAAGGATGGTGAGCTTTGTAGTAGTGTTACTGACCTCATTTCTGATAATCCTTCTATTGATCTACTTGATGGCCTTACTGTTCTCACTCACAGGGCTGGCATCCTAAAGAGCTTCTTGGAGTGTCACAAGGATGGCTGGCTACAGGCTGGTGTAGCTGGTCTAACCAATACGTTCAGGTTCAAGCACTTCAAACCTCTGGTCAACCTACCATCTGTAGACAAGCCTTATGGTGATGTTATCCGTGGGTGTCTTACCTGCCCTGATGGTTACACATTGGCTGGTGCTGACATGACCTCTTTGGAGGACACTACCAAACGTCACTATATGAAACCACTAGACCCTAAGTATGTAGAGGAGATGAGCAGAGAAGGCTTTGACCCACACTTGGACTTGGCACTACACGCTGGTGTTATCAATCAAGATGACATCGACAAGCACAACTCAGGGGAACGGTCACTCAAGGCTCTGCGTAAGAACTACAAGGTAGTGAACTACAGTGCCACGTATGGCGTAGGAGCACCTAAGCTGGCCCGTGAGACGGGTATGACGCAAGGTGAGGCTAAGACCCTGCTTAATGCCTTCTGGTCACGTAACTGGGCCATTGAGAAGGTTGCAAGTACAGCCCGTACAAGGGAACTGTTTGGGTCTATGTGGATACTTAATCCAGTGTCAGGTTTCTGGCATAGCTTACGTAGTGACAAGGACAGGTTCTCTACGTTGAACCAGAGTACAGGTGTCTACTGTTTTGACACTTGGGTTAGACTGTGCCGTGACAAAGGTATCAAGTGTGTGGGCCAGTTCCACGATGAGATTATCGCATTAGTCAAAGAAGGGGAGGAGGGGAATGTAGAAGCTATCATGCACGATGCTGCAATCCAGCTTAACGATGAGGTAAAGTTAAACGTACCTCTTGGTACGGATGTTCAGTTCGGTAAGACTTACGCTGACATCCACTAAAGTGATTCTTTTTTGCAACAGTAATTCAGGTTGCAAGGAAAGTCAAAAATAAATAGGGGCTTTGGTGTCTAAAACTCCGAAATGTGTTCCTATAGTATATTACCAACACAGCGCTGCACTAAAGCAGCTTAAACAAAAGGAAGACCCGACTATGACTAAATTCGCAATGGAGATGATCCTTGAGTACCCTAAAGTGTTCGAAGAGAACCGTGATATGGGTGGGGACCAAAACAATGCCGCAAAGAAAGCAGCAAAGCACGATGGTCAGTATGTAGTGAACGCATACTTTACCAGCGAAGAACAAATCCAAGAGCTTCTGGAAGGCGGTATGGACCCTATGCCAATGGGCAATAAGCGTGTCAAGGAGGGTAACAGCTTCGGTATCGGTAAGTATGTCAAACTGACACGTATGCACGACCACAAGATGACCTTCACAGATAAGAAGGGCAACCCAACAGAAGTTGACTTCGGTGGTGCTCCTAAGGTAGTGAACCTTACTGATGGTATGGAGAACAAGCGTTGGTGGTCTTTTGAAGAAGACGGTGCTATCGGTAATGGCAGTGCAGCTATCGTACAGTTTGAGACCTACAGTAATGGTGCTGGTCTTCGACTTTGCGCTGTAGGTGTTACGGATCACGTAGCTTACGAGGCAAGCTCAGGTGGCGCTGGTGATGACATCTTTAGCATGGATGAGGTAGCTTAATGAAGATTGTTCTTACCGCTATCTTTGATAGTGAAGATGACGGTGTAGTTGGAACAGCTACCATCACCCGTGAGGATGTAGATGATCTGCACTCTCTAGCTCAGGCTGTAGGTGACTTCACACGAGCTTGTGGCTACACCTACGTTAATGATGTAGGGTTCGAAAAAGATGATGGCTCTATGACCTTCGGAGGGTTCTAAACAATGACTGGCAAAGGTAAAGTTCTAATTGATGGTGACATTGTTGCCTATAGAGCAGCCTTTGCCACTCAGGATTATTCCTACAAAGAGGCGGAAGATAAGGTCGATGAGTTGATGGATTATATTATCTCTGATACCATTGAGTTTCCCTTCCCCTCTAAGGAGGACTTCCAGACTTATCTGACAGGTAAAACTAACTTTAGGTTCGACATAGCTAAATCCCACCCCTACAAGGGAAACAGGAAAGATGTGGAAAAGCCTAAACACCTAGCGTCAGCACGACAGCACATGATGAATAAGTATGATGCTATCGTGAGTGAGGATGAGGAAGCAGATGACCTTATTGCTAAAGCAGCAGCAGCACTTGACTATAATTGTGTTGTGGCTTCTATTGATAAGGATATGCTACAGTTACCTTGTTGGCACTTTAACTTCGGAAGGAATGA
>OBNN01000074.1_pt1 | contig 10722 bp, 14 predicted proteins | sample 1470811 | NCBI WGS metagenome assembly OBNN01 (sample SAMEA3275570, study PRJEB22092) | marine metagenome | biome: Estuarine Biome; feature: Surface Water; material: Coastal water | collected 2014-06-21T11:15:00+00 | depth 1 m
CTTAAATATATGAAAACACTTATTGGTGATGTTATGCGTGAGGCATATCGTCGTAATTGGATAACTACCCGTGACGGTAATTGCTCAATCTACGAAGGACACAAAGATTATATCTATGTTTCGCCTTCTGGTATACGCAAGTATAAAATTGAGTGGGAAAATTTGCTTACGTTAAAGTGGAACGGCGGAATAGATGATCGCGGATTTAGACTTTTCGAAGACTATGGCGGCAAGAGAAAACCGTCCACTGAAATTAACTTACATCGCATATTGCAGGATACACTAAATGACGTAGATGACCCACAGCCATACAGATGTGTCCTACACTTGCATCCGACAAATTGCGTAGCAGCAATGTATGCGGGTTGGGATTTGCGTTACGTTACCCGTGAGTTTCCGGAATTGACCCGATATTCTAGAGTAGGCCACAATACCGGCTATGAAACTCCCGGATCGGTGGACCTTGCGCATGTCACGTGCGAGGGCTTCGGGGTATTCAAAAAAGGCGACACTCCTAAATTTGATATTGTGGGGCAAGAAGCACATGGTGTCACTGCGATAGGAACAGACCCATGGAGTGCATTCGAACATATTGAACGGCTAGAGCATGTATGCCAAATTGTGCTAGCATCTGGCGTAAAACCTCCACCGCGCGAGAGGCAGTTGGAATATTGTGAATTGACAGCCGGAGTTGAGGTACGTTAATGGCTGAACGTCCAAGCAGAACACAGGAAACACTTACTAGGCTACGAGAATTACGCGAACTAACTACTAAACCATATAAGCGTAGATTTCATAGTGATTTTACTACTAAGGATTTTTTGGGTTGGCCGTCATTGTCACATGGGGATATAAAGTTTGAAACTGCGCTGATCGAAGGCGCAGGTCACCTTACTCAACTGATTGATTGGTGCAACGACAATTGCGAAGACGTATACGTAGCGTACCAAGGTGCATTTTATTTCAAAAGTGAAACAGATGCAGCGTTTTGTGCAATGGTGTGGAAATGACATGAAAGTTTCAACAGACATCGACATTGACGTTATTAATAGAGACGATATTCTAACGTTTGTCAACCATATTCCAGCTACGATATTTAAGGATGGGGTATCAAAGAAGCATAGTAGTGGAGTCTATTTACATTCTATACCAACGGACCCAATAACGGGTTGCGCGAGTATTGATTATAAAGAAGCAGAGGACCGAGGCTATTTCAAAGTCGATTTTTTGAATAATAGTCTTTATTCCGGTATTCGCAGTGAAGATCATTTAGATACACTTGCTAAACAAGAACCTATCTGGGCGTTATTGGAACATCGTGAAGTCGTAGAAAAGCTAGTACACTTGCACAATCATCACCAAGTGGTTAAGACTATGAAGCCGACTACTATCGAACAATTAGCTGCTGTTTTGGCAATAATTCGTCCAGCAAAACGTCATTTGCTCGGACAAGACTGGACTACAATTATGAACGAAGTTTGGGTCAAGCCCGACAACGATCAATATTACTTCAAGAAAGCCCACGCAGTTGCTTACGCAATTAGTATTGTTGTACAACTTAATCTATTTTGCGAACAAGTTGAATCGAACGGCGCTTAATACGTTTTGCAACAATATTATTTAAACTTGTTTCTGGTCCCCACACTATTTCAACATCTTTGGAATTCATATTTACGATCCAAGGTTTGAAGTGTTTGATTTGCTGTCCTAAAAACAAATTAATCGGAATCAATCTATTTGATTCCCACCACCATTGCTCCCCAAGTTCGATAAACGCTTTGCGCAACTCTGGTGTCGGTATTGATTCGAAGTTGTATATTGAGGTAATTATTTGATCAGTATTGATTACAATACCTAGATAGTCGTCATAGTCTTTTTTACCATATCGCACATACGAAAAGAACGGATAGTTCTCTTGCATCCACTGTTGTTTTTCATCATCTATCATCTTACATATATTTAGCATAGGAAAAATTGGTGCTTCTAGGAGATAAATACATCTATGATAAACTATAATGTGTTTCAGTATAATAGAGAAATAGAAGTCGTATGTGTGGATGGTGACAACACAGAGACTATGACAACCTACCTAGGGAATATGCCAATGTATGACGGACATCACAAGCTACATAAGGGTATTGATAATACTCTAAGATTTAAAATCAAAGATACGGATCGTAAGCCAATCGACCTAACTAACAAAACAGTTATTTGGAAGATGTATGATCGCGAATCTAGGGAGAATGTACTGTTTAGATACCCAGTCGTGACAAACGCAACAAAAGGTATGGCATCGCTGACAATCACCACCGCAGAAACAATCATGATGCCAGAAGGATTTTATCAGTTTGCTATGTACACCGTGGAAGATGGTGTAGAACAAATCATCTATACTGATACATATGACAACGCACATGGTGTTGTCGAAGTGGTAGATGATGTGTACCCGGAATTCGAAGATTCACAAGAAACTGCGACATTCTATTTCGATGGAAACACATACACGTCAAGTGTCTTTGATGGTTCTGGGAATACTATTAAGTCAAAGTCGGTACATACGTTCGCTCTATATTTTGATAACTTCACTGGTGTAGTTCACCTCCAGGGCGATTTGAGTGTGCAACCGAGTTCAGCAGAGGATGATTGGTTTGACTTGACGCCAAGACTAATGTATGATAGTGACATTACAATTAACAATGAAACTGGTGTTCAGGGTTATGTTATCCAAGCAAACGTAAATTGGATTAGAATTCAATACACTGCTACCTCAGGATCAATTTCAAAAGTGCTCCTTCGTAACTAATTTTATACTTGACAAAATGTAACAATTGTTCTATATTAACAATATGAATTTAGAACAACTAGTATATTCACATGTACCCAGTAAGTCACGACAAAGTTCAGGCGGTTGGCTGAGCTTCAACTGTCCTTGTTGTATCGAGGAAGGTGAACCATCCAATGACATCCGAATGCGCGGAGGCCTGAGAAGCGACGGCGACAGTGTAGCCTATCATTGCTTCAATTGTGGCTTTACCGCTTCACACAAACAAGGTAGGACAATCAACCAAAAGTTTGTTAAATTCATGCGCTGCCTTGGCATTTCAGATAGCGATATTAAACTTGCACAAATTCAAGCTATCAGAGATAAAGAACTTGCACTGGGCCCGCAGTTATTCATAACTCGCACACAAACAACTCGTATTCCGAGTTTTAAAGATATTGAGTTGCCCGAAGACGCACTTTCTTTAGAAGAATTGATCCGACAAAAGGAGCCACCAGAAGGTGCAATCTTAGCAGCACACTATCTTATAGAGCGCGGAGTATATGATCACACAGATGCATATTGGAGTCCGCAGATTGGTTTCAGAAACAGAGTTATTTTCCCATTCTGGCAGGGTGATCGTATTGTGGGATACAGCGCACGAGATTACACAAATAAAGCGGAATCCAAATATATGATGCAAGTCAATGCTGGATTCCTGTACAACATCGACAAAATAAAAGAAGACACTGCATATCTAATTGTCGTCGAAGGTGTCATTGAAGCGGCGGCATTGGATGCAGTTGGAGTGCTAACTAACGAAGCGTCACAGGACCAAATTGATTATATTAACCAATTCAAGGGAGAAGTGATTGTTTGTCCAGATAGAGATAAGCCGGGCGAGAAACTAGTAAAGCAAGCACAAGAAAATGGCTGGAGTGTATCATTCCCAAATTGGGAAAGTGACTTGAAAGACGCAGCAGACGCAGTACAGCGTTATGGAAAGTTGTATACTTTGAAAAGTATCATTGACGGAAGAATAAGTAATAATACAAAAATCAGCGTAAAGATGCGCTTAAAATAAGGACATGAAAATGGCTAAAGAGACTAAGAAGAAAAAAGTAGAAAAGACGGAAGAGCCAAAAGTAACGCCCAGTGTTATCCCAACACCACGTGAAACTCCAACTCCTCCCCCGCCCCCGCCACAAATGATGCCACCAAGCCCACCAAAGCAACCGGGCGAGTATCTACGTGATAATGGCGTTCTGTTCATGGACAAAGAATTCAATCAAGAAAACTGTATGCCACTGGTAAAGATGATCCTAGAATGGAACTTGATGCCAGAAGACAAGCGTCCGGAAATCATTCACTTGTATATCAACTCACCGGGCGGTCACGTGGCAAGTGCGTGGCATTTGATTGACACTATTAAGCAATCAAAAATCCCAGTATACACTTATGCAATGGGTATGGCTGCGTCATGCGGTTGTCTACTTCTAATGAGTGGCGAAAAGGGTCACCGTTATGTAACTCAAAACACAACAGTTATGTCACACGTGTATAGTGCGGGTTCTGGTGGTAAAGAATTTGATCTATATGCACGTGTTAAGAGTTTCGAACAAACTTCAAAGAACATGGTAGAACATTACAAGAAATGCACTGGTAAGAGCGAAGAATACATTCGTAAGAATCTACTACCAGCAGAAGATGTTTGGTTGTCACCAGAAGAAGCAGTAAAGCACGGTGTGGTAGATCACATCATCCAAACTTACTAATTGACAATCATCAACAATTTTGATATAGTATAAGAATGTCCGAAATAAAAGATTATAACATCGATGTCCAAAGACTGTTCATACAGTTTATGATGACTGATCCCGAACTCTATACAAGGGTTCGGGGGATTGCCAAACCAGAATACTTTGATAGAGGTGTTCGAAATGTTATGGCAATGATTACGGAGCATAGCGAAAAGTATGCTTCACTCCCTACAATCGAAATGGTTAAAGCTGAGACAGGGCAGACGGTTGAATTACTGGCGAATACGGCCCAACACAGTGAATGGTTTGTGGACGAGTTTGAGTCTTTTTGTAGACATAAGGCGCTTGAGAAGGCTATCATCGATAGCGCCGATCTTCTGGAAGTCGGAAAATATGGCGAAGTGGAATTGAGGATCAAAGAAGCAGTTCAAATCGGTCTTGCGAGATCGTTGGGAACTGACTACTTTGAGGATCCGAGGTCGCGGCTCGAAAAGCTAAAGGACGGAAACGGTCAGATCAGCACTGGCTGGAAAGGTCTAGACGACAAATTATATGGGGGCATCAATCGTGGGGAGATCACGATTTTTGCAGGTGGTTCTGGCGCAGGTAAATCTCTATTCATGCAGAATATGTCACTGAACTGGGCACAGTTGGGCCTAAACTGCGTCTATTTTACATTAGAACTTTCAGAAGAACTCTCTGCAATGCGCATGGATGCGATGTTAACCGATCGTAGCACAAAGCGCATTTTCAAGGAGTTAGACGATGTTGAACTAGAAGTTAAAACAAAAGGCAAAAAATCTGGTATGCTAAGGGTTAAATATCTCCCTTCTGGTTCAACAATTAACGATTTGCGTTCATATCTAAAAGAATTACAAATTCAAACAGGTAAGAAGGTCGATTGCATGTGCGTTGACTATCTCGACCTACTCATGCCAGCAACTAAAAAAGTATCAGCCAGTGACTTGTTCATCAAGGATAAGTTTGTTACAGAAGAAGTTCGTAACTTTGCGATGGAAACACAATCAGTTGTTGTTACTGCGTCACAGTTGAACCGTAGCGCAGTTGAAGAAATCGAATTTGATCACTCTCACATCGCAGGTGGTATTTCAAAGATTCAAACAGCAGATAACGTGATCGGCATCTTCACATCAAATGCTATGCGTGAACGCGGTCAGTATCAGCTACAGCTACTAAAGACACGTTCATCAAGTGGCGTAGGATCAAAAGTGAATCTAATCTTCAATCGTGACAGTCTTAAAATTATGGATGATACTTCCGAAGATGGTGGAGTAGATTCTAGCGCAAACACTACAAGTGTTGTAGATACATTACGTAAGAAAACATTAGTCAAAACACGAGAAATAGACGATGATACGCCTGCAAGGCTAGCAGATGCATCATCACTAAGAGCAATGCTCAAGACAAAATCCCGCTCTGCTTTTGACGAACCTTGATAAATACATTAACGGAGATTTTTCTTATGACTAGAAACAGAAAGAGCCTTTTTGAAGAATTGAACTCGTTGGCTATGCCAGGCGAGAAAGATCGTCTTGTTGAACAAAAAGGTGAGCATATCATCACTGGTGCAATCAACCTTATCGAATATATTCAGCGTGAATATGACGAGGAAACTGCGAATGACCTTGTAAAGCGTTTAGTCAATAGTATTAAATCACAAGACCCACGCAAGTTTAAACGCGGTTGTGGCAGTTTGAAGAAATGATATGGATTTTGCAGAACAGTTAAAGAAACTAAAAGTACTAGCTGGAATTTATCAACCATATAAGATTGATAATACACAAGAAAATATTTCCTATACCGGCACTGAGAAAGGTGAATATCAGCGAAAGCATAATATTCAACCTGGAACTGCTGAGTGGTTTAAACTATGGTTCGCTCGTCCTACAATGACGGGCGAAGACCCATTTGGGAAGAAAAAATGAAAATTAGCGAAATCATATTAAGTCAAGGACTACAACGCAGATTTAGAGGTCCGAGAAAACCTAGACAAAAACAAGTTGGATTTCACAAGAGACTATCCGGACTGTTAGACAGTACTGCAATTAACGAAGGCGGTGCTATGCCTGGCGTAGGCGCAATTCATATTAGTGAAATTTCACCAACGCTGGTTGCCCTTGAAAAAATTCTAGGTATTGATTTACAAAATAACGTACTTGGTTCAGTAGGCAAGAAGCAGTTCTCTGGGGACATCGATGTTGCATTAAACATAGATGCAGACAAAATTCCAGAATTCATGGAACGCCTAAAGAGAACTCCTGAGGTAAAAGATATTGCCAAATCTAGTGTGATCATGACCAAAGTTCAAATCGTAGGGTACGATGATACGAAGCAAGTCGAGGGCAAACCAAGAACAGGATATGTGCAAGTTGACTTTATGCCTGGTGATCCTGACTGGTTAAAAACATACTATCATTCACCGTATGAAAAAGATTCAAAATATAAAGGCGTTCATCGTAACATCATGATCGCAAGTATTGCAGGTGCGTTGAATGTCAAATCTAGCGAAGAACGTATTGACGATGGTCGCCCATTGGAACAAGAGCGTTGGATGTTTTCTCCGACTGATGGTCTAATTAGAGTAAAGCGTACTCCGGTACCTAACAAAAAAGGTGAAGGATATACAAAAAAGAACAATAACGAAATCATTGCAGGCCCATTCAAAGGTGCTGATCAGATTGCAGACGTTCTTAATCTTGGCACCGCAGCCGACCTAGACAGCTTTGAAACATTGTATAATGCGGTAAAAAAGAATTACCCACAACAACTACAGCGTGAAATTTTTGATGCATTTAAGAAAAATCCCACGATTGCAAATCTTGGGGTACCTTCGGAATTAGGTGAAAGTGCAAGGCCAGTAACTGAAAATGCACGTATACAGCATGTAGAAGATTTTGCTATTTGGTACGGATCCTCTGGTATTGCGAAAGCGGTACAAACTCTAAAGAACCTAGAGACTGCACCGGATGACGTAACCGTCAAGTGGGATGGTTCTCCTGCTGTTATTTTTGGACGTAATGAAAATGGCGAGTTTGTTCTAACTGATAAATCTGGCTTTACTGCCAAGGGATATGACGGTAAAGTAACGAACAAAGAAGACATGGCAAAGATGTTCTTGGGACGGGGCAAAGATGCACCTGATGAAAGTAGAAAAGCATTCGTTAAGAAAATGACAAATGTGTGGGACACATTCGAACGTGCCACACCAAAAGACTTCAGTGGGTATGTGCAAGGAGATTTACTATATTTTACTAAGCCAGAGATCGTCGATGGCGATTACGAATTTACTCCTAATGTCGTTACATATCGTGTAAAGCCGGAAAGCGCAATCGGCAAGAAGATATCCAGAAGTACTGCTGGTGTAGTTCTACATGTTTACATGGGATTAGATGGCGAAAAGAGTAAAGTAGATGCGAATGCGTTTGATAGTGGCGCACTTCTAGTTATGCCACCGGTGACGATTACAAAAGCACCAAAAATTCAAGCAGAGAATTTAGATAAAGTGGTAAATTTTGCAAAAACACACGCGACGAAAATTGATTCTCTATTGGACGACAGCTATTTGAATGCCAACAAATTAACGAGTTTCAAGAACGCATTGTACACATACGTGAATAATATGACTAGACAGCGCAGACTTAATAACTTAACTGGTGATTTTGCAGAATGGATCGATACTGCTAAGATGTCAGATCAGATGAAACAGCGCATGTTATCACATGTAAATGAAAATGCAGATGGTATGAAAGCATTGTTCACCGTAGTAGCCAATCTGATGAAAGTAAAGAATGATATTATTTCACAACTTGATGCAGACGAAGCAGACGTTGAAGCATATACAGCTGGACAACGTGGCGGCGAAGGTTATGTTATAGGACAAGGTGATAGTAAATTAGTAAATCGCAGTGGATTTAGTGCAGCTAATATGAACACGGAGCGTTAATATGTTTAGTAAGAAGTGCAAAGAACATTTTGAGGAAACCGGAATGACGAGATGGGAACATTTTCGTTTCGCTTGTGGATTTTTGATAGAACTCAAAAAGGCAGAGATTGCACTTTTTATACACATTTTTATTCCAAGATGCTTTAAAACATACGCAAGTGACAAGATTAAAGAATTGGCAAAAAGATTGGAAGACCGATAATGGAAGATAAGAAATTACAATTTGTAAACACTCTTACGGAAAGTAGATTATTTCGTAATAAAAATATTGCTGGGTCTACCAATGTGAATGACGCAGCAGAACTGGCATTCGTGTATTTGTTAACTCTTAATATATGGAATAAAGATTATGACTTCGCTCCGTTGGCAAAAGAGTATGCAGGCAGAACTGTAGCATTTGGTAACTTCAATTCATTTAGAACGAGTGGTACCGATTTGTACATTGCACTGAATAGGTTATTGGGCACTGATCAATCTTACGATGATGAAAAAGACAAGATTGCAATGAATAGAATTAAAGTTTCGCCACAGGATATTAAAAAATATTTACAGCATGTAGCAACAAATAAAAGCGATCCAAATTTTGAACAACGTATGTTATTGCGTTTTCAAAGCGGCTTGAACATACAAGACGCAATGTTGAAATCTATGCGTAGACTAGTTGCAGATTGGGACAATCTTAATCAGCACCAACGTGCATTGGTGGTGACACGACTTACACAATATACTCGTAGTAAAGCAATGCGTAGTGAAATGATGCAACCACTGTTAAAATTTCAAAAGAGAGGAAATTACATAGTGGACGACAGTACGGACACGAAAAAGAAAATATGGGATCGTCCTATTGTAAAAGCAGCAGCATATGCAGCAGCGATCTATGGCGCCGGTAAACTAGGTAAAGAACTTGGCAAAACCTCATACAGTAAAGATCGCAATGGACTATCTCCTAGATATCCCGGTAAAGGCAAATAATAGAATAAAAAAGATAAATAAAAGTATAGAGATACAATATCTCAACAGACATTATGGAGAAATAAAATGGTAGCAAAAGTACACGAATCATTTGACGCAGGTCAGTTCCTAACAGGTTCACTAGTTCACTTCGACATCACAAACGGTGTTGATCCAGTTGACATGAAGCACCTAGTTGAAACAGTTGGCACACGTGCAACAGTAGTAATCCTAGGCGTAGACGGTCTACGTGTAGCAGTTGAAAACAACGGCGCATGGGATGCAGCAGGTCTAGAAGCAGCACTAGGCGGCAACTACACAGTAGCAGACTTCGCATACTAATTTTTTAGCGAAAGCTAGATTAAAAAGACCCAGCAATTAAATTGCTGGGTCTTTCCGCCTGCATAAATACTTGTATATAAGATCATGGAGAACTATCATGGCAAGAATTCACGGCGCTGCAAGAGCAGGCGAAAATCTTTCTGGAAATATTAATTTTTATACACTATACGTCACTGGGGTAGACATATCCACAACCGGCGATATAACTAATCAGTCGCAACAAAACTTTGACGATGTTGTGAATTTAATTAATTTAGTTGCGCAACCAGTAATTATGAATAACCCAATTTCGGTTATATTGGATGGACTCGCGCCTACACTAACTGGTGCAGGTTTCATCTTCAAATTTGCAGTAGAACACGGTCGTATATTTGAGAGAAATGGCGATCCTGTTGCAATCCTAAGAGAAATATTCGATGGGGTTACTATTGATGGTGTACTTTTAACAAGCGCAAACATCGAATTTGCAATGTCCGAACTACTTTAACACTGATACCTTGAAGCACTCACTCTAAGATAGTATTGGAATCACTCATATAGATACGAGTATGGGGATATTCATTAGGCGGTATCCGGGAAGACAGGGAGATTAAATTCTCCCTGCCTTTTTTGTACGTAGATAAATATCATTAATTCAAATGATAAATACAAGTATCGGCAACATATAAAGTAAGTGCCTTCGGAGTATAAAATGGATATCGACCCAAGATTAGCACAGTTAGAAATAGAAAGTCTGGAAACGCACGTGGCAGTAACCCATGAGCGTTTTAGATCACTTGATGCAAGCGTAACGCGTGTAGAAAGTTCTATTGAAAAACTTGCAAGTGATACAAAAGAACAGTTTAACGAACTGAAGAAAATTGTAGTATGGTCAGCATCCACTTTATTTGGTACATTATTGATTGCCCTACTGACATCTGTATTTAAGGTAATCTAATGTTAAT
>OBNN01000078.1_pt1 | contig 10243 bp, 15 predicted proteins | sample 1470811 | NCBI WGS metagenome assembly OBNN01 (sample SAMEA3275570, study PRJEB22092) | marine metagenome | biome: Estuarine Biome; feature: Surface Water; material: Coastal water | collected 2014-06-21T11:15:00+00 | depth 1 m
CGTATTATTGCTGTAGCTGGCCATGAGATTAACTCCTTTGAAGACATCTACATCAACGATGAGATTGTTACACTAAATGAAAATGGGTTTGTAACGTCCCCTGAGCAGTATACGGTAGACCCAGGCTTTAGTCCAGTTTCCATCATTGAGGCTATTGGAGAAGGCTCTTATATTGAAGCCACAGGGAAAATATCCCTTGTTCGTATTAACACTCACCTTGGTGCCTCAGATCAATTAGCTGATGCTGATCTTGTAGATGAGTCTGCTAAGTGGACTTCAGCGCATAGGCTCCGTGGCATTGCTTATATGTATGTCCGTATGGGGTTCAATGCTGATGCTTTCCCTAACGGTGTACCAACCTTCACAGCTACAGTAAAAGGTAAGAAGGTTTACAACCCAGCTACAGATACTACAGCTTGGTCTGATAACCCTGCCTTGTGCTTGAGGGACTACCTCATCAGTAACTACGGCCTTGCAGAAGAAGTTGGCAATATTGATGATGACCTTGTTAATACTGCTGTATCTGTCTGTAATGAAACCAACACAGTTGCAGGTACAACTCGTTATACTTGTAATGGTGCTTTTACTACTGACCTTACTCCCTACGATGTTATCAATAACCTCCTGACTTCTATGGGTGGTACATTGTGGTATGCTCAAGGTAAGTGGCGTATGAAGCCAGCCTATTGGACTGCCCCTGTACTTGACCTTAATGAAGACGATCTACGTTCCTCTATTGGTGTAGCTACAAGACACTCTCGTAGAGATAACTTCAATGTTGTTAAAGGTACATTCCGTGGTGAAGAGAGTAATTGGCAGACAACTGACTATCCACAAGTGGACAGTGCTGCTTTCCTAGCTGCTGATAATGGTCAAGAGTCTGTAGCTGACGTAGACCTACCCTTCACAGATAACTCTATTGAAGCTCGTCGTATAGCTCGTATTGCTCTTGAACGTAACCGTCAACAACTTACAGTTACTGCTGCCTTTGGTCTTAAAACTATGCAGGTTCAGGTAGGTGATAATATTCGCCTTACCAACTCTCGCTTCGGTTGGACCAACAAAGAGTTTGAGGTTCTGTCTTGGAACTTCGGTCTTACAGATGGCCTTGACCTACAAGTCAATATGACCCTACGTGAGACCGCTGAGTCAGTCTTTGATGAGGTAGATGATGGTGTAGTTTACGAACGTGATAACACTGCCCTAGAGTCACCCTTTAGTGTACCTTCTGTTGGCCTATCTGCTGTGACTAGGACACAGGTTATCCGTGAGAAGCTAACTAATATCATTACCCTGACAGTAAGCTCTGGTTCTCCTCAACGTATTGATTATGTAGAAGCAGAGTTTAAACTGTCTTCTGAGGATACTTGGATTAGTCTTGGTACAGGTCAGTTGGGTGAGTTTAAGGCTATCGACCTTGAAGATGGTGATTATGACTTCCGTGCCAGAGCTATCAACACTTTTGGTGTTAAAGGGGAATGGGAGTTCTTATCTAACGTCAATGCCTCTGGTCTGCTTGACCCACCCTCTGATGTAGATGGATTTGTAGCTGAGGTTAATGGTGCGGTAATTACCCTTGACTGGGATGCAGTCCCTGACCTTGACCTTTCTTTCTATCGTATTAGGTATTCACCAGAGTTGTCTGGAGCTACGTGGGCCAACTCTATTACTTACGTAGATAAAGTGTCTCGCCCAGCATCTAGTGTGTCTGTCCCAGCTAGGTCTGGCACTTACCTAGTAAGAGCTTATGATAAATCTGGGATTGGTTCAGTCAACTATACATCAGTGGTTGTACCTGTAGCTGACATTGAGCCTCTAACTAACACACTGAGTCTTACGGACAGTACAACCTTTACTGGCAGTAAAACTAATGTTGAGGTTGTATCAAGTCAACTAAGGCTTACGTCTTATGGGACCGCCCCTTCAACTGGGGAGTATCTATTTAGTGATTACATAGAGACGGGTGATAATACTGTCAAGAGGTGTCGTGTTTATATCAGTGCCGTGAACAATCGCCATGATAACACGGCAGGCCTATTTGATGACCAAGGGGGTCTGTTTGATGATGGTGTGGGTTTGTTTGATGACCTTGGGGGCAACAGTCAGTTCGCAGATACGAATGTTGTAACTCTGGTTTCTACTACACAGGATGACCCAACAGGATCACCTACTTGGTCTGACTACACACCGATCAAGATGGCTGATATTTCTGCTAGAGCCTTTAGGTTCAAGGTTATCTTGTCCTCAACCTCTAGTGGTATCACCCCTTCAATTTCTGCACTAACCGCATACGTGGAGTATAACTAATATGTCACAAAATGACTTAGTAATTGCCAACCAGAGTTTCCCTGCAACCCGTGCAGACATTAACAGTGCTTTACAAGCTCTTGGTAGCCTTAACAGTGGGTCTACTGCCCCAGCTACAACTTATGCCAATATGCTGTGGTATGATACAGCTAACAATACCCTAAAGATGCGTTCTGAGGCTGATGATGTTTGGATTAGTGTAGGTTACTTGAACCAGTCTACAGATGAGTTTAGTTTGTTTGATGACACTAAAGTTGTCAACAGTTCTGGCACTCAGACTGGTCTGATTGGAGATCAAGCTACATCAGCTTGGGAGGCTGGCACAAGTACAACAGAGAGCCTTGTATCCCCAGCTAAGGTAGCGGCGGCTATTGAGGCTATTGTACCTGACCCCATTGGCGTTAATCAACAGTGGTATGACGTATCTGCATCCCGCACTACAAACACAGTCTACACCAACTCAACTGGAAGGCCTATCATGGTCGTCCTGTTTGCTGATGGTAGTGGTGACGTGCCTATCTATATCCACCCAGCTGGGGGCGGCGCTGAGATTATTATTGACAGGGTGTCAAATGAAGGTGCATCAAACTGTTTCATTGTTCCTGCTGGAGATGGCTATGAGATACGGGGGACGATATCTACACACGGCGATTATCGCAAGTGGTCTGAACTGAAGTAAGGATAAAGTATGACTTATACACTAGGTAAAAGAAGTCTACAGAACCTATCAGGAGTACACCCTGATCTTGTAGCTGTAGTAAAACGTGCCGTTGAGATCACTGAGCAAGACTTCAGTGTCATCGAAGGTATCCGTAACATTAACCGTCAACGTGAGTTGTATCGTAAGGGTGCAACAAAAACCCTTAACTCACGACACCTAACTGGTCATGCTGTAGACATTGCACCTTGGCCTATCTCATGGGACTGGGAAGACTTCTACCCTATTGCAGATGCTATGAAGACAGCCGCAGAAGAACTTGAGGTTGACCTTGAGTGGGGTGGTGACTGGAAGAGCTTCCCAGATGGCCCACATTATCAACTCTCTCGAAAGGCCTACCCGTGATGAGTCAAGACCCACAATGGCACTTATCTAAAAGTGTGCCTATCACCTTCATCTTTGCTATAATTATGCAGACGATAGCTCTTATCTGGTTTGTAGCTACACTACGCAATGATGTTGACATTAACCAGAAGGAGCTTGTAAGGCTTGAAACACGTACAAGTGGCCTAGAGCAAGTTGTACAAAGCCAAGCTATTACCCTTGGTCGCATAGATGAGAATATCAAGTCTATCCGTATGATCCTAGATGCTATGGCAAGAGAAAAATGAAGACATTCAAGAGAGAATTGGCTATAGCACTGATCGTATGGTTAGTCTACATAGTAGAGGTAAAAGATGTACACATTATCGAAATACTTGTCTGGCCTATTTTCTCGTATGTCACTGCTGCTTTTGGTCTTGATGCTTACGGTAAGTTGCAGCAAGGGTCCACTAAGCCTTCTCACGGGAGGGGGACCGAACGTAGCAGCAAACGTACAAGCAGGGAAGACCAACTCCCAGACGATTGGGACAACAAATAATATAGCCCCTACAGTGAGTGTTAGGCCCAACGCTAGGGTAGACACCATAGACCAATCAAGTAGTACCTCTAAGGTCGCTACAGAGACTGTGGAGACTGTTGTAATCAATGAAGTACCAGCTTGGGTTATTCTCCTACTGGTGATTGGTTGGTTGCTACCTACACCAAACCAGATAGCTAATTCATTCCTGAACTTATTTAGACGTAAGTAATAGAACCGAACGATAGATACAATAAAGCCCACCTTAGGTTAATTCCTAGGGTGGGCTATTTTCGTTTTACAGGGTCTTTTCTTCTGTAGCTTGGTCCATGAGGATAGCACCAAGTACCATCTGCATATCCTCAATCTCTTCTTGTAGCTTCCATACCCTGTGTGTGAGGTAGAGGGATACGATAAGCTGTACAGCTACGATAATCTCTAGGATCGTCATTTGTACTTCTCCTCTAAGGCTTCGTTCATCTTGTTAAGATACCACTGAGCCTTCTTCATATCCTCACGGGGGTTCTGTTTGTAGCGATAACGGTGCTGGTATTTAATCATATTCCCATGACAGTAGGCAATGAAGCCATCAAGACCTAAGACTTGCCTAATGTAGTCGATACATTCTACACCTCCCTGATTATAGTGCGCTGGTTTATCCACTGGATCATATGTCATAAAAGGGTCCATATACCTGCGGTCTACTTCCATTTTGTCAAAGTCATAACACACTTCGCCACTCGAATCGGCAGACTCTTCCTTTATAACAGAGTTATACTGGTCAAGCATATTTTGCAACTCTTCTGTATCCAAAGGTGAAAGACCACACCACTGATCAGACCAGTGCCTATTTCCCTGAGGAGTATCCTCCCAATCAAACGCCCTTAGGAGGGCTTCTAAATGACCGTGACAGGCCTCACGCAGGTGGAAGGGATTAACCTCTTCCTCAAGGAACCTTTTAGTGTAGGTAATTTTTGTCATGTTTAACTCTCTTTACAAACCTTCTTTAAGAAACGTCTTAACCCACATTGCTGTAACATCAGACCTAACAATATCATCAACACCAAACTCGATGATTGGTACAGGTAGTTGGTACTTCTTAGCTAAGTGAATAACCTTTGTCAACCCATCCGCTTCCTTTAGGTCAGACTGTTGTACATCACCATTAAGAACAATGGTAGTCCCTTCCCCCACACGGGTCAACAACATCTTAAGCTCATGTGTAGTGATATTCTGCGTCTCATCTACAATGATAAAGGCGTTGTCAAAGCTACGACCCCTCATTAGAGCTAGAGGAGCCATTTCAATGTTACCTAGCTTGATACCAGTTTCCACTGTGCCCTTCCCCAAGTGCTTCTCCAGTACGTCAAGTACAGGTAATGCCCAAGGCATAGTCTTCTCTGTCAAGTCACCTTTGAGGAACCCTAGCTCTTTACCTACGGCAACGTGAGGTCTTGTGATGACGATCTTATCAATTTCTTTCGTCGTGTAGAGGTCGGCAGCATAAGTCGCCGTGACATATGTTTTACCAGTCCCCGCAGGCCCAAGAATAAAGACTTGGCTACTTTGTTTAAGCGCATCAATTAGCTCTTTCTGTTTAGGTGTACGAGGGGTCAGACCTGAGGTCTTCTTCTTATCAGCACCTTTATATGTAGTCTTACGTCTAGTACGAGATTGTTTCTTGGGTGGTTCATCCATTAGACTTTAACCAACTCTGCTTGATTGTAAGGAATGTGAAAGAACTTCTCACCCTTCTGGATGTATCGTCCTTTAGCTTCTTTCAGGCTCTCTTCTGTCAGTTGTGTATCTTTAATCCTCCATGCTTGTGACAAGTCTTTGCTGAATACGTAGAAGTTCAGTACACCATTAGCACCTTCATACTTCTGTAGCAACCTCTTCTTACGTTCTGGAATACGTATCTCAGTCCAGTCTGTTGGCCAGTCACCTTTCCAACCTACCTTAACCTCAGCTTCATTGAAATATGTGTAGCCACCCTTAGTCGATACAACGTCTGCGTAGTAGTCTTCCTCTGTGTTGACTAGAGTATGTCCCTTAGCCTCTAGGATGGCCACCAGAGCCTCTTTAGCGGGGGTGTCATAGGCTTCGTAGAGTGACCTGCTAAACTGTTTACGTACTTGCATCAAGATGTTCCTTAAGTTCCGTATAACCTCCGATATAGCTACCATCAGGGGCATAGATTTGAGGGACTGTCGTGTGTCCTGCTTGTTTGATTAGGGTAAGCAACCACTTCCCTTCGGAGGCCTGTACGTTGTAAGACTTATAACGTAGTCCAGAGCCTGCCAATATTGCCTTAGCTGTGTCACAGAAGTTGCATTGGTCTCTTGTAATGATTGTGTACATGACTTTCCTTTGCTAGAGTAAGACGAGCAGTTTAGGCACATACTCAGGTGTTAATCTTACGTCAAGTCAACGATCTCACAGCTATCACCAGAACAAGCCAATGTCTGACTTCCTGCTGTGTTATCCTCAACCTCATACTCTGAAAGTTTACTCCAGTCAATGCTGTCGGGCATACATGACAGAAGCATCTCGTAGTCACTCTTACCTACCTCTTGATAAGGAGCCTGTTGATATGTGTGTTCGTTGTAAGGGAGGAACGACACACCAGACATCTCATCAAAGTTCTCATAGACAAAAGCACCTACAGAGAACCACTCATCACTCTTTACGTTGATTGTCACGGAGGGCTTATGTTCACACCAACTACGCTGGTAGGCCAACCACATCTTCAACTGGTCAATAGCACTAAGGTCACTTGTTACTGTAGCCCCTGCGGGAGCTTTCATAGGGAAACTGAACACCGTAGTCTGATCTGGCTTAAACACATCAGGTTCATTCGGGATACCCTGATCCTTCATAAACTGTGTCAGAGGGTCTTTGTTATCTCCCCTGACAGTACGTATGTAATAGTTTGAGTGACGAGCATGAATGCCAGAAGAACTGTCAACAAGCTGGGATACAGTACCACTAGGTTTAACACAAGTGATAGCAGTAGAAGCAGGGATACCAAGGCGTTCAGCCCACTCAGCATTTGTAGCCACTGCGATAGCTTTAAGGTGTTCAAGGGTCTTCTCCAATCCATTGTTAGCTGTAGTCATTAGTGGGTTGTCCATAATGCCTGTCAGAGACACTCCAAGCAACCGTTCTTCTTCCGTATTGTTCTGCCACACTTTTCGCAGATAGGGAAACTTTGTGTAGCTGGATTGTATAGTTCCCAGAATAGTTGCCATACGAACCTTACGTTCAAGAGTATCCACAGTATCTGTTGCACGAACTACTACCTCCGTTAAGTTACAGAATTGATATGGTCGTAGAATAATCTCTGAGCAAGGGTTAGTACCAAACTCATGGTTAGGGTCACGACGACCATTCTTCTTAGATTGAGCTACAGATGCTTGTCGGTTAAAGATACCACGTTCACCACTGCCACTCTCTACCAGAGACATCCACTCACGCATAAATGATACGGCATCAGGTTTCTCTGTGTAGCTCACTGAGTTGTTAGCCAAGGCACGTTGTGGATCATTCTCCCACCAGCTACCTGACTTAGCATGACGCATACGGTCATCTGACAGGTTAGACAGAGAGATCATAGCACTACGACGAACACCACCAACTACAACAACCTCACCAATCTTACACATAATGTCGTGACACTCAATAGAGGAGAGCTTACGACCCTTAGCGTTAGCAAAGACACGGATAACAAAGTTAAACAAGTCAACAAGAGGTGCTGGACCTGAGGCACGACCCCCAAAAGTCTTGAGTTTAGCACCTGCTGGGCGAACCTTAGACACATCCCACTGAGGAATTTCACCACTATAGAGCAGTGCAATAACCTGACGTAGTGACTTAGCCCAACCTTCCTTGCTGTCCTTTACGATCACTGTCGTGTCACTTTGGAACAGGTTGTCAGGGACATCTGGTAGCTTCTTAACATACTGACGTTCTACAGAGAACCCTACACCAGTGCCACACAACAAGATGAACATAGCCTCATCAAAAGACTTAGGGTCATCTACAGGCAAGTAAGAGCAGTTATAGCCTGCTGTGTTGTCACGCTCAAGTGCTGGCCCTGCTGTCATCAAAGCTCTCATAGAGGGCATTACCTCAAGGTTCAAGATAGCATCCCGTAGAGACTTTGTGTAGCTATCGTCACCCATCTTCGGGACCATAATGTTCTCGACATAACGATCTACAGTCTCACCCCAAGTCTCTCGTCGTCCCTCATCTTCAAGCCATCGTGCATACCGTGAGGTAGCAATGAATGTTTGGTAGTCCGTAGGTAGGTAGTTGTTATTCATCTTGTCTCTCTTCCGCTTGCATCTTTGTCTTCTTTGAGCCAGACCAGTCTATCAATATCCCCACGGGTGATACCAATATCCCTAAGCTCCCTGTCGCTAAACTTGTTAAGCTGCTTAATGACGTTACGATGTTCTCGCCATGTAGCTAGATAGTTCATGTATCTCCAAAACCATGTCATCTTTTATCACCACTACCACCAAGTGTACCCCGTTCTTTACGACTGGCTAACTTAGCTAAGTTACGTCTAGCAATAGTGGATAGGTCAGTATTAAGGTCACGAGCAAGTGCTGCTGCATACCACAACACATCCCCAAGTTCATCAGCAATGTCATCACGATTGAATGTACCATCACGAATAATCTTCTTGACCTTACCTAGAACCTCGCCAGCCTCATTAGCTAATCCCATAGCTGGGTAGATAACCTGTGCTGTACTTGGGTAGATAGCTGTATTGACAGCCTGTCTCTGGTAGCTGTCGAAGTCAATGTCTTGCATTGCGTCTATATCATCTTGGCTAATCAATAGTTTGTTCTCCCATAGAATCTGGTTTGTTGCATATTTCTTCCGTCAAACAAATACCAACAACAGTTGTCTTTACCTACACTCTTACTACCCTCAATCCACTTAACACGGCCTACAGACACAACCTTAGTACAATAAGTCATGTAGACAGAAGACTGCTTAGTGTGCATCCAGTCAGCATCAAATAGGAGCCAAGTAGGACATATCCCAATCCAGTGATCTAGGAAAGGGTGAAGGAACTTTCTTTCCCACGGAGGGTTGGTGATACATAAGTCAACTACACCATACCCTCCGAAGTCAATCTCTAAAGCGTCAACTTGGTTAATCCCCTTAGCCTGTGGCTCAATGTCAGAAGCTAAGATACACTCACCATGACCTTCCGTAAGTAGGTCAATATGCTTAATCAAACGACCATCACCAGCACAAGGCTCTACATAGTCAAAAGAGTATGGTAGGTGATCAATAAGAGGCTCTACAGCTTCAATAGGGGTGGGGTAGTAGTCCCTTGGAACCCTTTCGAAGTCACTACGCTTACCCATGTCATGTCACCTCCAGTGGCTCTATATTAACATCAAAGTACTTCTTTACTGCCATAGCCTCCTCCTCAGTTTCATACCAGAAGTTAGCCATACCAAGCTCCCCTTTCTCCTCTATCTGGACAACTAGCATACAAGCGTAACCCCCGTCAACACCAGCTTCGATAAGAAAGTCATCATCAAACTCATGGCGGTAGATTGGACCTTCGAGAACTCTCCAGACCTTAGTGCCACCGTCAATGACTACAGGAACCTCATCTGCATATAGCCACTCTGACAACTTCTTCAAGAGTTCACTTAGGTACTTTTTCACGTAACCACCCCTCAGGTATCAGTTTGTCGGCATAAAGGAACCCATGCTTATCGCACCAATCCCCGTATGTGGTCTTAGACCCTTTGTTGATCTTAGCTTTAGAGTTAGAGAACACAAAACGTATATCAAAGTTAGGGTGCTGCTTCTTAATGAGCAGATGCTTCTTTCTGTCGGCAGTTACGAACCTCCCCTTACTCTCAACTATAATACCATTAGAGAGGATCACAAAGTCAGGCGTGTACTTCCGAACCTCGTGAACCTCATACTCAATCTTTAACTTCTCATACTCATAATCAACAGAGAGGCCGTTAAGCTGCTCCTGTATTCGCTTCTCTAACCCTGACCTGTAGCCATACTTCAACCCAGCTTGGGAGGCTCCCACAGTTCGTTGTCGTACCGCCTTAGCCATAGCAACCTCGCATTCTCTACTAGCCTTTCCTTGTCACCTTCGTAAGCCTTTAAAACCGTAGTCCATAAGTCTTCTTCTGTGTGACAATCCTGCAACAGTTTGTCTGCTTTCTTAGGTCCGATACCATGTAGACCGATGATGTTATCTGCACGATCACCTGTCAACATTTGGTGGTAGACGAACTTAAGACCTTCGAATGGTTCAACCTTTGTCCACTCATTCCTTCCGAAGTTAAAGTGCCAACAAGGTAACTGTAGCATATCCTTATCAA
>OBNN01000079.1_pt1 | contig 10123 bp, 10 predicted proteins | sample 1470811 | NCBI WGS metagenome assembly OBNN01 (sample SAMEA3275570, study PRJEB22092) | marine metagenome | biome: Estuarine Biome; feature: Surface Water; material: Coastal water | collected 2014-06-21T11:15:00+00 | depth 1 m
ATCGAGTTAGTACTTCAGGCAGGTGATAAGATACAGGTTACACCTTCAACAGCGGCACACGTTGACACTATCCTGACTGTAACTGAGACGTTTAAGCCTGTTGGTTGAGCATAGCGGGTATTACAGAATAGCATGAGACATTCCGACTAGCATATGTATAACTATGTGTATCGCTGCAATGCAGCATAATACATATAAGGACTACTCAAATGCTAAAACGAATCTGGAACCACATCATCAAAGTACAAGAAATCCGTGCTGCTGAATATGCAATGCGTAACATGACAGACAAACAGCTGAGAGACATTGGTATCACACGTGGTGAAATCAGACAAGCAGTACGCAGCTGATAGAACCTTAAAGGATAAGGCAAATGGCTAAAACACTAACAGCAAATCAACAGAAGTTCCTAGAAGTCTTGTTTGATGAGGCTGGAGGTGACGTTGTACTTGCTAAGAAGCTGGCAGGATACAGTGAAAATACACCAACTCGCCTTATTGTTGAGGCACTTAAAGATGAGATTGCGGATGCGTCTCGTACGCACTTTGCGAGGCTTGCACCGAAGGCTATTATGGCTATGGGTAATGTTCTGGATGATCCTACTCAACTAGGCGTCCGTGACCGCATGACAGCAGCTAAAGACCTGCTTGACCGTGCAGGCCTCGGCAAAGTAGAGAAACTGGATGTTACCTCCTCAAGTGGTGGCATCTTTTACCTCCCACCTAAAGAAGGTAGCAACGAGTAAGCTGTGCCTGCATTCGACTATCAGAAAGACTCTGGGTTTTGGGAGTTGCCGAAGCCAAACAAGGGACAAGAACGAGATTGGCACACTGTTGCACGTGTAAATATGCGTACTGTACCATTCGGATACGTGATTGACCCTGAGAATGACCGCCTGTTACAGCCTGTAGTGCTTGAACTTGAAGCATTAGAGCTTGCAAAGCAACATCTGAGGCAGTATAGTTACAGGGATGTGGCACGTTGGCTAGAAAAGCAGACTGGCAGGTCTATTTCTCACATGGGTTTGAAGAAGAGGGTCGAAGTTGACCGAAGACGTAAGAAAACAGCTGCAATTAAACGCCGCCTTGCCAAGCAACTCGAAGAAACGCTTGCGGAAATCGAAAAGCTCGAAGAAAACAGCATCGGAGCCTACAGCACCACAGAAGGTTGAAGCTGAAAAGCCTCAGCCTAAAGTGCCAGCTACAGCTAAGCCAGCTGATTTTGACGTAGAGGCAGCGCAAAACATCATATTCCAGCCTAACCCAGGGCCTCAGACAGACTTCCTGAGTGCATCAGAGCGTGAGGTACTATATGGTGGCTCAGCGGGTGGTGGTAAGTCTTATGCTATGCTTGCTGACCCTCTACACGGCCTAAACAATCCTAACTTCTCTGGTCTACTTGTACGTCACACCACTGAAGAGCTTCGAGAGCTTATCCAGAAGTCACAGGAGCTTTATCCTAAAGCCATTCCAGGCATTAAGTGGTCAGAACGTAAGTCATCATGGATTACACCTCAGGGTGGACGCCTCTGGATGTCATATCTAGACAAAGAGATGGACGTTACACGCTACCAGGGTCAGGCTTTTAACTGGTTAGGCTTCGACGAACTTACACAGTGGCCTACACCCTATGCTTGGGACTATATGCGTTCACGTCTGCGTAGTGCACATGCTAAAGAGCTAGGCTTGTACATGCGGGCTACTACCAACCCTGGCGGTGCAGGTCACTCATGGGTTAAGAAGATGTTCATCGACCCAGCGCCCTACGGCCAAGCATTCTGGGCTACGAACATTGAGACTGGTGAGGAGATACGCTTCCCAGCAGGCCACAGCAAAGCAGGACAACCTCTATTCAGACGTAGGTTTATCCCTGCAAGCCTGTTTGACAACCCATACCTCGCTGAGAGTGGCGACTATGAGGCGATGCTGCTCTCACTACCTGAACACCAGAGGAAGCAACTCCTTGAGGGTAACTGGGATGTTAATGAAGGTGCTGCCTTTCCTGAGTTTAACCGTAACATACACGTTGTGGACCCTTTTGATATTCCTAAGTCTTGGACACGCTTTCGTGCATGTGACTATGGTTACGGTTCTTACACTGGTGTCGTATGGTTTGCGGTAGGCCCAGACGAACAGCTTATCGTATATCGTGAGTTGTACTGTTCCAAGGTCACAGCCATTGATCTAGCTGACATGATCCTGGACATTGAGAATAACGATGGTGGTATCCGCTATGGTGTACTCGACTCCTCACTCTGGCATAAGCGTGGTGACACTGGTCCCAGCCTTGCTGAACAGATGATTATACGTGGCTGTCGCTGGCGTCCATCAGATCGCTCAAGAGGCTCACGTGTAGCAGGCAAGAACGAAATACACAGGAGACTGCAAGTAGATGAATACACAGAGCGTCCACGCATGGTTATATTCTCCTCTTGTACAAACCTGGTTGCCCAACTTCCCTCTATTCCTTTAGATAAACGTAACCCAGAAGACGTAGACACAAACGTAGAGGATCACTTGTATGACGCACTACGTTACGGAGTTATGACACGGCCACGGAGTAGCCTGTTTGACTTTGACCCAACAACCCAGCGCACGGGCTTTCAAGCCTCTGACACAAAGTTTGGATACTAGAACATGGCTGACATGGATGACACACCCTTTGAGACAGACGAAGTGATCTCAGCAGAAAAAGTGGAAGATGTACTTGTATCTTCTACATCTGCTCTATCAGCTTTTGTCTTTGAACGCTTCAACCGATCTGAGGATGCACGACGAGGTGACGAAGAGCGTTGGCTCCGTGCTTACCGCAACTACCGTGGTATCTACGGCCCTGACGTACAGTTCACTGACACAGAGAAGTCACGTGTGTTCATCAAGGTCACTAAGACTAAGACACTAGCCTCATACGGTCAGATCACAGATGTACTATTCGGTAACAACAAGTTCCCACTAAGTGTCAATCCATCAGTACTCCCAGATGGCGTCTCAGAAGCTGTTCACATCAATATTGACCCAGGAGCAACCCAGGCTGGAGATGCCCTTAATAGCATCTACTCTGACACTCCCTCTGAGCCGTTTATCCTGGGTGGTAAAGATAAGCTGAAGCCAGGTGATACTATTCGCAGTCTTACGGCACGTCTCGGTCCTCTCACAGACAAGCTTTCTGGTGTATCTGACAGGATTGTTGAGGGTGAGGGTACTGGCCCTACTACAGTTACATTCCACCCTGCTATGGTCGCAGCGAAGAAGATGGAAAAGAAGATTCACGATCAGTTGCAGGAGTCAGGTGCTAACACACATCTCCGCAGCATGGCATTCGAGATGGCACTCCTCGGTACTGGCGTCATGAAAGGACCATTTGCTGTAGACAAAGAGTATCCTAACTGGAATGAAGACGGTGAGTATACGCCTCTCATCAAGACAGTACCTGAGACATCACACGTGTCTATCTGGGACTTCTACCCTGACCCCGAAGCACGTAGCATGGAAGAGGCTGAGTATATCGTACAGCGTCACAAGATGTCACGTACACAACTCCGTGCACTACGTAGACGCCCCTACTTCATCAAGGACGCTATCCAAGACTGCATCGACAAAGGCCCTGACTACCAGCCTAAGCACTGGGAGCAGAGCATGGAAGATGATAGCAACACTACACCTCACTCAGAGCGCTGGGAAGTACTTGAGTTCTGGGGTTTCGTTGATGTTGATATGCTCGAAGAGTACGGCGTTAAAGTCCCTAACTCACTCAAGGGTGTAGATGAAGTAAACTGCAACATCTGGGTATGCAACGGCTCTATCCTCCGTGTAGTACTTAACCCATTCAAACCTGCACGTATTCCTTACTATGCTGTACCGTATGAGCACAACCCATACAGCTTCTTTGGTGTCGGCATTGCTGAGAACATGGATGACACACAGACGTTGATGAATGGCTTCATGCGAATGGCCATTGACAACGCTGCACTTTCTGGTAACCTTATCATTGAAGTAGACGAAACGAACCTCGTTCCAGGTCAAGACATGTCTGTTTATCCAGGTAAAGTCTTCCGCCGCCAGGGTGGTGCACCAGGTCAAGCTATCTTCGGCACTAAGTTCCCCAACGTAGCACAAGAGAACCTACAACTATTTGATAAGGCACGGGTACTTGCAGATGAGTCTACTGGTTTCCCTTCATTCGCTCATGGTCAAACAGGCGTTAGCGGCGTTGGTCGCACTGCATCTGGTATTAGTATGCTCATGTCTGCTGCTAATGGTAGCATTCGTGCTGTGGTTAAGAACGTAGACGACTACCTGCTTCGCCCTATTGGTCGTGCATTCTTCGCATTCAACATGCAGTTTGACTTCGACCCTGACATTCATGGTGACCTAGAGGTACATGCATCTGGTACAGAAAGCCTCATGGCTAATGAAGTACGTTCACAGCGTCTCATGCAGTTCCTACAAGTAGCACAGAACCCAGCGCTCTCACCCTTCGCTAAGATGGATTACATCATGCGTGAGATCGCTAAGAGCATGGACCTCGACCCTGACAAAGTGACAAACTCAATGCAGGACGCAGCCATCCAAGCTGAAATCCTCAAAGGGTTCCAACAGCCTGCACAACCACCTATGGGTCCAGAAGGTGTTCCAGCACCACAGGGCGCTCCAGCTGCTCCAGCAGGCGCACAGGTACAGGATATGTCAGGTGGCGGCGGCGGTCAAACAGGTGTAGGCGCAGCCCCAGCCCCAGGTGAGCAAGGATTCAGCGGTAATGTCGCTTAAGAGCTTCGTAAACAATAAGCAAGAGTGGGATAGCTTCCTTGAGTATATTGAGGGTGCTATCTCCAAGGTGCATAAACGCCTTGAGCAATCAACAGCAGTTGAAGACCTATATCGTGCACAGGGTGAGATCAACGCACTTAAACGTCTAAAGTCAATGAGGGATGAAGTCAATGGACCAAAGTAATCAAACAGAGGCTGTCTTCAAGTCCTCACGTAATGAGGTAGACCCTGTAAGCGGCAATGAAGTTCCAGCAGGTGCTTTACCTGAAGAGGTACGGGATGATGTCCCAGCCATGTTGTCTGAAGGTGAGTATGTAGTTCCTGCTGATGTACTGCGTTACTACGGTGTTAAGTTCTTTGAAGACCTACGCAATGAAGCTAAGATGGGCCTCACAGAAATGGATGCTGGTGGTCGTATCGGTGGTGAACCTGTTGAAGGTGGCGACGATCTGCCATTCTCAGATGAAGAACTTATGGCCATTGATGATGGTGAAGAGACTCCTGCTGGCTTTGCTGAAGGTGGCTTAAACATCCCAGCATACGTTAACGCACCAGACATGTCAGGCCTAGGTCTCAGCATGGGTGAACCTACAGGTGGTGTTGAGTTCCGTACCTACGTTAACAGCAATGGCATGGAGATCACAATACCGTTCTTCGATGGAGAACCTCTTGGTGCCATCCCAGCTGGCTACTCCCTCAAGAGTGACGCTACAGAAGCAGTACGGGAAGAGTCCAAACAGGAGCGTGTAGAACCTGAAGGTGGAAGAGATGGTTTACCAGACGGACCAGCCCGTGACAATGATAAATCTACCTCATCAACAGACTCACAAACAACAAGCCAGAGCAATGTAAGTAAGTCGGATACAATAGCTGGACTAGGTAAAGTTGCAAAAGGTGTATTAACAGGTAATCCTGTAGCCGCTATTAACGGTCTCACACAGGCGGTAACTGGGCAGACTATTGCTGAACATGCCGCTGATGTTGCCTTTGGAGAAGGTGACGTGAGGGGTGGTAGAATGAGTATGACAGACGGACTAGGCGACACCAATAATGATGGTAGGGTTGGTTTTGCCGATACGTGGGGTGGTGATTTGCTTGGCCTCGACGGTAAGGTAGGTGTGCAGGGTCCAAACCTCCGTGCGTCACGTGGCGGTGCTAGAAATGCCCCTATGGACGCTACAGGCAGTGGAGATAGAGGTGGTTCTGCTTCCGTAGGTGATAGCTTCGAAGGAGGCGGTTACTCTGATAACTCTGGCCAGGAAAACGGAAATGACTTCGGTGGAGATGAAGGCGATGACTTCGGTGGAGAGGGGCTGGGCATCGGAGGTCTCTACAAAGAAGGTGGACTCGTAAAGAAACCCAAAAAGAAGAAGAAGTAACTACAACCTTTAACACAACTATAAGGCTACCTGGCAATAACGCCAGCCCCAACATAAGGACTATAACACATGGCTAATCCAGCAAGTGAAACTGACTCAATCGCACACCGCCGCAATGCTGCTCGTGTAGCTCGTGAGGAAGCAGAACTGAAAGAACTACTTGAAGGCAAAGAGGCTCCACAAGAAGAAGAGCAGGAACAAGAAGAGGTCAAGCAAGAGAAGCCTGATCCTATTGAGATCAAAGAGGACGACGACCCTAAGCCAGCCACTAAGGAAGAAGAGACCTTCAAGAAGCGCTATGGTGATCTACGCCGACATGTAGCTGAAAAAGAGAAAGCTGCTGAAGCACGTATCGCTAAGCTGGAAGAGCAACTGAACAGTGCAAGTAAGAATGAACTTGTACTACCTAAGTCCGATGCAGACATTGAAGCCTGGGCAAAGCAATACCCAGACGTAGCTGCTATTGTTGAGGCTATTGCCGACAAGAAAGCCAAGGAACGTAGTGGCGAACTTGATAACCGACTCAAGGAGTTTGAGACTATTCGTGCTCAGACAGCCCGTGAAAAAGCAGAAGCGGAACTCATGCGCATCCACCCTGACTTCCTAGACATTCGTGCTGATGATGCTTTCCATACGTGGGCAGAAGATCAGCCGAAGATGGTACAAGATGCTCTGTACGACAACATGGATGACATTAAGGCTGTAGCCCGTGTCATTGACTTGTACAAGGCTGACAAGGGTATCAAAACAACCAAGACATCTGCCGACGACAAGGCTGCTGCCTCATCTGTGCGTTCACGTGCAGCCCCAGCGCCTGAAGCAGATGAAACGAAGTCTTACCTACGTGAGTCAGCAGTCAATGCTATGTCACCTGCACAATACGAGAAGCACCACGAAGAGATTCAGAAGGCTATCCGTGAAGGTAAGTTTATTTATGATATGCAGCGTTAAGGTGTTGACACTTACAAAACGCTGAGTATAACTATATGCATACACAGGCTAGCTACTTGTGTATGTATCCCACACATATGTAGATACACAAAGAATCACCCAGACAAGTATAGGCCCAAGTAAAGCCAAGGACGGCCATCCTAGCTTCAACTTGCACCCTAGAACGGACGGCCTCTTATGTTCGATATGATGTGTTTTCAACCTTGCCCACCCTATTATTGCAGATCAACCTGACAAGGTGGGTGTAATAGAAGCCATATCCATAGGAGAATTACAATGGCATTCGCAAAAGCAACAGGTTATACCAACCTGAATAACGGCAACTTCTCGCCCGTTATCTATTCTAAGCAGGCACAACTTGCATTCCGCAAAGCTGCTACCTGTAACGCAATCACAAACAACGATTACTTCGGTGAAATCGCCAACGAAGGTGATACTGTTCGTATCATGAAAGAACCCGAAATCTCAGTATCCGAATATAAGCGTGGTACTACGATCTCTGCTCAAGACCTCGTTGACAACGACTTCCAACTGGTTGTAGACAAGTCAAACTACTTCGCATTCAAGATGGATGACATCGAAGAAGCGCACAGCCACATTGACTTCATGAACCTCTCAACAAATCGTGCTGCCTACCGTTTGGCTGACCAGTACGACCAAGAAGTTCTCGGCTACCTCGCAGGTTACAAGCAGTCTGCAGTCCACAGTGCTGCTGATACTGTAAACGACACAGTTAACGGTACAAAAGCAAACACTGCTGCTGGTAACGACGAACTGCTCGCCGCCAACAAACTGAACAAAGGTGCATTTGGTAACATCACTACTACTTCTGCTGGTGATCACTCCATCCCCCTCGCACCTCGCCTCCCAGGCGCAACTGCTCAGTCAACAGCAACTGCAACACCACTGCAAGTTATCGCACGTATGGGCCGTCTCCTTGACGTTCAGAACGTAGATACACGTGGTCGTTGGATTGTTCTCGACCCAGTATTCATCGAAATGCTCAAAGATGAGGACTCACGTGTTCTCAACGCTGACTTCGGTGGTGCAGGCCTCATGAACGGTCTGATCCTCAACAACCTGCACGGCTTCCGTGTGTACTCGTCCAACAACCTGCCATCAGTAGGTACAGGCGCTGGTACATCAGGCACAGCCAACCAGAATGACAACTACGGCGTCATCGTTGCTGGTCACGACTCTGCTGTCGCAACTGCTGAGCAGATCAACAAGGTTGAAACATACCGTGACCCTGACTCATTCGCAGACATCGTACGTGGTATGCACCTCTACGGTCGTAAAATCCTGCGTCCTGAGGCAATCGTCACAGCTAAGTTCAACGCAGCTTAATGCTAATACTGGAGGGGCTGGCTTCGTGCTGGCCCCTTTGGGCTATTTATGTCTTGCAGTTTTGTAGCATCCTTACATAGTTTGTAGTAATGACTCTTGAGAACTGCCCCTACTACCTTTGTGCTTTACATATAAGATGTAGCACTATATAATGTCTCCTAGTTGAGACCAATGAAGAACTTAGAGCACTCACACAGAAGCTCCTAATAAAACCCAGACACATGTAAGGAATTATGACATGGCTATTACTACAGCAATGTGCAACAGCTTCAAGGAAGAACTTCTTGGTGGTGTTCACGATCTCGACACAGACACACTCAAAGTAGCACTCATCAAAGCCTCACCAGCAGGTACTTATGGTGCAGCTACAACTAACTATAGCGATATTACAGGTAACACCGATGAAGCTGTAGGTACAAACTATACAGCAGGTGGCCAGACACTTGATAGCGCAACCATCTCTCTCTCAGGTAACACTGCCTTTGTTGACTTTGCAGATGAGGTCTTTACTGACCTGACTATCTCAGCAGATGGTGCTATCATCTATAATGCCTCACAGGGTGACGCAGCTATTGCTACCTTTGACTTCGGCGGCACTGTAACCTCAACAAGTGGTGACTTCACCATTGTCTTCCCAACAGCAGACTCATCAAACGCCGTAATCCGTATTAGCTAATCCAAGTAAGTTAGGAACGCTGCACTATGGCATTTGTCATTAAAGACCGTATCAAAGAAGGTACAACTACAACTGGCACAGGCGCTGTCTCATTAGGCGGCGCTGCTGCTACGTTTGAGACCTTTAGCTCCTACATGACAAATGGCGACACTACGTACTATGCTATTGTCCATACTTCATCAGGTGTTGACGAGTGGGAGGTAGGTCTTGGCACTTGGAACACAGGTAACACCCTCACTCGTACAACTGTTATCGCAGGTACAAATGATGGTTCACCTGTAGATTTCTCTTCGGGTACTAAAGATATCTTCATGACGTACCCTGCAAGTATTGCAGCTTATACGGATGCGAGTGGTGACCTCTCTGGTGACATTGGCCTAGGCAATCACTCAACGACTGAGATTGTTGAAGGTTCTAACCTGTACTACACTGATGCACGAGTAGATGCACATCTATCTGGTGGTACTGGTGTCACTTACAATGCAGGTGCTATCTCCATCGGGCAGGATGTAGCTACAACAGCTGATGTAACTTTCAACACAGTCACACTTGCTGGTGATCCTACTACTGCACTTGAGGCAGCTACCAAGGAGTACGTAGACACTATTGCAGCTGCTGGTATTCACTACCATGACCCTGTACGTGTTGAAGCTCCTAGCAACCTCACAGCAACTTACGACAACGGTACTTCTGGTGTAGGGGCAACCCTGACAAACTCAGGTACACAGGCTGCTATCACTATTGATGGTGTAGCCCTTAGTGTAGCTGATCGTGTCCTTGTGTACAATCAAACTAACCCAGCGCACAATGGTATCTACACTGTTACTACAGTAGGTAGCGGAAGCACTAACTGGGTACTCACTCGTGCTACTGATGCTGACTCATACGGTGTATCTGACAAGGATGCAATGGGTGAGGGTGATGCATACTTCGTCAAAGAAGGTGATACTGGTGCAGGTGAACTCTATGTGATGAACACATCTCTTTTTATTACATTCGCTACT
>OBNN01000080.1_pt1 | contig 9936 bp, 9 predicted proteins | sample 1470811 | NCBI WGS metagenome assembly OBNN01 (sample SAMEA3275570, study PRJEB22092) | marine metagenome | biome: Estuarine Biome; feature: Surface Water; material: Coastal water | collected 2014-06-21T11:15:00+00 | depth 1 m
GCTAAACGGAAGTAGAAAGGAGAATCCAATCTCTCTTTACAGTTCTATGAGAGCGTCAAAAGTCCTGTTTAGTCCTTGAAAATCAAATAATTGTGCATAAATAAAACTTATGTCAATCTTGTCATTGACATGTGTATTATCTACAATCCAGCCAATATTTCGACGTTACAAATTCATAGAAATTTTCGATTGAAACTGTTCATTGATTTAGACTTCCCTTTAAAATCTTAACAATGCGAAAGTTTTAGATTGACTTGGACAGATAAATGTAAAATAATGAAAAACAAGGACTTATGAGGTATTCAGAAAAAGGATTAATTAATTGCCCGCGCAAAATGAGCGAATTAACTGGGCTTTGCGCAACATATACGTTAACTGAAATTCCAATGGATAGCGTAAGTGAAAAAAGACCGATGAAACGATCTGGAAGGGAAACCGCGACTTGGAAATTCAAACGAATGAATTTGATGCAAGAAGGAGGGAAAAGATGGGCGAGTATGGCGGAATTGAAAGGATTCGAAAAGGAACGGGCGAGGGTGAGGGAGATGGAGGAATTGGATGAATGGAATTTTGAGGCGCGGGTGCGGTTTGAAGAGGTGGCGCGGATTGAGGAATGGTTTGTGGAGCGCGGGGTGCGGTTTGAAGAATTGGGGTTGCCGGAGCGAGAAAGGAGTGAGCGGATGTGGGCGCGATGGGGCGAGGGGAATTTGGAATGGGTCAGGCGGGCGCTCGGGATGACGAGGAAGGAGATGGCGGAATGTTATGGGGTAAGTCGGCAGGCGATGGGCCAATTACTCGAGCGCGATGCGCGGGGCGCACTGAAGGTGGCGACTTTAAGGGGTGTTTTGGAGCGATTGGGGTGTGATATGCAATTGGTGGTGAGTCCGGTGGGCGGACGGAGTTTTCGCGAGTGGCGGAAGGTGGCGGCGTGGGAGGTTCTGCGCGCGGAGGGTGTGCGCGAGGAGGAGGCGTTGCGAGCGGTGAAGCGGGTGGCGCGTGGGGGGAAATTGAATTGGACCCAATGGGCAAAGTTGCGAGCGGCGAGGGAAATGGGGGAAATGGGATTGAAAGAGGGAGGAGAAAGGTAAATTGGACATTTTCCACTACTTTGGGAACCAATTACAATACTGGAGCAACATGAGTCAAAAATTACGTGCTGCCATGATCGGCGGAGGACCAGGAAGTTTTATTGGCGCAGTGCATCGCATTGCGGCGCGGATGGATGGCGATTACGAATTGGTCGCCGGGGCATTTTCTTCAAAACCGGAGAAGTGTTTGGAGACGGCGCGTGAATTGGGCATTGCTGAAGAGCGTGCTTATCCGAGCTGGGCGGAGATGCTGGAAAGTGAATCAGCGCTGCCGGCAGACGAGCGGGTTCAAGTCATCATGATCACCACCCCGAATCATGTACATGCGGCGCCCACTATCGCGGCGCTGGAGGCTGGATTTCATGTGATTCTAGACAAGCCTTTGTGTACTTCCATGGAGGAGGCACAGGCGATGGAAGCGGCGGCGAAAAGCTCGAAAGCACTGTTTTGTTTGACGCATACCTACACGGGGTATCCAATGATTAAAGAGGCCAAACACCAGATTGCCTCCGGGGCACTTGGAACGGTCAGAAAGATTTATGTAGAATATCCGCAAGGCTGGTTGTCGACCTATTTAGAGGGCGGGGACCATACGCAGGCGGCGTGGCGAACGGACCCGACGAAATCGGGGAAAGTTGGCGCCATGGGAGATATAGGGACACACGCTTTTAACCTTGCGGAATACGTGAGTGGCGAAGAGATTGTGGAGGTCTGTGCCCAATTAAACACCGTCGTCCACGGGCGCGCTTTAGACGACGATGGTGCCGTACTTTTTCGCACGGCCTCAGGCGCCACGGGCGTTCTCATGGCGACGCAAATTGCCGCAGGTGAGGAAAACAATGTGAAGATTCGTGTTTTTGGAGAAAAGGGCGGTCTTTGCTGGGAACATACCGATAATAACAGCTTAACGCTTATGCCATTGGACGCGCCAGTGGTAAAATTGCGTACGGGAGGCCCGGGGACATCGGACTGGTCCCTGGCGAACCACCGCATTCCTCCGGGCCACCCGGAAGGCTACCTCGAGGCGTTTGCCAACCTCTACAAAAATTTCGCGGCCCATGTTCGTGCCCATGAAGCTGGAAAAGCGCAGCATCCGCACCTGGACTACCCGGGTATTGAAGACGGTGTGCGCGGCATGAAATTCATCGAAGCGATTGTCACCAACAACGCTGGAAACGAAAAATACACAGCACTATGAAAACGCTGAAAGGACCGGGCATTTTTATCGCCCAATTCGCAGACGACCTCGCCCCGTTCAATTCATGGGCGTCCATTTGCAAATGGGCGGCCGATCTAGGCTACAAAGGCATTCAAATCCCTTCTTGGGATGGCCGATTCATGGACCTTAAAAAGGTGGCGAACAGCCAAGATGCGGCAGATGAACTCACAGGTATTGCTGCGGAACACGGCATACAAATCACCGAACTAAGTACACATTTACAGGGCCAGCTCGTGGCTGTTCACCCGGCCTTCGACGCGCAATTTGATGCATTTGCCCCGGCTGAGGTTCATGGAAATCCCAAAGCGCGCACAGCGTGGGCGGTGGATCAATTACATCTTGCCGCAACGGCTTCACAGCGTTTGGGACTTACAGCCCATCCGACGTTTTCAGGCGCATTGGCCTGGCCGTATTTCTATCCTTGGCCGCAACGACCGGCGGGGTTGGTGGAAGAGGCGTTTGAGGAATTGGGCCGTAGATGGTTGCCAATTCTTAATCATTTCGACAGTTGTGGCGTAGATCTGGCCTATGAAATTCATCCGGGTGAAGACCTGCATGACGGAGCCACCTTTGAACGCTTCCTCGACGTGGTAGGCGGCCACCAGCGTGCAAACATGCTGTACGATCCTTCCCACCTGGTTTTGCAGGGGATGGATTATTTGGGCTACATCGACCTGTACCACGAACGCATTAAAGCCTTCCACGTGAAGGACGCAGAATTTAACCCGGACGCTCGCACGGGTGCCTACGGCGGCTACCTTCCTTGGGTAGAACGCGCCGGCCGATTCCGTTCCGTGGGCGATGGAGAGATCGATTTTCCTGCCATTTTTGCCAAGCTCGCCCAATACGATTACGAAGGTTGGGCCGTGTTGGAGTGGGAGTGCTGTTTGAAAGATTCGGCTGCCGGTGCGCGCGAGGGCGCAGAACGCATCGCCGATTGGATCATCCCTGTGGCCTCGCGCGCCTTCGACGACTTCGCTGCAACGGGCGTAGACAGAGCCGCGAACCGCAAGGCTTTAGGATTGGATCAATAAAAACCCCCAAAAATAAATGAGTTACAAATTCTCAATGTCGCAGTGTCGCTTCGCCTTTCTATTGATGTGCAGTATGCTGTTGGGACTCCGGGGCGCCGTTGCGCAATCGGGCCCAGAATTTTTACAGCAGCGCGGCGTTCCAGACACCGTACATTCTGAAGTGTTGAATGAGGACCGGCTCATTTATGTGGATTTTCCTTTGACCTACACGCCGGGCAGTGCGCAGAAGTACCCGGTGGCATTTTTACTGGACGGCGATGTGCTGTTGCCGGCGGCAGGTACGGTGCAGGATTATTACAGTGGCGGATACACGCCGGATATGATCATCATTGGCATTTCAAATGCCGTAGATCGAACTCGGGATTTGACGCCGCCGAAGGTTGTGAAAGCGCAGGCCACTGGGTCTGCAGATAAGATGGAGGTGGCGATGACGCCCAATGCCGTTGCTGATGGTGGAGCGGCTGCTTTCCTGGAATTTATTGAGAAAGAATTGGTCCCTCATGTGGAGGCCAATTATCCGGTGACCCAATTCAGAACCCTGATCGGACATTCCTACGGCGGACTCTTCACCTTATTTGCCCTAGCCGAGCGCCCCGCACTGTTCAACTATTACCTCGCTATTGATCCCAGCATGAATTGGAGCGGAGGGCATTACCATGAGGTACTCCCGGAAAAGTTGAGTACGACCTCCCTCGAGGGCCGTTCGGTGTTCATCACCATGAGTGGCCAATTGCATATGCAAGACACTTCTGTAACATTGGAAAATGTGCGTGAAGACGATTCTTGGCCAACCGAATTTCCTCGTGCCATCCTCAAGACTGTCGACCAATTGGAAGCATTAGCCCCTACTGGACTTCGTGTGGGATTCCAATTCTTTGAAAGAGATTTGCACGGTACGGTACCCTTACCCTCTTTAATGGAGGGGTTGATTGCCCTGTTCGATTGGTATCAAATGGAGGGTACGCACAAAATCAACGATCCAGCGACGTCGGTTGCAACGCTGTCGAAGATTATCAATCACAGGGCAGCAAAATTGGAACACAACTTCGGCTATGCGGTGCCTCCGTATCCTGAGGAATTGCTCAATATGTCGGGCTACATGCAAATGGATATGGGCGATCTGGAGAAATCAGAAATGTATTTTACAGCAGCGCTGGAACATTTTCCTAACAGTGCGAATGCCTATGATTCTATGGCCGATTTTTATGAAGCCACTCAAGCCTATCCCGCGGCGGCAGAATGCATGAAAAAAGCGATTTTACTGGATCCTTTGCCCCGCTACAAAGAGCGTCTGGACGAATTGACCGTAAAGATTAAACCATAAACTCAACTCAAAACTCAATTTTTAGCACGAATGAAACATCTCCTTCTATCTGCCGCGGCTCTTTTTGCCGTCGCCTGCACCGCACCTGCTGAAGCACCCGTTGATGCGCCGGCCGAAGAAACGGCCGCCGCTCCTGAAAAATTGCACAATAACATCACAGAAGCCGAAATCATCGACGGTTGGGAGCTCCTGTTCGACGGCCAATGCACCGGCAATTTCCGCAAGTACGGCGATACGGTGATTGGCAAAGCGTGGGTCATCGAAGACGAGGCCTTGCATTTGGACGCGAGCAACAAAGAGGACTGGCAAGTCAACGGTGGTGGCGATATTGTGTACCAGGATATTGACGGTTCGATCCGGGAATTTGAAAACTTCCACTTCAAGGGGGAATGGAAAATTGGCGAACGTGGAAATTCCGGCATCATCTACCTCATCAACGAGGATACCGAGCAGTATCCGTACTGCTGGATGACGGGATTAGAAATGCAAGTGTTAGACAACGGGACCGATTCCACTGAAGGCCATCCCGATGCCGCGATCCACAAACACCGTGCAGGCGATCTGTACGATATCAATGCAGCTCCGGAAGGCGCCGCCAAGCTCGCAGGGGAATGGAACCAGTTCGAAATTATCGTTCAAAACGGTCACCTCACCCAGAAGCTCAACGGCGTGGTCACCGTGGATCGCGACCTCTTCGACGATGCGTGGCGTGCGGATGTTGCGGCTTCGAAATTCCATGAATTCCCTGGATACGGCACCTACCGCAAGGGTGGGATTGCGCTGCAGGACCACGGCGATAACGTGTGGTACCGCAACTTGAAGATTAAAGTGCTACCGGTTGCTGAAGCGGCTGAATAGAAAAAAAATTAGGGAGCCATCTAAAACCCGGCGCCGGTAGGCGCCGGGTTTTTTTATGAGTAACGTACATTTACATCATGGCCCAATACCACCACAGTAAAGGCATTGTTTTAAGCGCGCTGAAGTACGGCGAAAGCAGTAGGATTGTGCGTGTGTATACGGAGGAATTTGGGCTATTGAGTTTTCTGGTGAACAGTGTTGGGAGCAAGCGCGGGGTGGTGCGCAGTTCTATGCTGTTGCCGCTGTCCTTGCTGGAATTGGTCCATACGAACAAGGGGGAAGGAAAACTGGATCGCATCAAGGAGGCGAAGATGGACCTGACCTTCACGAGTATTCCGTACGATCCCGTGCGCAATGCGTTGGCGCTCTTCCTTTCTGAACTCTTTCAAAAGGTATTGCAGACGGGGGAGGCGAATTCAGAAAAGTTCGATTTTGTCCGTTCCGCATGCCTGGCGCTAGATACCATAGATCCTATTCCGCCGGCCTTTCACCTCGCTGTTTGGGCCCGATTAACCACCTACCTGGGATTCGCTCCCAACCTCAATGCGTCGAACGGGACCAATTATTTCGACCTCCACAACGGCAACTTCGTCCCGGAACCGCCCCTGCTGCACGGGTATCTTCAGCCGGAAGCGAGCGAATACCTCCGGATTGCATTGGAATGGAATTTTGACGGGCCGCTGGGCATATCCAAGCAGGGCCGCTCAGAATTAATGGATGGATTGAGCAGGTACATGAACATTCACCTCGATGGATTTGGCACCTTCAAGAGTTTAGACGTGCTGAAAGAGCTGTTTGTGTAGCGCAGGCAGTTTGGGGAAAACGCTAGATTTCAATAAAAAATCGGCGAAAAAATCAAAAATTCGGTGAAAATAGAGGGAAAATCAGCTGAAATCGGACAAAATCCGTAAATACCCCGACACTCTGACACCCGAAACAGGTTGGTAGGATATTTGCTATTTTAACCGTGTAATTAATACTAAAAGAACTACATGAATAATTCTTTTCCAAAGTGGTTGATCCCTGCGTTTGCAGCCTTCCTCTTAATCCTCGTGTTTTCGTCACGATTGTTTGTTAAAATTGAATCCGGTGAAGCGGGTGTTCAATACGATCTAGTTAAAGGTCTTAAAGTTGACCGTGTCTACGACCAAGGTTTGAAAATCATCGCGCCGTGGAACCGCATGTTTATCTACAGTACGCGTATTCAGGAAGACCGCTCCGTAATGGAGGTACTGAGTGCGAACGGTTTGACCATTCGTGCCGAGCTTTCCTACCGTTACCGTCCGTTCCAAGATAAAATTGGCTACTTACACAATGAAGTAGGCGAGAATTACCATGAGCGCATTATCATACCGGAAATTCGTTCTGCAACGCGCGAAATCATCGGTAAATATTTACCAGAAGAGCTGTACAGCTCGAAGCGTGATAGCATTCAGACGGAGATTTTTGAATTGGCTGCAGAGCGCATCAAGGGTAAATACATTGAATTGGATGCAGTTTTGATTCGTGATGTAGGGTTACCTGATAAATTGAAGCAAGCGATCGAGCGTAAGCTGGAGCAAGAGCAGGTTTCTTTAGAATATGAATTCCGTTTGACTCGAGCTCAAAAAGAGGCAGAACGTCAGCGTATTGAAGCAGAGGGTAAAGCAGTAGCGAACCGTTTGTTGAGCCAGTCACTTACGGATAAGATTCTTCAAGACAAAGGGATTGATGCTACCTTAAAGTTGGCAGAAAGTCCGAACAGTAAAGTGATCGTAGTAGGTGGAAGCGATGGACTTCCGTTGATATTGGGAAACAACTAATCGGTTCAACTGATTAAAATTGAGATAGAAAGGCGGCCACATGGCCGCCTTTTTTTATATTCGGAGTCCCCGTTGACCTAGCACTACGACTGAAACGAACGAACAAAATCGCGAATGGACTTGCATGTTGCATTATCTCCTGGAGATGTACTGTACTGGTTTGGCTGGGCGGCAGCACTATTTGTCATCCTCTTCCCGCTGTGGTTGGGCGGCCAATTAGGTCCTGTAGCCCGAAGAAAATTTGAGCGCGGTTGGGCACTGGTTTTAGTGGCTGCGTACCTTGCGATGACGGGACTTTCCATTTCTCGAGGCGAATTTAGCTGGGGCAGTTCCTTGCTCTTTCACATGTGCGGCTTCTCGCGACTCTTGCTCATCGGTTACTTTTTTACCGGTAAACGCTGGATGGGAGAATTGGTCACCTTCACCGGTATTGCAGGTGGATTGCAAAGCTTGCTTACTCCGGAATTTACCCACGGTATCAATGTGGTTTATGCCTTTGATTATTATGTCAATCACGCATCCATCATTGCCGTTGGATTCTACATTATTGTGGTACAACACAAGCGCCTAAAAAAGCGGGCTTGGCTCCGCAGCTTCGGTCGAATACAACTCATGGCGCTCATTGCGCTTGGTGTAAATCTACTGACCGGTGGAAATTACATGTACCTCATGGAACCCCCAATCGCAGATAACCCACTGATCATTACGAGCGAAAGCTTTGCCTACCTTCATGTGGTATTCTTCGAGGTCTTCGCTGCCTTGAATTTTTGGTTGATCCAAATCTTCTTGCGTCGCATTCACGTTAAAAACAGCCTCGGTTACCGGGCCGTTTAGGGCGTTAACACATCTTCAACATTTTAGGCGACAGAAGTACCTTATCTTCGCGTGTCTTAGCACGAAAATTGCTGAGTATTAAACCTTTTGACCCCAATACGCGTCTACTAGACATGAAGAACCTAAGCAATACCCTACTCCTATTCCTTGCAGTGTTTTTAACCGGAACACTCCACGCACAGCAACCGGGCGCCCAGCGCGGCGGAAATTTTGACCCTTCTAAACTCCCGAAAATTGGTGTGATCACCGGAAAATTGGTGGACGCTGAAACCAAAGAACCGCTTGCGTTTGCTGCGGTGAAAGTCACCCACAAGATGAGTGAAGAACTGGTTACAGGCGGCATGACCAACGATCGTGGCCAGTTCAAAATCGAAGGCATTACGCTCGGTCCTAACGTGATCGAATTCGCCTACGTAGGGTACAAAACGAAGACGCAGGAAGTACGATTAGGGCGTGAAGGTGTGGAGCAGTCGCTCGGTGAAATTGGCCTACAACATTCTGGTGTGGAGCTCGACGAAGTAACCGTGCAAGCGGAACGTCAGTTCATGACGAATGAGATCGACCGCAAAGTGTACGATCCTTCGAAGCTGATCTTAAGTAAGACGGGTTCTGCGACGGACATTCTTGAAAATATACCGTCGGTGGAATTGGACCTCGATGGCAACATCACGCTCCGCGGTTCTAGTGCAGTGCGCATTATGATCGACGGGCGCCCTTCGCGTTTCACAGGGGAGGACCTTACCGCGTTGTTGCAAAGTTTACCGGGCAATAGTGTTGAGAAGATTGAAGTGATGACGAATCCAAGCGCGAAATACGATCCGGACGGTACGGCGGGGATGATCAATATCGTGTTGAAGAAATCTGCGTTGCAAGGTTTAAATGGATCGGTCAATGCCTCTTATTCGGGAGCAGATCGCGTGCGCGGTGGACTCAACCTGAACTACAAGGTGGATAATGTGAACCTCTTTTTTAATGCAGGACACAGTTCAGGGTTTACCCCGCGCAGTTCGTGGGCAAACCGTGAAAATTACCTTACGGACGGCACCTACAGCTTTGAGCAAGTGACGGATGGACTGGGTGGTCGCAATGGAAACAATGTTAAAACGGGGATCGATTGGACCCCGAACGACAAACATACCCTCACGCTTCAAGGCACCATCAATCAAGGGTTGCGTCCGCGTTCGGAAGAGAAAACCACGGATTGGACCACGCCAACGAGCATCTATACCATTCTCCAGGCGAATGAAGAAAACGGCATTCGTTGGAACAACAGTGCCGACCTTATTTACGACTACAAACCGAAGAAAGGCGAGGAACTCAACGTCCGGTTCAGTTACACCGACGGAAACCGTCACGACGACATGGTCTTTGAACAAGATACGCTTAACTCAGGGAGCATTAAATCGCCATCACTGCGCTATGCAACAGAAAGTTTTGGCGACCAATGGGAGTTTAACGGTTTGGCCGATTACGTCAAGAAGTGGAACGAGGACCGCAAATTAGAGGCGGGTGTGAAGATGATTCTTCGCGATGATCTCGACGGCTTCAATAGAACGAATACCGACATCAACACGGGCATCGCCACAGCGACCATAGGCGGGGCGGAATTTGTCCTCGGGGCGCGTGATGAAGGCTTTGACGTGCTCAACTTCCACCTTCGACACAGAGGCTAGCTCAGGCAGCTCGATACCCCACTTGCCTCGCACATAGTCCGTAGCATCCTTCGTCTCGAGGCGAGGGATGCTATCCCCAAAGTATGCGTCTCCAAATAGGATGC
>OBNN01000081.1_pt1 | contig 9559 bp, 15 predicted proteins | sample 1470811 | NCBI WGS metagenome assembly OBNN01 (sample SAMEA3275570, study PRJEB22092) | marine metagenome | biome: Estuarine Biome; feature: Surface Water; material: Coastal water | collected 2014-06-21T11:15:00+00 | depth 1 m
CAGTTGAACTACACGTTTTGGCGCGTGGAACCCCCGGTTTCTCCGGTGCTGATTTTAATAAATGAAGTAGTATATCAGCCGGAAGAAATTTGTGAGGCGAAACTTGTTTATGCAAGAAAAGGTAAACAAATAGTTCGCAAATATCGTTGCGGGTCTGGTAGATTAAAAGGCAAGACAGTTGCAACTCCGACTGCATGTTTTAAGCCAGTAGACATCAAAAAACGATTTGTTTTGGCGAGAACAAAAGCAAAGATGGGGTCACGTATCGCAAGGAAGTCAAAGATGACACGAAAGATGAACCCAGCAAGTAGAAGACTAAAGAGTCTAAACAAGTGAGATAAAAAATGAGTTTGAAAAAAGATATCGAAAAAAGCATGTTTGAAGAAATGAAGGGTACCCGCATTGAAAGTATTGCGGAACTAATCGGTGCTGACATTCAAACGACTCGGGCTAGAATGAAAGAATTGGGGTTCAAAGAGTACATTGATCTTATGAGAGCATTGCGTGACCAAGATGAATACACTGCAAAAGAAATTATAGGCATGAGCGATGTGGAAGAAGCGTATAATATGGGCGGCACCGTTCCACCTGGACAAATGCGCACAGGCAACAAGATAGCATCCGCCCCCGATGAAGAAAGTTCTACGATAAGTAAACAACAGAAGACAATGGCAATGCAACGTTTAGGTCGTAAGAATTTAGGCGGAGCAACAGCACAGCAAGCAGCCTCAGCAGTAGATACTGCACAGCAAGGTAGGACATTAACGCCAATTCAACGCAAAGCGATGGCGGCACAAGCAGCAAACATGGATGCACTTGCGAGTGATCCGAAGACTGCACAACAATTTAGAAATTTACTGAACAAGTTGAATCAGTAAAGTTAGGAGTCATATAGTATGAAACTAACAGAAGTACTAGGTGGTCTATATGTAATGATCACGGAAGAAGAAAACGATCTAATCGCAAAATTCTTCTCAGAAAATGAATATGTGAATGAATCACAAATGTCAGAGCGTGAAGCTCTATTAGCTGACGGCCTTGCTAGGAAGGGCGTCCTAGTACCTACGGTCCGTGGGTTTAGAATCAACTAAGGAAGAGGAATTATCATGACTGCACCGAGCAGCAAAGACGTGAAAGCAATGGCAAACTTGATGAAAGCACTCAACGGTGACACATCTGGTATAAAAGCAGAAGCAGAAGCGGAACGATCTGCTAAAGAGGCAGCTGGTGAAATAGATTTGACACCAGGTGTTGGCACTGCGGATATAAAAGCTATGGAAAATATTCTAAGAAGTTTCCATGGTGCAAGTACAAAGGTAGCAGAAAAAGTTGCAAACACGATCAATGAGTCAAAGAGAACTCAAAACGGCGTAGATATCGGACTATATTCAGTGGAGAAAAATGCCGATGAATATTACGACATACGTGATAATCGTACTAACGATACCTTGTTTGAAGATGTACGTTTATATGAAACTGCTTTCATACTTGCGAAACACCTCAATGACGGTAAAAAAATCAATTCGCCTGAAATCACGAAAGTAATTTCTTCAAATGCTATTTTCGAACAGTATTACCATGATGCTATAAGCCACAAGCGCACTTACAATAGTGCTAAAAAACGTGGAGATTTTACTAAAATGGATATCGCAGAAGCAAGATTTGATAAAGCAAGACAGGACGCGTCCATCACAAAGCGTCATATCAAAAACATATATGAATCCCTAAACAAGTAATAATTAACAAAAAGATAAATACATAATAGAAATTTATGTATTGGGGCAAATACCATGAAAAATTCATTTTTTAAAACAAACACAGTTATGATTTCATCACGTATGAATGAATACCTGAAAAGCAACTTCGGTTATGAAATCGAAGGCGACCTCGCTTCCCTACGCGAAGCAAAAGTAAGCCTAGAAGCACAGAAGCGTGAACTATCAGCAGACTATCAAAATAGAGACTATGTTGAAACATTGTTAATGCTTGAAACAATCAAATCACTTTTAAAAGTTCATAATGAACAAATCTTAGAAGAAAAGCAACGTCTTGATCCTAAATGCTGGGATGGCTATAAAAAGCAAGGCACAAAGATGAAAGGTGGCGTACGAGTTAACAATTGCGTTCCTGAATCAGCAAAGCCAGACTTCCTAGACCTAGACAAAGATGGTAACAAAAAAGAGCCAATGAAAAAAGCAATCGCAGACAAGAAGAAAAATAAAGTTGAAGAAGCAGCAGAGCGTCCTTATGTTTGCGTTCATGTGAAAAAAGGTAAGCATAGCTGCACAGCAGGTTCATCATATGAAGCAGCGAAGAAAGCAGCGGCTCATTGGAAATTAAAGTCAACATCAGGTATTGATGCACACCTAGCAGATGTTAAACATACTGCAACTGAATCAGTAGCACTTAAGGTTGATACAAATAAGAAGAATTATGAAAATTCTTATAAAGCACCAAAGGAATATAAGATGAAGAAAACAAAACTAGAAGAAGGTCTACTGGCACAACTAAATGCGCTTCTAGAAGGTGATGCGGCAGAAGCAGAAATCACAATGGCAGCACGTGGTATTGTAGACGAACTACAAGACATCATCGAAAAGCTAGGTAAGATCCAAAACGATCAGCTAGGTCCTCTAGCAGACGAAATGGGTTATACACATGGACCAGAACAGGCAGACGCATTTAAAGCGTCAACTGATGCGGCAATCTCAAATTTACTAGACACTGCACGTTCAACTAAAGATGAAGTTAACAATGCAGTCCTAGTACTAAACGGTGACGCACCAGCATCAGATATGTCAGTGGGAAAACCTGAGCTAGGCGGCGATATGGGTGATGATTTCGAATCAGATATCGAAGCAGACGTAATAGGCGGTGACGAAGCTGCGTCTGGTCCAGTTGACGAACCTCTAGGTCGTGCAAAGAGATAATCATGAAAATTAAAACACTTTTAAGCGAAAGCTCAAATTATGAGGCGCAGTTACGCAATGATATAAATTCGTATCTTGTTCGCTTAAAAGCGAACGGTATCCCATCCATCGATACCGAGATAATGACACGTGAACTAGAAGATATGGGGTACAGTGTTACCCCAGAATCCCTAGTTGACATTTTGGCTAATAGTAAATACATTCAAAAAGTTACAATAGACACAATTGACCTTGCAGGAGCCCCAAACTCGCAAGGCCAAGATGCGGAGAAGGGCAAAGAGCAAGTTAGAAAGCTCGCTGTTAAGACAGCAAAAAATAGGATGAAATAAAATGGCACTAGTCGTTAAAGGTCAAACAAACATTATCTCTAAAAAAGATATGCGTAAAGCAGATGCAGAACGTGCAGTAAAAGCACTAGCAGTAAAAGAAGCAAAAGCAAAAGCAGCAGCAAAACCAAGAGGGAAATAATATGCCACTAATTGTCAAAGGCGAAACTACAATCATTTCTAAAAAAGAAATGGAAACAAAGTTAGCTATAGAAAATGACAAAAAGGATCCGCTTGAAGGACTTTCCGAAGCTCAAAAAGAATTACGAAAAGAAATTCAAGCAGCAAAACGTCATCGTGAGTTTATGGCACGTGTCGCAGAGCATGAACTTGAAGCAATAGCAACTAATGAGATTGTTACTATTGCGAATCAGGAAGTGATGACAATATCCCTTTCTGACATGCCACGAATTGACTTACCTGACTTTGATACAATGACAAAAGCAAAGATTGGTCGTTGGGCAGAAGAAAATCTTGGACTATCACTTGATCATAGAAAACTTAAAGCTGAAATGGTCGAGGAATTAAAAAAACACTTGTAAATATGTTTTGAATGTAGTATACTAAGGTATGCTTAATTCAATTTACAAATATGACCCCCTATCGCGTGTGAACATTGACGGAAGTCGTCACTACGAAACGCTAGGGGGTCAACCATTACCAAGCGTTACTACAATTCTAGATGCGCTTAAAGATAAAACTGCACTACTTGAGTGGAAAAAACGCGTTGGCGCCGAAGAAGCCGCCCGCATAACCAAACTTGCGACAAATATTGGCACACAAGTTCATTTACACATTGAGAAATACATTCTTGAAGAAGATCGTCCATCTGGATCAAATCTTATTCATGAAATGGCGAAAGAGTTGTCAGACATTGTTATCAATGAAGGACTTTCCAATGTGAATGAAGTATGGGGAACAGAAGTTCCGCTATACTATCCTGGTCTATACGCTGGTACAACCGACTGTGTTGGTGTATGGAACGGCAAGCAGGCGATCATTGACTTTAAAACTACTCGTAAACCCAAGAAGCGTGAATGGATTGAAGACTATTTCCTTCAAGGTGCTGCATATGCGGCTGCACACAACGAAGTATATGGCACAGACATTAAAACAATTGTTATTATGATGATTGGTTGGGACGCAGAAGCAGACAATCTAGGAAATTATCAAGAATTTGTGGTTGAAGGTGATGAGTTTGAACATTATTCTGTAGGTTGGGCGAATAAAGTAAAAGAATACTATGACCGTTTCATCTGATCATGCTACAGTGGTAATGATTGATAAATACTACATAACTTAGGAGTTACACGACATGGTCACAGAAATTGTTAAACTATTATTCAGGCGAGGCATAAGAAGTGAAATCGCATCCGACACATTAGATGTTGGTGAGCCTGGCTTCACTACGGACACAAATCAACTTTTCATAGGCACAGAGGATGCAGTCAACGAGATTATTTTTGATCCGTTTGCAAATGCGCATTCAACTGTCCAGACATGGCTGAATACGGTTGACAATCCGCAACCTGGTCTAATAATTGACGAAGATTTGGTAATACGAGGTGTGTCTGATGTCGATGCTGTGTTGGCGGCTATGGCTGCTACCGCATCATTCCCAGCGGCGTTTTATGCTCGACCTAGACGTAATGTAGAAGTAGTTACAGAAGATACGTTTAATCAATTATTTGCTGACCAGCATTTAGTTAGTTTCGATTCATCAACTGGTAAACGTTCGAGTTTATTCAAGAAGGAACTCGGAGGTGAAACTGGTACATTCCTTTCGTATGACAAGACTATTTGTACATCATTCTTCGTTGATTATTCATTAAAACAATACAATGGTGTGGTCACATACGTCCGCGTCGGCACTGTACAAGTAATCAATGGAGTTCCTCAAGGCATTGATGAATGCAAATTGACAGATAACAACACAGAAATTTGGCAAGATGACGGTGATGGTATTGCTGAAGTTGATGAATTTTCAAATATCGCGTTCACGTGTAGTTTGGATTCTACCAATATGATTATATCATATACACAAGATGCGGGATTTACTACAGAAATCAGTTACACAGTAAAACGTTGGTCAATGTAAGGACACTAAATGAAAGACACTGCTACTCTATTGCACGAATGGCGACAACTAAGAATTAAATTACAGGAAAATTTCACAGAAGATAATTTACAAGATATAATCACATGGTGGAGACGCCTTGAAACTCATGTCAATGGTTTTGACTTCGACAGAACTGAATCGTGGACTGATGTTTGGCAATATGTCGCAGATGGTTTTTTCACAAAGAGCGGCAACGGTCTGGCATGTTTTATGACACTATGCCATTCGTGCCCGGATAAAGAACCAGAATTGTGGTTGGTACATGATCTACTGCATACTAATCTATATCTAATCACATATGTAGATGGATACGTTTTGAATAGATCAAGTGGGGAACTTGAGAAATACGAAGACGTGAAATCTGATATTGATATTTTGACTAAACACACAAAAGATAGCGTACTTCAAGCTATAAAATATAACAATCAGGGTAAATAATGTTAACAGAAACAAAATACAAAACAAACGACATCGTAACCGTTGCTCTTATCACTGGTCAGGAACTAATTGGTAAGTTCGTAAGTGAGAATGACAAAGAAATAAAAGTGAAAAAACCATTATCGCTTATAGTGGGCCCACAGGGCGCTGCCTTTCAGCCGTTCACTATGACAGGAGATAGTGATAGTGAGGTATCAATTAGATCGGGTACTGTTATCTCTATTTTACATGCACGAAGTGATGTTGCAACTGCATATAGCGGGGCTACTAGTGGATTAGTGGTTCCGGATAAACCAGGGCTGATCGTATAATGGCTAAACCAGCGGCACGAACTACTGATACTATTTTAGGGCACCCACCATGTGGTCCGGGTAAGTGCGGCATGGGTTCCGAAAACGTAATTATAGAAAATAAGCTAGCTTACCGGGTGGGGGATAGTACATTTCCGCACGGTATTCCACCATTCTGTACTCCGCATACTAGCACATTAACTAGTGGGTCGAGTAAAGTAATGATCAACAACAAACCTGCTGGTAGGATTGGCGACACTCACGGGTGCGGGACTCCTATCATAAGCGGGGCCAGTAAAGTGTTAATAGGCTAATCATGGCAAGTGAAGCAGAATTCGAACGACTATATCAAGAATTTGTAAGGCGGGGCGGCGGGACGTACACCTTTGATGGCAGTGCCATGTCGCCCGCAGAATATTATGATGTATCTAGCGGTACCACATTAACCGCTGAACAAATTTCAAAATTGGAAGCAGCACAAGAGCAGTTCAACAGACAATCTGCGTTAAATACGTTCAATGCTGAAATACAGGCAAACAATTTCACCAATCCATATACAGATGTGGCAAATGATGGAAGAAATGCTTTTATTGCATTGGCATCGGACCCTGGGGTTGTGGCAGTTAATAACACTTCCAATGCGATAGGATCCGTACCGGACCCACAACTACAAAACGATATTATCAATCTTATCACTGGTTTAGTACTCGACCCAACTAGCTCACCGGTTTATGGGACACAGGTATATTACGAGAATACATTATTTGGTGTTCCCACGCTTAGTGGTATAATGTTGCCAATTTATGATGACCTTGAAACTCATACTAATAGTCAGGTGTCAGATTTTCCACAGACACTATCTGACGTAACAGCACTAACGTCCATGAACCAGCAATTCGGAGAACAAAATAATAGCTGCGACTCGTTCAATCAATTGATGGGTATTTTGTCGGGAATTATGGATCCTGCCTTGGATTTTCTCAAGGGCATAGGTGATACTATAATTAATGCATTATCTCCATTCATCGACATCTTTAACAGCATTACTACATCTATAAATGATTTTATAAATGGATCAATCACTGATATTCTGGGAGCGATTTCGGGTATTATCGACCCGGTCAAGGCGGTCTTCGACAAAGCCATGGGGTTACTCAATAACGTAATGGGAGATGTTACCAACGTTATCGGTAATTTAACTAATCAATTACTCGGTGAAATGTCAGGATTATTAGGTTTAGCAGACAAGTTACTTGCTATGGCCCAAGCCCTTGCGATGGCTGCGGCCTCGTTTGACATTTGCCAATTAGCAGCATTACTCAAGGTTGGAGGTCCCAACATACGTTCGGCGGTAACACAATTAACTACGCCACTTTCATCTGTGTTGCCTACAGTACCAACCGAGGTAGACGCTAGAGCAAACCCAACAGCAGTAACATCTGCACTTGCCGCCGCAACACGCACTGCACTTGCATCGCCTGGCGTCCCCCAATCCCCATTCACCGCCGCGGCGTCTCTTTATGAACCAGTAAGTGCTTATCTCCACTCACAAGTTGCTACACTTTCTGGTTATCTTTCAGAAGCATTCACTACCAGTATAACAGCATCCGGGGCAGTTATATCAAAGTTGATACCTACATTTGCATCTGGGTTAGGGTCACAGGGCGGGGGTAATGCGAGTGATACGGGCGCGAGACCGTCGGAAACAATTACATCAGTTCGTAGTAGATCACATTCGGACTTTACTGCAAATTATTCGGATAGACTATTGCAAAGTAGAAACCAGTTGAAAAAATTTAGAATAACAGTCACTACTTCGTTGCCGAATTTAACAACTGAAAATCAGACTCAAGCTAAGATAATCGTAGAACGATTACAAGCACAAGAAGCTATAATTTCTTCTACCCTAAATAGTTCGGTATCTGGTCTAACGTATACCGTTGTTGGTAATATAAACTCTGATGAAATCAAAGAAGAACAGATTGCAGAAACTTACAACACCTTGATCAAACCAAAAGTAGAACGTACTATCACTCGCTCTAATACATTATTGGAGTTGATGCAGGGCGAATATTCAGGTTTGACTGGATAATGGTTATACCTATTATTACTCCCAATGATAAATACATATAACATTGGGAGTAATAATAAATGCGTATCGAAGAAATCTTATCATCCGTAGAAGAAGGTGTGAACGATCCCCACATTTTTAAAGCAGTATTCATGGCTGGTGGTCCCGGCTCAGGTAAATCTTTTATTGCCAACAAACTACTTGGTGGTACAGGTCTAAAAACTGTAAACAGTGACGAAATTTATGAATGGCTAATGCAAAAAGCAGACATGCCACTTGATCCAGAGACAATTGCAAGTCCAAAAGGACAAGAAACACGCAATCGTGCAAAAGAACTTACAAAAGCGCGTGAAAATCATTATCTTGATGGTCGTCTGGGCTTAATCATCGATGGTACTGGTAAAGATGTAGCAAAAGTTTCAAAAGCAAATGAAAAGCTAAAAGAACTTGGCTATGATACAATGATGCTATTTGTAAACACAAGTGAAGAAGTAGCACAAGAACGCAATCTTCAACGCGCAAGATCAATCCCAAAAGAAATGGTAACAAAGATGTGGAATGCGGTTCAACAGAACCTTATGAAATTCCAGCAAGTCTTTGGTGCGTCAAACTTCCACGTAGTAGACAATTCCGGTGGGTTAGAAGACCCGGATCGCAAAGAGAATTTTATGAATGTTGATAAATCAATCAATAGATTCCTGTCAACTCCCCCAAAACTTCCAGCAGCAAAGCAATGGATACAAACCAAAAAGTCAAACTAATGCTTGACTTTTGTTTAAATTTATCGTATTCTTATAGAGAGTGAAGGAGAAAACGATGGCGATAATCAAAGTTAAAGATTCCAATAATAAAACTTGGAACTGTAATATTGAAGTAGATGGTATCGTACTAGTAGTTAATCCAATTGGTTATAATGATCAGTGGCCATTCATGCTTCCAAAAGATAGGGTCTTCGTAGACAATATCAAACAAGAACTAAAAAAGTTGGGCATGACGAAAAATGTCCGACAATACAACAAAGATGACAACACAGCAGTTGGATTCATCGGTAATGGCGTAAAAGAAATTGCCAATGTATTCAAGAAAAAAGAGAAACCAGCCTTTAGGGATGTTTTCAAATACTAACAGGGTAGAATATGTCAAATTTAATGGATCAGCTTGCGTCTTATCGCAAGGAAATCGATCTAGACTTTATTAAAAAAACACATGTCCACTATTGCACGCCATGTTATGGTGGACAAGTAACTGAGCCATTCTTCCGTTCTTGGAGTCGCGCTCACATGATGTACACAAAGTACAATATACCATATTCAGTAACTACCAGCGCAAACGAGTCCCTTATTTCGAGGGCTCGTTGCCATATGGTTGCTTATTTTATGGCGAAC
>OBNN01000082.1_pt1 | contig 9476 bp, 8 predicted proteins | sample 1470811 | NCBI WGS metagenome assembly OBNN01 (sample SAMEA3275570, study PRJEB22092) | marine metagenome | biome: Estuarine Biome; feature: Surface Water; material: Coastal water | collected 2014-06-21T11:15:00+00 | depth 1 m
CCCGCGACCCTTTTTGAGCATTATCCAAAATCGGTCGTTCTGTCTGGCGGTGCTCAGTGGTGCGGTGGCCTACGGGGTGATGTCGTTTGTAATGACAGGCACACCCATCAGCATGCACCATATTTACGGTCACTCCCTGGTGGAGACGAAATATGTGATTCAAAGCCACATTGTGGCGATGTTTGTGCCGTCGCTGATTGCACCCTTTCTGTTTAAGCGCCTTGGCATCAAAGGCATGATGGCCGCAGGCCTCGCCTGTTACTGCGCGACCATTGCGGCGGGGTATAGCGATGTCAGCGTCAACGGCTTTTGGCTGCAACTCGTGTTGCTTGGGATTGGCTGGAATTTTCTCTTCGTCGCGGGGACGGCGCTGTTGCCCAGCACCTATGAAGCGGGCGATAACTTTAAGGCGCAGACCATCAACGATATCACCGTGTTTACCTTGCAGGGCTTCGCGTCACTGTCGGCCGGCTGGGCCTTGGGGCTGATCACTTGGCAGGCGATACTGCTTATTTGCGTAGGACCCATTCTCTTAATGACGGTGCTGCTGACGGTGGAGTACCGCGCCCAAGCGATAGCGCAGCACTAATCGCCGCGATAGACGCAGCCACTGGTGCAGGTCTCTTTAATGGTAATGGCGCTAAGCAACGGAAGGTCTGGCTTTAGCTTGCGCCAAATCCAGAGCGCAAGATTTTCGCTGGTAGGATTCTCAAGCCCGTCAATATCGTTCAGATAGTGGTGGTCTAGCTGGGCGTAAATAGGCGCAAAGGCGGTTTTAATATCACCAAAATCCATCACCCATCCACTGTCGTCCCCTACGACCCCTTCCACATGGATCGACACCATAAATGAGTGCCCGTGGAGTCGCGCACATTTGTGCCCTTCCGGTACGTTGGGCAGGCGATGGGCGGCTTCGATACTAAATTCTTTGTATATCTGCATTTTTCCGATTTTTTGCTGGCGTTTGAGGGCGCTATCTTAGGACTGCCAAAGAGATATGTATATAGCCTTAGAAAACGTTTGACAGTCTTCTCCAATTCGGTAGAATGCGCTCCTCTTTCAGGGGGTGGTTAGCTCAGCTGGTAGAGCATCGCCCTTACAAGGCGAGGGTCACAGGTTCGAGCCCTGTACCACCCACCAAGATTTAAGTTCGGTTTCAAAGTTTATGCGGACCGGTAGTTCAGTTGGTTAGAATGCCGGCCTGTCACGCCGGAGGTCGCGGGTTCGAGCCCCGTCCGGTCCGCCACTAAAATGAGAAAGGCTGCTTCGCAAGACGCAGCCTTTTTTATTGCTGGCGTTTATTGATGGCATTTATTGATGGCGCCGAAGATTTACCCTCCCCTCAGCGCAAGGCTCTTGCCTTTAACCATCGCTCAGCACCGTCGCAGCCCAGCAACCACGGTCACTTTAAATATTCTCTTGGCGGACAACACCGGCAAATCTTTGCCGCAATTGCCAGGCTAGATTATTTGCGGCGACTCCGTGCCACTTATATCAAGGTCTAAAGAATATTGCCGATGCTTGTACAGAACAAAAAATATTTTTTGAACTGGCGACTTCGATTGCAAATTAATACCAACACAATGGCAAGTATTGCGGCCAACAGCCTCGCGAGGAATACGAGTGCGATGGCGCAATCTATGCAGCGTTTATCGACAGGACTGCGCGTCAACAGCGCGGCCGACGATGCCGCTGGCCTTGCTATTAGCTCCAAGATGACCTCGCAAGTGCTCGGTTTAAACCAGGCCATCAGAAATGTGAATGATGGTATCGGTATGATTCAAACCGCTGAGGGGTCGCTAAAAGAAGTGACTGAGTTGCTGCAGCGGATGCGGGAACTTTCCATTCAGTCTATCAATGGCAGCAATACCGCTGCCGATCGCGCTTCATTGGACACAGAGAATCAGGCGTTAAAAGCCGAAATTGATCGAATAGGCTCTAGCACTCAATGGAATGGCCTCAATTTGCTCAGTAGTAATAATCCTGTCTCGCTGCAGGTGGGTGCCAATGCTAGCGATACCTTAAGCGTCAACTTTAATACTATTTCCGGCGCCACACTGGGCGTATCTTCGGTTAGTGGCGGCTATGTTAGCCATAGCTCCACAGCGCCGTCGTTAGTGACTGTGGTGGCTGGGTCTCCAGCGGGGTCGGTCACGGCAAATGTGATTTCAAACGCCTCAGGAGTCCGCGATGTCGCCGCAGCAGATTTTGATAATGACGGCGATACCGATGTCTTTGTGTCCTCACACGGCGCGCCCCAATTAGCGGTCTATGTGAATGATGGCAGCACCAGTTTTACGCAACAGCAAATTCCGTCAACCAGTTACAGCATGATTTCTTCTATCCGTAACATCGATGTTGACGGCGACGGCGATCTAGACGTGGTTACTAGTACTCACGGCACGGGCATTATTGAATGGCATGAAAATAATGGTGCCGGCGGTTTTACTTCAACCCATGCAATTTTTGACGGGGCGTATGCGTACGACGCAACCGGCGCTGATTTAGATGGCGATGGCGATATGGATCTCATTGGCCTGATGCATGATGGTGGTGAGCTGCTGTGGTTCAGAAATGACGGTAATCAAAATTTTAGCTCGCCGATACAGCTTGGCAACAACCAACGTTACGCTGCGGCGGTCACCACAGATGATTTTAACGGCGACGGTTTCATCGATATTGCATCGACTGGGTTCAACGATGGCTCTGTAAAAATAATGACTAATGACGGGGCCGGCAACTTTACTCAAACCTTAGTCAATGTCGGCTCTAGCAACGGTCTCTCACCAGGCTTGGAGTCAATTGACTTGGATGGGGATGGCGATCTTGATCTATTGGTTAGCGATCGCGCGGGAGACAAGGTGTACTTCCTCGATAATAACGGTAGCGGGACTTATACCCAAAAAGTATTGACCAGCGCTAATGATCCCTACGGATTGGCCGCTGCCGATCTTGATGGGGATGGCGATATCGATATTGCCGTCGCGGCTAACACCGAAAATCAATTCCTATGGTTAGAGAACGACGGTAGTGAAAATTTTACCAAACATGTTGTTGCTAGTGGCGCCAGCTCCGCATGGAGCGTTGCTATCGCGGACGTCAACGGTGACGGTACTCAGGATATTATCGGCGGAAAATATGGCGGCGGCGCCGCATGGTACGACCTCAATCTACTCACTAGAGGCGTCTCGACCCTTGATTTTGGCAATCTTGGTCTCTCATTGGGTGACCGAGTGACACTCGCCGTTACCGGTGGTACTCAGGTTCAACATTCGGTTGGGGCCGGGGGAATCAGCCAACTGCTCGCCAGTTTGGCATCGGATCTGGCAGCACAGTCCTCGCTCTACAGCGGCGCAACGGTCAACAACAATGTGCTAACGATTAATGGTCTCGCTGATGGCTCTGCTCTGGCCGGTATCACCGTGACCCTCGAATCACCCCCTGCGTCTCTATTGACGGTCAATCTGTTGTCAGCAAGCAGCGCTGCATCTGGTTTAAGTGTGATTGACGAGTCACTCGACAGTATTAGCACCTACCGGGCATCTTTTGGCGCAACCCTCAACAGGCTTGAATATTCGGCTGATAATCTGAGCAATGCGGTGCAGAATACCCGCGCGTCGCGCAGCAGAATAGCGGATGCTGACTACGCGAAAGAGAGCACTCTGTTGGCACGCACGTCTATCATTCAGCAGGCATCCACTGCCATGTTGGCCCAGGCCAATCAACAGGCGCAATGGGTTCTCGAATTGCTCAAATAACACTTGCATCTAAGCGTTGCTAGGATGCCAACATTTGCAACTTTAGCTTGCCAATTTGGTCTCTGATTTGCGCTGCTTCCTCAAACTCCAAGTCTCGCGCGTGTTGATACATTTTTTCCTCTAAGCGCTTGAGCTCTTTTGGCATATTGCTGAGGGTGAGCGGGGCTTCGGTAGATATCGCGTAGCTCGCCAAACCCTCGGCTACTTTCTTGCCTCGCTTGTTATTGCCCTGCCCTGCATAGGCGCCTTCCATAATGTCGGCGACGGATTTGATAATGCCTTTGGGTGTAATTCCGTGCTTGGTGTTGTGCTCAATCTGCTTGCTGCGGCGGCGCGCGGTTTCGTCCATTGCACGCTGCATGGAACCGGTGACTTTATCGGCGTAGAGAATGGCTTTGCCGCTGACATGGCGGGCCGATCTGCCGATGGTCTGGATCAACGATTGCTCGGAGCGCAGAAAGCCCTCTTTGTCCGCATCAAAAATCGCTACGAGGGAGACTTCAGGCATATCCAAACCTTCCCGTAACAAGTTGATGCCGACCAGCACATCGAACTCGCCTAAGCGCAGGTCGCGAATGATTTCTACGCGCTCGACGGTATCGATATCCGAATGCAAATAGCGCACGCGCACACCATTTTCGGCCAAATACCCGGTGAGGTCTTCGGCCATACGCTTAGTTAGCACGGTAATCAGCACTCGCTCGTTCAGTGCGACACAGCGACTGATTTCAGATAGCACGTCATCGACCTGGGTGAGGGCTGGGCGCATTTCAATAATAGGGTCGAGCAGTCCTGTTGGGCGCACAACCTGCTCGGCAATCTGGCCAGCATTGGCGGCTTCGTAGCGGCTGGGTGTCGCTGACACAAAAATCATTTGCGGTGCCAATCCTTCCCATTCATCAAAGCGCAACGGGCGGTTATCAAGGGCTGAGGGCAATCGGAAGCCGTACTCCACCAACGTTTCCTTGCGCGAGCGGTCGCCTTTGTACATGGCGCCAATTTGCGGCACGGTAACGTGGGATTCGTCAATAAGCAGCAGCGCGTCATCCGGCAAGTAATCAAACAGTGTGGGCGGCGGCTCGCCCGGCGGGCGGCCAGAGAGATAGCGCGAGTAGTTTTCGATGCCGTTGCAATAGCCCAGCTCGCGCATCATTTCAATATCGTAGCGCACTCGCTCGCCGAGACGCTGAGCTTCCACCAGCTTGTCCGCCGAGCGCAACTGCTCTAGACGGCCATCTAGCTCGACTTTAATCTTATCGGCAGCCTCAAGCACCATATGGCGCGGCGTGACGTAGTGGGATTTTGGGAACACTGTAAAGCGCGGCACTTTGCGCAACACTTCGCCGGTGAGGGGATCAAAAAGGGTGAGAGTTTCAACTTCTTCATCGAACAGCTCGATGCGCAGCGCCTCATAATCGGAGTCTGCAGGATAGACATCGATCACGTCGCCGCGCACACGGTAAGAGGAGCGATCAAAATCGATGTCGTTGCGCTTGTACTGCAGTTCGGCGAGACGTCTGAGGATATCGCGCTGATCAATCTTTTCGCCCCTTGAGAGATGCAGCACCATCTTCAAGTATGACTCTGGGTCACCAAGGCCGTAGATCGACGACACCGTGGCGACCACAATAACATCGCGCCGCTCCATAAGCGCTTTGGTCGCAGAGAGCCGCATCTGTTCAATATGTGAGTTGACGGCCGCGTCTTTCTCAATAAAGGTGTCGGACGATGGCACGTAGGCTTCCGGCTGATAGTAATCGTAGTAGGAGACAAAGTATTCAACGGCGTTGTTCGGGAAAAAACTCTTAAATTCGCCATAGAGCTGGGCTGCGAGGGTTTTATTGTGGGCCATAACAATGGTTGGCCGCTGAACGGCTTCCATGACTTTGGCCATGGTGAATGTCTTACCGGAGCCTGTAACACCCAGCAATGTCTGCGCAGACAGACCATTCCTCAAACCCTCTACCAGAGTTTTGATCGCTTCCGGTTGGTCGCCTGCCGGCTCATAGTCGCTGACAACCTGAAGGGGTGGCATCGGTAAAATAGTTGACATGGTTATTCCGTCTTCAAATTGCAGGGTGGCAGATCGACCGTTTTAGTCTCCGCGCAGATCACCTTAAAATAGGCCGTATTCTTACCCTGCAAGTCGCCAATTAGCGCCTGTAAGCCACTTTCAGCAATGATTTCTCGAAACGAATGCTTCTTAATGGAGACATAGGTAATGCCCTTAAATCGAATATCTACCGCCTTCCAGTCGTCTTTATCACCCTGTTTGATGAGAACATCGAGATTGATATCAGGGATAATGGGCGATTCCATCAACACCTGCACCCAACCCATTGCCGCTCCGTCGCTTACCACAATATCGGCAATATCAAATCGCTGCCCTGAATAGTGCTCCAGCCCCTCAAAGGCATAGCGCACGAGGGTGCTATCGACGGCAGCGGTCAGAGCCGACTGTTCGGCTGTGCTGAGGGATTCAAAGTAATTCCGACCTACCAACGCACTGGCGGTTGATGCAGTGTCCCAGCGCGGTCTTAGATAGCGGTCAACTAAAGCATAATAGGCCGCTGGCTCAGTCAGATAGCGCGCCTTGTTGGCACCTAGCTCAGCAGTAATGGCCGTAAACAGTGGCTGAAATTGCTCCATGATGACAGGATTGAGCTGACTGGCAGCGCCCTGCTCGGTCTCTCGCGCGAAGCCTTGCGATGACACGGCGCCTAGCGAAAAAACTAGGGCTAACAGGACGTTCTGCGTGTTAGATTTTTGCTTCGCTGGTTTTTGCTTCGCAGAGTCAAACGTCGCAGAGTCAAACTTCGCATAGTTAAACATGGTTATACAATGTCACATTCAGTTCCTTAGGGAAAACAACCGCTCGGGTACACCGAGTCTTACGGATTATACAGAGACTGAGATTTTAAGTGCCCGTAAAGTCTAAAAATAGACCTAAAAACACCCTGCGCGTAATGATTTCAGCGAATCATCGTTGAGCCTTTATAAGTAGCGCAAAGGCCCATTTCCCGCCAACCCTCGACCAGCGCAATTATGCGTCTAGAAATTGTTGACTCTACCCGCGAGGCCGCCTAGAATGCCCGCCTTGTCAAGAAAGACGCGATTCCGCCTTAGCTCAGTTGGTAGAGCAAATGACTGTTAATCATTGGGTCGCTGGTTCGAGCCCAGCAGGCGGAGCCACTTTTATCACCAGCGCAATTGCAGATGCAACGGAAGGCGCGATAGGAGTGGAAAAAATGGACGTACATGTAAGTGTTTTCGACGCAACGGAGTGCAGCCTATGATGCAGTACCTACCTTCTCTCGCGGGTGTAGCGATTGTCAGCTTTATCATTACTCGATCTCTGATTCCCCTTTCTCATATTGCGGGCCTACTCGATCGGCCAGACAGCCGAAAATGCCATATTGGTTCGATCCCCCTGATTGGCGGCATCTCTATTTATCTGTCCGTCCTGTTTTGCGCTGTCGTCTTTTTGAATTTGCCTGAACACTTTATCGGTATAGCTCTGATCTGCGGTCTTGTGACCCTGCTAGGCGCCCTAGACGACCGCTATCCAGTACATGCCAACTATCGCCTGCTGATGCAAATGCTCGCCGGCATCGCCATTGCCAGTATCAGCCAAGTGTGTCTGCGCGACCTCGGCAATTTGGTCGGGTTTGGCAATATCAGCCTAGGCATCTTCGCCATACCCTTCACCGCTATCACCATCACAGGGCTTTGCAATGCCTACAACATGGTCGACGGCATCGACGGCCTCGCTGGCTCCATGACTCTCGTCTCCCTAGTCGCCCTTCTCTATTTAGCCCTAGGCCGGGCGCCGGACAACGAAGTTGCGCTGCTGGCCTATCTCGCCACTTCAGTCGCGGTGTTTCTGGTGTTTAATTTAACCATCCGACCCTTTGCACATTCGAAGATATTTATGGGCGACGCCGGCAGCACATTCCTAGGCTGCGCGGTTGCAATCGCCATGATTTACTTTTCACAGACCCACGAAAATGTCGTCCGCCCAGCGACAGCCCTCTGGCTAGTAGCCCTGCCTCTGATGGATATGACCAGCACCATGGTGCGCAGAATCAGCAAAGGAAAATCACCCTTCCACGCCGATAGAACCCACCTACACCATATTCTAATTAGAGGGGGACTCACCCAACATCAGGCGCTGGTTGCGATTATTGTTGCTGCGAGTGTTATTGCGAGCGTGGGTATCGTGCTGGAGCGCGTGTGGCCACAAAACGATGCGATTTCTTTCGCGCTGTTTTTAGTGACTTTTTGGATGTATTTCAAATTTGTGTTTAAGCACGCGTTTAGATTTGCGAAGATCGTGCGGCACCTTCATTTATGACTACATTCGTCTCGACACTAGTTGTCGAGACGAATAACGGCATTGAATTGAGTCACTGGAATACCGGCAGCATCCTGTATAGGAAGCGTTGTCGCTATACTAATATGCAGCGTTCTCGGTACCAATAACGAACCTAACAGACTTCCAGCAACCTTAACGCCTTCGTTGAGGGCCGCTAACAATTTTATGTCCAGCGACTTTTTACGCGCCATAACAGCAGTTATCATTATTTAGCGTTTCTGCGCATAGTTGTTAGCAAGCCTTGGTATTTTCACCCATCCAAGCACGCAGGTTGTCGAAAGTTAGACTCGAGGTGGCGTATAGCTCTAAAACAAATTCCTGCGTTTTTTCATCACTCGCAGTGATCTCAAGTCCATTAATTACCAAAAATACATAGGTCGCCGCGAAGGCCGTTCGTTTGTTACCGTCAACAAAAGGATGGTTCTGAGAAAGACTTTCCCAAAGGGCAGCGGCCTCATCAATTAATGTCGGATAATACCCTGTTTGAGGCCGAAACAAGGCCGCCTCCAAAAGCCCTGGATCTCTTACTCCTTCGCCACCACCATAACGCTCTATCTGATCAGCATGAATAGCCAGAATGTCATCGACCCTAATATAGTCAAAGCTCATTGCGCTAGCTTTTTATAGAGACCTGAAAAACGTTCAGTACTTTTCAAATAAGCGGCCATCACATGCTCTCGACCTGACGCTCCATTTTTGGCATCTAAATGCTCCCGAAGAGCATCCTCGACTACGGCCTGGATCTGCCGACCCTCTGACTTGGCAAGCTTTCGTACTGATTCCAAGAGAGCTGAATCAACCTGAGTTGCAAATTTTTCTCTTGCTATTGACATAATCGTACACCATCATGAAATTTCATTTCAAATCATGATATATCTTGATACTAGTGTTTGCAAGTCTGTTAATCCGCTATAACGGTATTTATCGCAGGCTAAACACTTTGGCTTCGTTTTGTTATTTTTCTAATCTAACCTTGGCCAACCGCCCTTGATAAACGAGCGATGGCGTTGCGCTGGTAACGTATCAGCTTGTGGCTGTCCGCAGAACGACGTGACACAGGCCCACCCTTGCGCCGCTCCTGTCTTTGTATATCGGCAAAAAAAGCTGCCATCTCTCGCACATCTTGGGGCTCACTGCCCGACGGACTGAGAAGCTCGCTAAAGATAGGGTTTGAAGCCTTCATATTCGCATCGCGCAAAAACTCATCAACTGGCTCGGGGCTGGCATAGGTATCGTAATAGGCATCCATCACCCGTCGATAATTAAGAAGTCCCGAGGCAATATCGGCACAGGCAAAGCCAGAGAACCCCCCCTCCGCGATTAGATTGACAAGCGCCCTGTAC
>OBNN01000083.1_pt1 | contig 9437 bp, 7 predicted proteins | sample 1470811 | NCBI WGS metagenome assembly OBNN01 (sample SAMEA3275570, study PRJEB22092) | marine metagenome | biome: Estuarine Biome; feature: Surface Water; material: Coastal water | collected 2014-06-21T11:15:00+00 | depth 1 m
TACTAATGAACAGTTATCAGAATTCAGTAAATGTGCAAGTGATCCATATCATTTCTTAAACAATTATTTTATAATTCAGCACCCAACTAAGGGTAGTATTAATTATAAAGCATACCCATATCAAGATGAACTTGTAAATTCATATCACAACTATAGATATTCTATTTCGATGCTAGGTCGTCAGATGGGTAAATCTACAACTGCGGCAGGTTATTTGCTGTGGTATGCTATGTTCAATTCAGACCAAACTATTCTTATTGCTGCACACAAATATTCAGGTGCGCAAGAAATTATGCACCGTATACGTTATGCATATGAAATGTGTCCTGACTTTATCAGAGCAGGTGTCACTTCGTATAACAAAGGTTCTATTGAATTTGATAACGGTTCCCGTATCATTGCACAAGCAACTACCGAAAACACAGGCCGTGGTCTTTCTATTTCATTGCTATATGCAGACGAATTTGCATTTGTTAGACCCACGATTGCTACAGAATTCTGGACTTCTATTTCTCCTACACTTGCAACTGGTGGTAAAGCGATTATCACAAGCACGCCTAACTTAGACGACGACCAATTTGCTCTAATTTGGCATGGCGCCAATAAACTAATAGATCCATATGGCAACGCATCTGAAACTGGTATTAACGGGTTCAGGCCGTACAAAGCAACCTGGGACCAACACCCAGACCGCGATGACAAATGGGCACTCGAGGAACGAGGCCGCGTTGGCGAAGAACGATTTTTACGTGAACATGAATGTGAGTTCATTGCGTTTGATGAAACACTGGTGGATAGTGTTAAATTGTCGCAGTTACAAGCGTTCGAACCTCAACGTAAGACTGGACAAGTTCGTTGGTATGAACCAATCAAAAAAGATACAACTTATATCGTGGGGCTAGATCCTGCTATGGGAACAGGCGGGGATAACGCTGCCATTTCAGTCTGGAGTCTACCTGATCTAAAACAAGTAGCAGAATGGCAACATAACAAAACTGATATTCGAGGACAGGTGAGATTGCTTCATGATATTTTAAGTATTATAGATGAAGATTTACGCGAAATGGGAGTAAATGCAAACGAGAACCTTTATTGGAGTGTGGAGAATAACGGACTCGGGGAAGCAACGCTAGTCGTCATCGACGAAATGAACGAAGACAGGTTTCCCGGAGAGTTTCTGCATGAACCAAAAAAGCGTGGTATTCAACGTGCAGTCCGCAAAGGATTCACCACTTCGTATAGAACAAAAATAACAGCATGTATGAAAATGAAATCTTGGATAGAAAGCGATAAAATGCAGCCAAAGAGTCGTAATTTGATCAGAGAGTTGAAAACATTTATTGCAAAAGGCAAAAGTTATGAAGCTAAAACTGGAGAAACGGATGACCTGGTTAGTGCTACGCTACTCTGCGTTAGACAGATGCAAGTGATTACAAACTTTGATGAGGAATACGAAAGCCTTCTAGGAGAAAGTTTAGAAGATAACGATGAAAATTGGGATGCACCACTTCCTGTAGTATTTTGATAAATACTAAAAAGGAAATACAATCATGGCAGTAAACTTCGACAGCATAGCAGAAAAAGTAATGCGTTTCATTCAGGGGAATGGATTGCAATTAAAAATGTTTGATCATACCAATGGTAAGAGCGTTGCGGATCCGTTTGACGCCCGTTATTTTTACGTGGAAGAACCTAATTTGATGGTGTTCTTAGACGACGACACAAAAGAGTTAAAATTTCATGTCGGCGAAGAAGTGAAATTAGATCGCCCCATGGTTGATAAGATGATCAAGAACATGCGACAGCTTTCTAAAGACAACATGATTGATTTCGACATTAGAACATTCGGTAAGCATATCGAACCAAAAAATTATGCACACAAAATTCAGCAAAACAAGGAGCAGACTATGAGTGACGTATTCAACGAGGGATTAAGTCCACTAGAAGGTTCATCACGCACAAGTCGCCAGACACTAGAAAATGTAAGACTAATCGTCAAGCACCGCGCACCAGTCAACGAAGAACAGCGCGGTTCACGTTCTCGTAATATCTCAGCAATTTTTATTGAAAATTCTGAAGGTGAGCGTTTCAAGTACCCATTCAAACATTTGAATGGCGCAAGAGCGATGGCGAGACACGTTTCACATGGTGGCGTACCGAGTGATATGGTAGGTGAGGCGATTGTGGAACTATCAAGTAATCTATCTAAACTAATAGAATTTACAAACGTTGTTAATAAACAAGGTCTTGTAAGTGAAACTAACCGTGACGTTGTACTTAACGTGAAACGCAAGATGGAATCCATTAAGGAGAGCATTAAACGTATCCAAGGCGCAAAGGGCTATTCGACATTTGTAGAATCTCTGGCGCTAAACGAACAAACTGAAGCCGAAGAAATTTCAGAAGAAACAATTAACTCATATGTGTCAAAATTCACAAAGAGTTCTTTTGAAGAATCACTTAAAGACATTCTTCCGTTAGTTCACCGCGTTAACGAGGAAGAATATGAAAACAGTCGAGCAGGTATGGTAGATCGTGTCAAGAAGATCATTACTATGAAAGACAAAGACGGTAACTTCGTAAACACTATTAGCTTTACTAAATCTAGCACAGATTTTGATATGGATAGAATTAAAAATCAATATCGCAACCCGAGAAATGATTCGGAAGCCCGTCAGCAAAAATTTGATAAATTCGCAGCCCAAGTAGCAGACTTGTCGGATCGGGTAGATGTTAATTCATCCGACGACAAGAAGCGCAAGAATAAAGGACATGATCGTGCCGCAGAAATCGCAATGTTCTTAGGTGATGTATCCGAAAAAATCCGAATGAATCCAAGTTCATTAAAGAAAGATGAAACGCAGCTGGTAGCATACTTGGTAAAACTGTCACAGAAGGAAGCAGAACCTGCTACTGAAAGTGTTTCAATAGAAACAAAATTCGATGCGATGTTAGCAGAAGCGTTTGCTCCATTCAACAAATTCGATTAATACTATATCTTGACAATTATAGAGATGGGGGAACAACAGATTGTTGTTCCCTTTTTCTTTGTTTTTTGCGCATTTAGTGCTTGACTTTGCACAAAAAGATAAGTATATTAGTAACATGCTCTAGAGAGGGTGTGTTCATTTAGGCACAAAAACAAAACTAGGCTAATACAATAACTAATATAGGCTAATAAAGGAAAAACATTATGGCTACACTAGCAGAAATCCGTGCAAAGCTACTGGCACAAGAAAATAAAGCAGCAGACAATTCCAATTCAAATCGTAGTACAAGCGCAATTTATCCATTCTGGAATATGGAAAATGACTCAACCGCAGTCATTCGCTTTCTACCAGACGCTGACGCAACGAATACATTTTTCTGGCGCGAACGTCAAATTATTAAAATTCCATTCTCTGGAGTAAAAGGTATTGCAGAAAACAAGCCTATCACAATTCAAGCACCATGTGTTGAAATGTGGGGGGACACATGTCCTGTACATGCCGAAATTCGTCCATGGTATAAAGACCCGTCAATGGAGAAACTCGCAAGCACGTATTGGAAGAAACGCTCGTACATCTTCCAAGGTTTTGTAGTACAAAATCCAATGGCAGAAGATGCACTTGACAACCCAATTCGTCGCTTTGTGATTGGTCCACAAATCTTCAAACTTCTAAAAGCAGCATTGATGGATCCTGATATGGAAAATCTTCCAACGGACTATGATGCTGGTACAGATTTCCGTCTGGTGAAGACACAAAAAGGCCAGTATGCAGACTATTCGACTTCAAACTGGGCACGTAAAGAACGTTCTCTGAATGAAGATGAACGGTCAGCAATCGAAACTCACGGGTTGTTTGATTTGAACGAATTCATGCCAAAGCGTCCAACCGCAGACGAACTTAATGCAATTGTGGAAATGTTTGAAGCATCCGTCGACGGTGAGCTATATGATCCGGAACGTTGGGCGCAATACTATCGTCCGTATGGTGTTGATCTTGGTGAAGAATACAACAACAAAACTGGCGCCGCCCCTGCTCCAAAACCAGCAGCACCAAAAGTCAGTATCAAACCTGCACCAGTTGACGAATACGACGATATCCCGTTCGATTCCAATGAAGAAGCAGAAGCTAAAGCAGCGTACAACAAAGTGTCTGAATCAGAAACGGTATCAGAAGCTCCAAAGCCAAAACAGGATGCATCTGACATTCTCGCAATGATCCGTAATCGCAAGACTGACGGCTAACAACGATATCAAAGGAGGACGTATCCTCGTCCTCCTTTTCAACAATTTGGAGTAGAATATGGCAAGAGCATTCGATGCGAGTAAATTTCGCAAAAGTATTACTAAATCAGTCCCAGGCATGTCTGTTGGTTTTCGTGACCCAGATACTTGGGTATCAACAGGTAACTACTGTCTAAACAAGTTAATTTCAAATGATTTTCATAAGGGCATACCACTAGGAAAAGTGACAGTATTGGCTGGTGAATCTGGTGCTGGTAAATCATACATTGCGTCCGGTAATGTTGTTAAAAATGCACAAGATCAGGGTATTTTTGTTGTACTAATCGATTCTGAAAACGCACTGGATTACACCTGGTTGAAAGCACTGGGCGTGAATACGAGTGAAGATAAGCTATTAAAACTTAATGTAGCGATGATTGATGATGTTGCTAAAATCATTTCTGACTTTATGAAAGAATATCGTGCAGATTACGAGAGTAAGCCTGAGGAAGAACGTCCAAAAGTTCTTTTTGTTTTGGACTCTCTTGGTATGATGCTCACCCCCACTGATGTTGACCAATTTAACAAAGGCGACATGAAAGGTGACATGGGACGTAAACCAAAAGCACTTGCCGCACTAGTGCGTAACAGTGTTAACATGTTCGGTGATTTTAATGTTGGTCTAGTTGCTACCAATCACACTTATGCGTCACAAGATATGTTTGATCCAGACGACAAAATTTCTGGTGGTCAAGGATTTATCTATGCGTCAAGTATCGTTATCGCTATGCGCAAGTTGAAACTAAAAACAGACGCGGATGGCAACAAGACATCACAAGTACACGGTATTCGCGCGGCGTGTAAGGTTATGAAAACCCGTTATGCAAAACCATTTGAAAGTGTACAAGTTGAAATCCCGTATGAAACTGGTATGTCGCCGTATTCAGGGCTTATTGAGTTCTTCGAAGCCAAAGGAATCTTGGTCAAACAGGGAAACCGACTAAAATATGTCACTAAGACGGGCGAAGAAATGCTTGAATTCCGTAAAGCATGGACTGATGAAAAACTAGATGTCATAATGAATGAATGGAACGATAAGAACTTTGACGCTGAAATCAATGAACTTGAAGCGCCAGAGGAGACTATTGTAGACGAAAACGTAGATCACGGGGAAGAATAATGAGTAAGAAGTATGTATCAACCAAAACATATAAACAATTGGGCCCAGTAGCTTATCGACAGTGGCGGGCAGATTCACATTGTAATTTAATTCACGGTTATGCGATGAGTTTTCATTTTGAATTTGAATCTGACACCCTTGACGCACGTAATTGGGTTATGGACTTTGGCGGTTTAAAACCACTCAAAGGACTTTTAGAGGATTGGTTTGATCATACTCTGCTTGTCGCTCAAGATGACCCACAGCGTGAGGAATTGTTGCGCTTGGGTAAACTTGGTCTTGCAAAGATTACAGAGGTTGAGAAAACTGGTTGCGAAGGTATTGCTGACTTCCTTTATGAGTATATAAATACCATATTCCTGCCTAGCTACGGTGAAGGGGAACGTATCTGGTGTTCACGTGTAGAAGTCCGAGAGACGGACGCAAACATGTCATACCGGCAAGGTCACCGAGAAGATGGCGAATTCTAATAATAAAAAAAGGTAATGTAAAAATGGCATCGTTTGGAATAGATTTGATTATAGAAATGTGGGAAACCACCAAGTCTGTAGTCCCAGCTAAAGAAAAGCTAGCAACGGCTGAAACATTCATTAAACTCTTTGACGAATATGGGTTCACTAAAGAGGATTACGAGACAATATGTGATGGTGATAAAATTATGCAGACCGCATACGACCGTTATTTTGAAGATGAAGAAGATGATGACGAGGATGATTGGGATTAATCATGAATTGGTATAGTGCAATCGTAAAAGATTGGGGCAAGATTCCAGAATGTGTAGAATATTTCGAAAAGGAACTTGCTGATGCACGAACCGAAGTGAAAATAAACGGAAACGTGGAGAAGAATGCAACGTATCTTCCCGCGTATGTAGAACTTCGCTTTGGGCAATTACAAGAGATTGAAGCAATACTAGAACATTTAAATATACAATTGCGTAAAAAGCGTAGTGAGTATTTTCGTAAATATCTAGAAAATTATAATAAGGCACTCACTAGCCGAGACGCTGAGAAATATGCAGACGGCGAATCTGAAGTAATCGCAATCAGTGAATTGATAAATCAAGTTGCTTATGTTCGAAATCAGTATCTAGGCATTACCAAAGGTTTTGAAATAAAACACTTTCAACTTTCAAACATAATTAAGTTGAGAGTCGCTGGCATGGAAGATGCTGAAATAAACAACAGATATTAACTGGGCGCTCACTTGTGTAAATACAATGCGTTTTCGGAGCTATAATAATGAATACAATTCAAGTAACAAAAAGAGACGGCACAAAAGAGGCACTTGATCTTGAAAAAATGCACAAGGTTGTGTTTTTCGCTTGTGACGGTGTAAATGGAGTTTCTCCTAGCGAAGTGGAGATTAAATCTTCCATTCAATTTTATACTGGTATTACTAGTAGCGAAATTCAAGAAACGCTGATCAAATCGGCGGCAGACCTTATCAGTGAAGAAACCCCTAATTATCAATGGGTCGCTGGTAATTTAATTAATTATCATATTCGTAAAGAAGTCTACGGACAATTTGAGCCTTGGTTCCTAACGGATATTGTTAAGAAGAATACAGAAATGGGATTTTATGATCCTGAACTTTTAGATTCTTACACGACAGAAGAATGGGAAAAGATCAACGGGTTCATTAAACATGAACGTGATTTTAACATTTCCTATGTTGGTATGGAACAGTTTCGCGGCAAATACTTAGTACAAAACCGCGTGACGAAGCAGTTGTACGAAACCCCACAGGTAGCATATATCCTAATCGCGGCAACACTATTCAGTCAGTATCCGCGTGAAGAACGTTTGAAGTGGATTAAAGATTATTACGATGCAGTAAGTAATTTTGACATTTCACTACCAACTCCTGTTATGGCGGGGGTTCGTACACCTCAGCGTCAATTTAGTAGCTGTGTCGTTATTGAAACCGCCGATTCACTAGACTCTATCAATGCTACTTCAAGTGCAATCGTGAAATACGTTTCACAAAAAGCTGGGATTGGTATTGGTGCAGGTAGTATTCGTGCTATCAACTCTCCAATTCGCAATGGTGATGCATCACATACTGGAGTTATTCCATTCTATAAGCATTTCCAGTCAGCGGTCAAATCCTGTTCACAGGGTGGCGTCCGTGGCGGTGCAGCAACATTGCACTATCCTATTTGGCACCTTGAAGTAGAAGACCTGCTCGTTCTAAAGAACAACAAAGGCACAGAAGATAACCGTGTTCGTCACCTGGACTACAGTGTACAGTTCAATAAACTTATGTATGAACGTCTAATGACCGGCGGCGACATCACACTGTTTTCTCCGCACGATGTGCCGGGACTTTATGACGCATTTTTTGCTGATCAAGATAAATTCCGAGAACTATACGAAAAAGCAGAACGTTCTACGAAGATTCGAAAGAAGTCGATACCTGCAAACGAGTTGTTTAGTGCGTTCATGAACGAGCGAAAGAATACTGGCCGTATTTACCTCATGAATGTAGATCATGCGAATACTCACAGTTCTTTCTTGTCAGACGTTGCGCCCATTCGTCAGAGTAACCTGTGTCAGGAAATTAACCTTCCTACCAAACCACTTGAACACATTTTTGACGAAAACGGTGAAATTTCATTATGTACACTAGCTGCGATCAACTGGGGTAATATCAAAACGGTATCTGACTTCGAACGTGTGTGTCGCCTGGCTGTGCGAGGTATAGATGCATTACTTGATTATCAGCGTTATCCAGTTCTTGCGGCTGAACTTTCCACAATGAAACGTAGACCTGTCGGTGTCGGTATCATCAACTTTGCATATTGGATGGCAAAGAATGATATGACCTACACTAACCCAAATCTAGATTTGATAGATGAATGGGCAGAGGCATGGTCGTATTATTTGATTAAAGCATCAGTTGAACTTGCTAAAGAACAAGGAGCTTGCTCTGGATCAGGTGAAACAAAATATGGTCAAGGTATTGTCCCAATTGACACAAGAAAACTTGACATTGATGAATTGGTAGAGTATAAAGAACGCATGGATTGGAATTCACTACGTGGGGATCTAAAAACACATGGTATTCGAAATTCAACTCTGATGGCCTTAATGCCAGCAGAGACAAGTGCGCAAATTTCAAACTCAACCAATGGCATCGAACCGCCACGTAGCTATGTTTCAGTAAAACAGTCAAAGCACGGCGTTCTAAAGCAAGTTGTTCCTGGAATTCACAAGCTAAAGAACAAATATGAACTACTATGGGATCAAAAATCACCAGAGGGATATCTAAAGATTGTCGCAGTTTTACAAAAGTATATCGATCAGGGTATTTCTGTAAACACTAGTTACAATCCAATCTTCTTCGAAGACGAAAAGATTCCAATGTCAGTGATGTTGCAACATTTGATCATGTTCTACAAATATGGCGGTAAGCAACTTTACTATTTTAACACGTTTGATGGACAGGGTGAACTAGATGTAAGTAAAATAGTTACAGAAGAACTCCCGCTATCAGACCTAGACGACGATGCAGCATGTGATAGCTGTGTAATTTAATAGAGAATGAGAGAAAATGTCAGTTTTTAATGCAGAGAATAAATCCGACCACACTAAAGCACTAGCCTTTATGGATCCCAACGGTGGTGTCACCATCCAACGTTACGACATGTTGAAATACAAGCAGTTTGACAAGTTAACCGACAAACAGCTTGGATTTTTCTGGCGCCCAGAAGAAGTGGATGTTACCAAAGACGCAAATGACTTCAAGAATGCAACCGATCATGAGCGTCACATCTTTACTTCTAACTTGAAGCGCCAAATACTACTAGACAGCGTTCAGGGTCGCGCACCAGTTGAAGCATTTGGTCCTTTGGTGTCTATTCCTGAACTAGAAGCGTGGATTCAGACATGGACATTTAGTGAAACTATCCATTCTCGTTCATACACTCATATCATTCGTAACGTGTATTCCGACCCGTCGAAGGTGTTTGACGAAATGATGGACATTAATGAAATTATGGACTGTGCAGATGACATTTCAAAGAACTACGACGAATTGATTGAA
>OBNN01000085.1_pt1 | contig 9072 bp, 7 predicted proteins | sample 1470811 | NCBI WGS metagenome assembly OBNN01 (sample SAMEA3275570, study PRJEB22092) | marine metagenome | biome: Estuarine Biome; feature: Surface Water; material: Coastal water | collected 2014-06-21T11:15:00+00 | depth 1 m
ATCTTCTCTATTTCCGATACCATAGTCGATTACCACAGGGAAACGGGGAATACCATCTGGAGTTGGGGTAAAATATCTTAGAGTTGCCCAGTCTGGGGTAGCTCGACTTTCGAATAAATCTTTTAGTTTACTTTGAGTACCGCGGACACCAGCACCAAACATCTTCCCATCTGGTGTTTCCAAGATGAAACGTTTTACATGTCCACTCCAATTACCTTGACCTTCTTCGACCGACACAACTTTAAATTCTTCTGTTATAAACTCTTTACGTTTCAAAAGATTTTTGGAACGTTTTGTTTCATAAGGTTTATTGAACCGTATCATCTGTCCTTCGTATCCACGCTCTATGAAATTCTCATATAAATCATCACAGTGTTTACATTCCATAACGTATACTGTTTCAACTGGTACGACATATTCACAATGAGAAATGAGAGATTTGACATACTTGATTCTGTCACAAAATTCTTTGTCTGGGTTGTTCACGTCAAACATATCGTACACGTGGTATTGAACTAGCCTCTGTGAGTCTTCTGTGTTTTTCTCTGTTAGTTTTGATTTCCTAACAAGAGACGTAATCTTGTTGAAGTCATCTTTGAGATCGTGATTGTACAATTCACCGTCAATAACAATGTTTGGGTGTTCATCAAAAATGTGTTTTATTGATTCCCAAATATGTGGAATGGAAACAATCTCTTTCCCAGTTCTACTCCAAAGTCCATCGTTCTTTGCAATGCAGCGTATACCATCTAATTTTGGTTGAATGTACATTTTTTCGGCTTCGAAATCTATCGGTTCTTTTAGTTTCGAAAAATCATTTGCAAGCATTGGTTCAAATTTACTGTATGCACCTAAGTCATTCAAATCTTTCACATACCCATCTTCTAGTTTTGCAGTGTAATTTGACTTGATTTCTTTACTTGCTTGTGACACAGAAGTGGTTGCATTTTTCTTACCTACATTTTTAGGTATACAAACTCTCCACTCCGATACAACAAGTGATCCATTCTCTACACCTGCAACTGTTCTAAATGCAGCAGTGTCTTTTTCTGTAACGCCTAATTCCATATACCAAATTCTAGTATTTTCATTCAGGTCTATTTTGTATAATGTTTCGTAAGTTTTTTTAATAGTATAATCCATACACTATATATCCTTTTGTTTCAACATACAGTATTATATCAGTATTATATGATTGAGTCAACAAAAAAAGTCCCGACATTTCTGCCGGGACTGAAGTATGCTCTCTAATGAGATATGTTCTTATTCTATCAAAGAAGTCTCGTTGAGATGAGAGGTTGAGAGGAGACACTCGACTTCTTTAATATATTTAATATATCAAATTATGATAGCATTGTCAACTACTAAATTAACCGTTATTTTTCTTTTCTTGGATTTCTGCTCGACGAGCTTTGGTTAGTTTACCTAGATCACCAAGTGCTTTACGTGCGCGAGTTGCCGCAGCTTTAACTCCTTTTGTTTCAAACGCTTCATTCTCTTTAAGGTATGCTTCGTATGCTGCTACGATTTGTTCATGTGAATTCATTTTTTATTTCCTTTAAATCACAGTTTCTAATTCAATTCCGGGTTCAATCATTTCTTCATCTTGTGTAAACGATGTGAATCCATTTTCTTTAACTACGTTAAGAACGTTAGATACCCGCCCTTGTAGTTCTTCTCGGTGAGATACCAAGAATACAGTACGTCCTCGTTCTCTCACCATTTTCTTCAATACTGCTAGTGATGCTTCTACGCCATTTGTATCCATACCACTGTCAATAAGTTCGTCAACGAATAGTACGTTAACTGTACTATATAGAGATTCGAAAATATCTCGAAACGCCCATGACAGACCTAGTATTAGTCTATTACGTTCGCCTCTTGATAAGTTATCAAAGTCTAGATCGCGACCCAGTTCGGTAATCTCCACAGTTAGGTCACTTTGGAATTTCACGTCATGCGGAAGTCCAAGTTTGTCTAGGTAATATTCTAGACGACTATTTAGATAACTTAGGTTCTGGTCGATGATCTTTTTTCGTATGAAACTATCTTTGTTTGTTAGAAGTTTCATTAGAAATTCTTGATGTTCTTTGTATGATACTAATAGATTCATATTATTGTAATCAATATCTTCTAATGAACCTTCTCGCATTTCTTTAATTTGATCTTCGTATGGATCAACTGAGTTAAGTTTTGTTTCGATCTGATCTTGTAATGATTTGACACTTGTTTGATGCTCATATGCATCTTGCAGTGTTGGGTAGAATGTTTTAGGTTTAGCCCCTAGATCACCGATAATTTCGATAGTGTCCATATGCTCGGATAATTGAGTTTCATTTTGAAGCAATTGCGACGATGCTTCTTGTAACTGATCCTCTTTGTTAGTAAGAATTTCTTCCTGCTTACTATCATGTATCTCTTGTCCACAACTATGACATTGATGATTAACTAAAAGCGAAATTTCCGATTTTAATTTTTCCATAATACGTTCTTGTTTAGAGTTATCAGATTTTATACTATTAATCCAAGCAGTTGCTTGTGAAATACGATTGGATTTATCATTGTATTCAGCTAATAATGCATGATTTTTTATTTCATCTTCGATATTGATATGGGATAATGCTTCCATTCCAGATTGTAATTCTTCTAGATCATCTTGGCGTTTCTTTTTCCAAATACGTGATCTACGTTCAACATCCTCGATGTTTTTAAGAATACGTTTATTAGCTTCTTCTTTTGCCTTCAACGAATATTCTTCATCTTTTATTTGATCCTTAGTAACCTTAATGTTTTCTTTTAACTTTTCGGCTTTCTTAGAAAGTTCAGTGATACCTAGAAGTTCTTCAATAATTTCACGTTGATCATTTGGTCGCATAGACAGGAATGGTTCCGTGTACGTATTCAAGGCGACAATGTGTTTGAACATTGAATGTGAAATGCCTATAATCGAGTCAACTTCAATTTGTGTTTGACGCATTTCGCCTTGCGCAGTATCTACTTCATCCGCGTTCATGTCAACGCCGTTTTGTTTCAAACGGAACACGTTAGGACGACGACCACGTTCGATGCGGTACTCATTTCCATTATATTCAAAATCAACAGTGACAAGCATTTGCTTGCCATTTGTTTTATTGATTAGGTTGTCTTTTTTTATGTTAGTGAGGGCATTTCCGTAAAGACCATAACTAAGGGCATTGATGAGTGTTGTCTTTCCGGTTCCGTTACGAGAACCGTCCCCTCCCAAGTCTAGGTTATTACCTAAAACTAAGGTCAGATTATCGCGTTCTAGATCGACCGCTTGTGTTACATTACCGACACTCATAAAGTTTCGGATTGTTAAATTTTTAACTTTAAGCAAGTTACTGCCTCTCTCTTGCGAAAGCTCCAACTTGAATTGGATCTAGTGATATTTCATTAATATTAACATAATCTGGTTGTTGAATCAACCACAAAATTATTTCTGCAATATATTCTACATCTAATAACGCTCGGCCTGGATGTTTTTTTATAACATTTGGGGTAGTTAAACTTCCAGGAGAAATAATAGTAGATTTAATATTACTACCACCCTGTGCCATATACGTCAAGTCTCTGTTGTATGCACGTAATGCCTTCTTTTCAGTAGGGTATCTCCAGGTTCTACCTTTAACACCAGTATCCGCAGTCGATCCGATGTGTATAAGATGTGCTTTTTTCTTTGATTCACTGAGCGTATTGTGAACTTTTTCGGCTACCATAACTTGATGGAATTTCCATAACGCTGCATTATTAATAAAAACATCGAAATTATCGTCTACCATAAGATTGGCTAGGCGTACTTGGTCTTCATCCTTTTCTAGATTATATCCATCCCCGCGGCTAATAGTATGATAACTAATATCATCCACAGTATCAAAAAGATTGCAAATAGCTTGGCAAAGCCCATAATTTCTATTCCCTGTAATCAGTACTTTTTTCATATGTTCTCACAGATTATTGTAAATTTCAATAAGGACATTCCTATCAAAGGAACCGTCCAATGCGCTTAGTTGCGACACGACTATCTGATCGATAGTTTCAAAGTGTATTTCGGCGCCATTATCTTCTGAATGTTCCGAATTCTTTATAGGTTGCAATGTTACATCGCGCAGGTTATATGTCGAAACAAATGTATCTTTGATAAAGTTTGCTTCTTCGTATGAGATATCAATGTCAAGTGAAATACGTGCGCTAGTTTTTGGTAGTAGATACTTTTCTGGGTTGTCTAGAAGCCTCGATAGAGCAATAGTTTTATATTTCGGTGCATCTGGCCAAGCAAAGAATTCTGGTTCTTTGTCCCATTCTAAGAACATCCAACCTCGTTCATCGTCCCATGCATCACTAAAATTATGAGGAAATGCATTACCCATGTAGATAACATTTCCTTTAACTTGACGCTGGTGGAAGTGACCCGTGAAAACATAATCTTGATGTTCAAACATATCAAGTTTAAGCCCGCCGTGATCTGGCATTTCTACCATTGCATTAAGTTTGAATGTTGGAAGTTCAAAGTGACCAAACATATATTTTGATTTGATCTTTGGTACTTTCTTCCATTCATCTCCTACAACCCAACTTACTAAAGCAACATCCCCTTCAACTAATGTATCTCTGACAAGATACACGTTTTCCAGTTCATCGATAAACTCAATTGAGTTTACTTCACGGCTTTCACGATAATACAAATCGTGGTTACCTAGAATTACGTAAACTTTTTCAAACGCTTTTGAAAGTTTACGTAATCCCTGAATACTGTACTTCATAGTTGAAATATTCAAACTAGCACGATTGTGGTGCCAATCACCACCGAAGATGCAAGTTTCGCATCCTTTCTCTTGTGCTTGTTCGATAAACCAATCAACAAATGCATCACAATCTTCATTGTGTTGTCTTGCATTGTTTCGCATTCCATAGTGAATGTCGGTAAAAACTGCTGCTTTTTTGAACAGGTTAGTCATTGTTTGCGTAAATCTCTTTGATCGTTTCAGTTGGTATTTGGTCGTCGGTGATACGAGCCGCTTTAATTTTATCCCAACGTTCTTTTGATTTCATTTCATGTTCTAGTTGTCTTGTCCAGCTAGGTGCTTGTCCTGCATTTTCTAGAAGGTCATCTCGTATTCCTTGATTTTTCTTTTCGACATTTAGAACTCTAGTGAACGAGTTATTGACTACCGCAGTAAAGTATGCAAATGGGTTATCACTTTTATCTTCGTTAAATTGTAATCCAACTTGTGCTAATTGTAGAAGTGCTTGACCTCTCATTTCATCGATGTATGTGTAACCGCGCCAGTTTGACCGTTGAGAATAACGTTCTACTAATTTGATATACATGTTCGCCAATGTAGCGGTAATCTTACCACTTGTCAAGTCGAATTCTTTATTTTTATTGTGGTGTGATATTCCAACACATTTCACTTGACCGTTTTCAACAATGTAATGTTGAAATGGGGGGAAGTTTAGTTTAACTTTGTGATCTGCGACAGATTTTGGGTTTGCTTTTCTACCAGGTTCGTCTGGTATGTGGTCAAACGTCATAATACGAAACACTAGGTCACTTTCTTCAAAGGAGTCTGGGTTGACTGCAAAATCCGCTTGTTTTAACTTTTTATTTGTGTTTAAGTCCCATGCTTCTTTTTGAAATCGGGTAGCTCTATTTTGCCTTGCCTGTTCAATTGATGGTATGATATCATCCACTGATTGTAAGATTATGTCATGTTGACTATGTAAATTACGATCTTCAAACCAACTAAAATTGGATTTTGACGTATGTATCTGTTTTAACATATCTTTGTTGTTTAAATAATTTGGGCCTCTTGCCATTATGGTTCTCCTAAATATTAGTATTATTATACAACTTTACAACCTTCATGTCAAGTCTTTATCTTCGACGTTTATAGCGTGATAAATACATCAATAGACATACTAGGAGAAAATGGTGAGTCAGTACACAGAAACACAAAAAGTAAACATATCTGATCCGAGCGGTAGACTCGGATTGCAGTCATTTAACTTCCCGTACACTCCTAACATTTCAGTGTCGAGTAGTACGAACTATGCGACATATGATCTAACCCACACTAACTTACAACAAATGGCATTCCAGTCCGGGAATAACCCTGAAATTTCATTAACAGCGCCTATTATCGTAAGAAACGAAGATGAGGCTAACAGTGTTATCTCCGGTTCTAGGTTTTTTAGAGCAGCGATGAAAATGGGATTTGGTGAAAATGATCCGTTACGAGGATTACCTCCGCCTATAATGCGCTTCAATGCGTATGGTGTATATACCAATGTTCCAGTATTAATACGTGAATTTGTTTGGAACTTTGACGCTGATACTGATTACTTAGAAACTTCTGGAGGTATTAGTGTTCCGGTAGTAAGTACGTTTGTGGTAGGATTAATAACGACATATGGTACAAAAAATGTTAGACAGAACTTTACATTACGTGATTATGCTAATGGAAATTTAAATGATAAGGGGTACATCTAATGTATAAAAGTACAAGTCCTTGGTATAAAACTGGTATAATCGGCGGAAAAGTCCTTGACGTTCAAACAAAGAGATATCTCTATAAAGATCCTTTTGATGTAGAATATATTATAGAGACTAAGTATGATCGCAGACCAGACTTATATAGTTATGATATTTACGGCACATCAAAGTGGTGGTGGATTTTTGCAGAGCGTAACCCAAATATTATTAAAGACCCTATTAATGATTTTAAAGCAGGTGTTACAATTTATGTTCCATCTTCTGAAAATCTGGACAAAATGAAATAAGATGACAGTTCGTAACGTAAGAAATAATAATCCAGGTAATATTCGCCTAAGTGGAACACAGTGGAACGGATCTATACCGGGATCCGACACATCATTTGTTACCTTCGCTACGCCAGAAGCAGGCGTCAGAGCTATGACCAGAAATCTATATACGTATCAAAGTAGGTACGGACTTTCTACGGTTGGTGAAATGATAAATCGTTGGGCGCCTCCAAATGAAAATAATACCAGTGCATACGCATCTAGTGTGGCCTCAAGTATGGGAGTAGGTGTCAACGATCCTATAAATTTAAGAGATAACCCGCAACTAACTGAACGAATGGTTCTCGCAATGATCAATGAGGAAGGCGGACCGGAATCTGTAAATTATTTTAACAGCCATATCGCTGGTGGGGTCCGTGATGCAAATGACGATACTGTGCAATACAGTATACCACCGGGAGAAGCCGGGTATGCTCCGGGTCAGGTAGATCCTAAGTTAAATGTGGCAGCTAGTACTACGATGCAAGATGGGGTGACTGCTAGTGTAGAAGACCTCGCAGGACTAGTGGATAAAAATAATTGGGAAAATAATGTATTAGAAATATTTGACGACTATTCGTACAACATTGAATTATTCTTAGTGGGGACCGAAGACACTCGTAGATTTTTTGATAGCGTTACTTTGGGAGATATTACATCAGGGTCATGGCCATCTTCTGAGACTAAAAAGATTATTGTTGCTTCTACCGGTCTTACAACTGAATTCAACCTTATAGATTTGAACATACGTTCTAGTGTAGTAGGTTCAGATCCTAATATTATCGCAGGTGCGGCAATTAACCTAGACTTTACTTTGGTTCAGATTGGTAAAGTTACCATGGCGGACACTCTCAAACTAAGTTCGCAAATTGCTGGATGGACAAATTTAAGTCAAGCAGTATTCTTTGTTAAAATAACATTTAAAGGTTACGATCAAAACGGTAATGTAGTTGACGCACCGAATACCACTAAAGTTATTCCTTTTAGAATGACATCATTTACTGATATAAATTCAGTAGTAGACGCTAGAGGAAATAGTATTCGTATGACTGGTGCTGTTATAAGAGCTAGCGGCATGACTGCCGGAAATGATAGATTCGAAGATAACATAGAATTTGACATTGGTACAACACTAGGTGATACGCTGAACAACTTAATTGAAAAAGTAAATGAATATGTACAAAAGTCATCGTACAGTGTCGATAGTAGATTCATGAAAACATACAGCATCGATACATATGGAGATTTTAATCAAAAGTATATGAGTAATAACCCAATCGTCTATGATGGCGCGCCAAACGTGAGTATCACAAATAACGTAAGACTTTCACAAGCAGCTGGTTCTACTATGGGCATTTCGCAACCTATCGGTATATTAGTCGCCGGATCAAGCGTGTACGATGCGATAAAAGATATATGTCTACAATCAACTGTTATAAAATCTCTTATGTCGTCTGACAGTAATGAATATTCTGATATTCTCAGCATACGAGTAGATTATATACCAAAGGAAAATAGTTATAACCCTATCACAAATACAGAAGGTGCTGATATAATTTATTATTTGGGTATTAAACGCGAATTAATAAACCAAAATACAGTGGATGAGGTGAGGAAAGTTAGAAACTCTGCTCAAATTCTAGACGAACTGATCAATAGTGGCAGACTTAAAAAGAAATACTATTATCTTTATACTGGTATGAATACTGATATCATGGAATTCAATATTTCACTAGATCAGCAATTTGTTAAAGTATTCAATTCTCCGAGTGATGAATTTTTAGATTACACAACTTTAGTCGATGGTTTGTCCACTATAGATGAACTAAACGGCAATGCCGCACAACTATTAGACAAACTTCGCGGTGAATTTTTAGACGCAAAAGGAAATGAAGAACAAGCACAGGCTAGATTGGCAAGTACTGAGGCAGCTAGAACTAGATTAATAGATGATACAAAAAATTCTATAATGTCAGATGCTAGATCGCAGGGCATAGATCCTGCCACTATTGACCGAATGAATGATATGGATGTACAGCAGTTGATGTCGTTAAGTACAGTAACCGGCGGCAGAGACGACGGACTAACAGGTCAGAGTATGTTAGCGGATATAGTAAGACGTAACATGGGATCAGGACAAAATTCTATCACAAATAGATTATCTGCTTTGGGCGAAAGCATAACTAGGATAGAAGGTACGTTGAGTGGAGTAAGACAGGAACTCACTAATATTGGTACAAATGCAAAAGA
>OBNN01000086.1_pt1 | contig 8941 bp, 19 predicted proteins | sample 1470811 | NCBI WGS metagenome assembly OBNN01 (sample SAMEA3275570, study PRJEB22092) | marine metagenome | biome: Estuarine Biome; feature: Surface Water; material: Coastal water | collected 2014-06-21T11:15:00+00 | depth 1 m
AAGTACTAACTCGATATCAGCAAAGGTTGCTACCTCACCTGCACCTAGGTTCTTACCCTCTAGGTAGTGCGATGTATAGTCATCCGCTGCTATATACCACTCAATCGTAATGTCAGTATTACCTGTGGTGTTATGGACATGCAGATAGCTAAGCTCAGCAGTACAATTAGCGGGACATACGTATACATCCTCTGTCGTAGTGCTAGTGTTATGACCCCATACGGAGCGCTTACGTGCTGGTTTGCCTTGGCTCAGTAGTGACATGACTTTAGGTCAACTTTCATTGTATTGGCTCCTCAAGCAGGACTCGAACCTGCGACATACTGATTAACAGTCAGGTGTTCTACCAACTGAACTATTGAGGAATAGTTATTTCTTCTTGGACTTACCACCTGTTTTAACGTCAGGTTTCGGCTCAGGCGCTGGGACACCCTTTGCGGTCAGTTCGTTGATACGAGGGTCTTTGCACCATGCTTGACCAAAGCGGTCCTCACCAGCGCAGGCATTACCCATGTGATCTGTGACTTCACCTTCTGCACTGACAGTAAAGCCCATTGCTTCAAGTTCAGTACGCCATTGTTCGTAGTGTTTCATTGTTTTACCTTTGTTTAGGCTGCTTTGCCTAGTTTTATACAGGATGGTTGGATGTACACAGGCTGGTACTCTGAAGTGATATACAGAGAAGCCGATACAACATTGATGATGCAGTCATTTTCAGTCATGTATAACTCATCTGCGTTTGCATAGGATTGGCATGACATAACATCATTAGACGTACAGAAGAAGATCAGAGCGAGCCACATGTTACCACTTCCCTTGAGACTTGCCAATCCAGTACATAACAACACCTAGTCCAGCCATTCCTGCTAGTATAGCTAGTGTTCCTACAGTCCAAACTAAGATAGCTTCTTTAATCTCAGCTTGTCGGTATGCAGTCTTCTTTCGTTGCGCTCTTACTGAACGTAGAGTGTTCTTGTATTCCTCTAAGCCTTTAGGCCCATGAGTATACATGATGATCTGCTCTAAGTCCTTCTTCATCTGCTGCAGCTTCTTCTGGGCAGCAAAGACCTCTATCGCTTCAGCTTCAGGAGACCCCGTTAAGCTCTTCCACACAGAAGGGTTCTTAGCTTTCTCTGCTGCGTAGTTAATGTCACTCACTGCCCCAGCAAACTTAGCTAAAGCTGTAGTAGCATCACGTCCTGCAGCCATAAGCTGTTTAGCGTTACCTACTGCTCCAGCTGCTACAGAGAGAGCAGTAATAGGGTCCATGTTACTTCTTACCTGCTTTAGAGTTGCGAGGGAAGCTACGGTTCTTACTCTTAGGCTGAACACGGAGATTAGACTTCTTGTTGTCCTTAGGGTTGCCATTCTTGTGGTCTACGTCCTTGCCGTCACCCTTCTTGACCTTACCTGCCTTAGACATCAAAGCACGAGCAGTGTTACGAGAAGCACGTTTTTTCTTCTGTGCTTCCTTGCTGTGGTACTCTTTGTACTCTCTCTTGTAGTCACGTGGCATGTTTACAGTCCTATGCTCAGATGTAATCTTTGCTATGTTGAAGCTCCAGGCTACCCTACGCCCTCACGCACTCTGTCGGGGTCCAGAACGTCCCTACGTGACAGCATACCCTCAAGGTACATAATGCGTTCCACGTAGTCTAACGTCATGTCTTTATCTGGGAACACCTCTTGCAGATGTGCACGGACATAGAATACGTCACTACGTGGGATGTGGATACGGAGAAGCGCTCGACTGTCCTTGCTTAGGAGTGCATTGTAGAACAGTTCAAGTACGTTGTCTGATGTACATAGTTGTACTGGCTTTGACATGGTTGTCAACACCTAATTGTTATTACAGGGAGTTAGATACGGAAGTGTGTGTACGAGGAGTACAAGGTCGTCGCAAATATCTTGAGTAGAAGTACAAGTGGGATGAGTGGTTATACACTACTGTACAAGACTCTGGGTCACTTACACTCAATACTCGTACACACACTTCCAGTTACAGGAGCACATACAGACGGAAAGGAGGAAAACATCTGTATAAACTCTACTGTAATAACATGGTAGTAGAAACAAGAATGGTTGTCAACAATATAATGTAGTACATGATTTGGGTCACTACGCCCTATGTATATACATATGTATAAACACTATGTTTAAACTCATCTAAAGTTTACATGATTGATTGTATAACATCTCTATGTAGTAACACTATGTTTATACACTCTTTTTTGTATTCATTTGATTGTTTTAACATAATGTATATACATAGGCTACTACTACTACGTAGTTTTAACCATATTTACCCCTATGTCAATACAGAATCGTCATAGCACTGTAAGATAAATCATGGATGTTGTACTTATGTGTCACATATATGTCACTACTTCTCTGTATGTAGCCTAAGTACCTAAGGGGGTCAAGCTTTCTGTTGGTCCATAGGGGGGGTCTTACAGGATGTGATCACAAATACTAGCTACTACGATTAGTGTTTATACAACCCTGGGTATACAAAAGATGTCAGGTCCAAAAATGCCCTTCCGTGTGCTTGTACATATACGTATAACGTACACCCCCTACGTGGCCCACGCCCCTCCCCCTTACGAATATGCATAAACCTATAGAAAACAAGGGGTTAAGACATATTGCCTAGGCCAGAGCCAATACAAGTAATCAAAACAGAGCTGATTCTATGTGCTAAGACATTGAAAACATTGCATTTGTATACACATTGGAGAAGAGACTTTATGGCATGTGTTACAATATAACACTCCTATATCGACGTGTTACAAGAAACCCCAAGAGACGTGCATAACTGTAACGCCTATTTGAATAGCTATAAGCACACCCCCTACGCATACGCACGTAAGTATATACTACCCGCACGTACGCACGTGTTCTTACATTCCCTTGAAGGGGCATTGATATGCTATAGCTAAGACTAACACATAAAAAGCCTATACATTCCAAGCACTTACAAGAAAGTTTAGGCATATCTCACTTTTCTTGTTGCTTTATCGGATTCGATCAGACTATAAATGTTCATCGGCAAGCAAACACCGAAGCAAACGAACACCACGTCAAGGCTTCAATCTGAGCTACTGAGCAAGCCCTAGCAATCAAGAGGGGCACAGAATAAGACTAAAGGCCATTCGATCCTTTGCCACGTACGACCGCCTTATGATAAGGCCAGAGAGAAGCAAACAGAGACAGGCCAGAGATAAGCGAAAGCTACCTCACAAACGAACGACTAAAACAAACTGTTGACACATTAAAAAGTATCTGCCAACTTGAATAGGCAAAACGGGGTTAGACCTAAGCAACACGAAACAGGCGGCGAGGCCTAGGAGTTGCGGCGATGGACTAACACTATGAGGGGAAACCCGAACGCTGTTTGACATTGTTAGCAATACTCTTGCTCTTAGGGTTACACCGATAATAGAGCAAAGCCTTAAGCGCCTAAGAGGTTAGACGTTTAAGCTTTGACAGAGAGAGGAAAGACAGATGCATACTTACAGCGTAACTGTATATGATGAATTGGGTTGTGGCGTTGACGTTCTTACGGTTCAGGCCAAGACTATTGACAGTGTTATTCACATTGTCGAGAGTAACCCAAAGCACGAATATGAGATTATTGAGATTGAAAGGAAAGAACATGCTTGAGAAAGTAATCTTCGCAATAGACAATGATAAAGACACACATGCGCTAGCTAAGTTTCTGCGCCATGTGGACACTGAGCAAGTCATGGGGCGCTTTGGCCCTATGCAACACCTGATCGGCTCATATGAAGGCGTCATGGAATGCTCTTACATGATTGACGCAAGAGACCTACCTAAGGTGCAGCGCTTTATTGAGAATCAGGATAGCGTGTTGCATGTGCCAGCTGACACAAGACAGCCTTGCCACCTTGAGTTTGTCCGTGAGTCAGATCAACCTGACATGATGCTTGGGCCAATGCGTGAGGTTTCATCCGCTATAGCTATGCTTCAAGGTGCTTGGACATATAATCTCGCCACTGGCAAGTACTTTGTGTGCTAACATGATACTGTTTGAGGTATTCTACCTATGTCCTAAGCTTGAAGATATAGCTGAGGCATATATCAAGGCAGCTAGTGCCACTGAGGCTCTGGCTATAGCAGAAACAAGAGGGCTTGACGTTCTGTATCTTGAGCGTATAGCCTGATCAAAAGGAGTAAACTATCATGACACAACACGTTCGCAACATTCTTAAACTATACCGCATGGCCACAAGAGAAGACACAAGCAACGGTGTCGAGTGGTATGCACGAGCAGAACGCAAGGCCAAGGCTATCGCTGAGGACGCTGGCTTGCCACTACCTACTGTGATCGGTGTCATGGCAGCACTGTCGCCTAATAACCGCTGGGAACGTAATTGCAGGGATGCTGCGACTATGTGTCAGGCTTGGCAGAATGGTGAGAGTATGGATAGCTTCAAGGTGTCATGCTACAACACAATGAAACAGAAGGCTTGGGCTATCCTTGACCTAGGCTTGACAGACGACGAGGACATTCTGTCACACCTGAACGGCCAGAAGATTAGATCGTTTTACTCTAACATTCGTGGCTTGGATGAAGTGACAATCGACGGCCATGCTTTGAACATTGCACGAGGTAAGCGTGAGGGCTTGACAAGCGACAAGACTAACATGGGAAAGCGTGAGTATCGTTCACTTCAGGAGGCTTACGTGAGAGCCGCTAAGCGTGTGGGTGTGAAGCCTCATGTGCTTCAGGCAATCACTTGGACAACGTGGAAGCGTATTCATAACATTTGAGAGAGGGAAAGACTATGACACAGATACAAGACCCCGTGACAGCCTTTGCATTAGCTATTGACTTAGCTATCAATGCCCCTGACGATGAAAGCTCAGACAGGGCTGTAGCACTAGCTGAAGAGATAGCTATGCACCTGACACCTGAGCAGGTTGAGCAAGTAAAAGCACAATATGAGATATCCTATGACTGCGAGTATATTGAGGGAGATGAAGACAATGAATTATGAGCAGATCAAACTAAACCTAGCTAACATGTCTGCCTTGTCGCCAACGGCAACACCGAAGGCAGCGCTTGAACGTATTGAGCAGCTTGAAGCAGCACTACATAAGCTAGCCTACTGGCTTGACACAGATCAGGAGATACTTGATAACATGACAGCAGCAGAGCGTGACGATCACATCAGGATGCACAAGCTTGCCTTGGCAGCATTGTTTTAATATACACACACACAAAGGAGAACTATCATGACAAAGACACAACACAGCAATATCATTAAACACCTACAGAAGGCAGGTGGCATCACAGTACGTGAGGCTATGATTGAGTATCACATTAGCAGTCTGACTAAGCGGGTGCATGAGCTGCGTGAATTGGGCTATGACATTGAGTCTAACCCTAAGAAGCACCCTGTGACAGGCCAGCGCTATGTGCGTTACACTCTTACATCTGAACCCGTGGAGGCGTAGATGCAGGAAGTAACACGCAGTAACCCTGAGTCATGGCTGGATTGTATCTGGAATGCTCTACACGCATATCGCTTTGAGCTTATACCTGAGGGAGATGCAGCTATGGATCAGGAGTGGGACGAGCTATGCACGGCTATGGCATGGCTGCGTGAAGAGCTAGAACTTGAAGGAGATTGATCCACGCTAGTACTTTATAGTCAAAACTCGAATAAACTAACCATTACAACAGCTTACACAAAAAGGACTACACACAATGACTGATACACCTATGACAAGCCCTCTCATGGACTTCTTCGCTGACAACATGGACGCTATGCCATCTGATATCACTACTGTCGATATGGCTAAGGCCATCCTGTATATGCTATCAGGCTACGGCATTGAACCTGATGATGCTAAGGCTATCCTTGAGTCATGTGCTTCTACCTATGAGGATATCTTCAAGGCATCACGTGAGGCTGAGCAGGCATTCCTGAGCACAGACATCAGTGTCTAAGCGCATTGAAGTGCGTGACGCATTGACAGGCGAGCTTATCTGTTGGTATCTTGAGAGAGATGCAGCTAAGGCAGACAGGCTCGCCCAATGCGTTACAGGTATTACAATCTCGAAAGGACAGGAGTAATGACAGAGAAGAAGCCATCAGGCATCCATTACTATCATGCTAAGATCATGCAGGACATTGAGGAGTCAGACTGGATGAAGCAGGATGATGACACACCTGTGCAGGATGTACTTACTAAGGAGTGTGGCATTTATGCAACGGAGGATTGACAGTCTGTTCAGCTGGTTAATGGCTTGCTACCTGTTCTCACCCTTCGGATATATAGGATTGCATTACATTGGAGTATTATGATGGACACAAAGGAGAAACAGAAAGATGATCCGTGCGATGATTGGGGCGACCTTCCAATACCTAAAACGGGTGGGGATAGCACTCAGCGTCCTACTTAATGTGCTACTTGGTGGCGACAGCAACCAGACATTCAGTGCACGTAATCACTTATGGAAGAGACAAGGAAGGCTTAACCTGAGTAGACCCATTGACTTTGTGCTAGGCAAACAGCATTGTCTCATGAGTTGGGTCTACTGGGCTTCGAGGAAACAATGACAAAGAAGATACGCACACCAAAGAGTAACGCCAAGATGCTAGACATCGTTGAGTTCTACCTTCATAGCCCACGCTACAGAGGTCTCAGCGCTAAGTGTCAGTACGAGTATGAGCGCCACCTGCGTCATGCCTGTAATACACCACTGAGTGATGGCAGGTTGTTTGGCGGTGTGCGTATCAACCGTGTAGGTGTTAAGCACCTGTCTGACCTATATGAGACCTGGCTTGAGTCTGGAACAACCACCGCTAACATGCGTATGGCTCACTTGTCTGCCTGCTGGAAGTATGCCATGCAGAAGGAGATTGTAGTAGCCAACCCTATCGCCCTTGTATCACGTGAGTCAGCCAAGGCCCGTAAGACCAAGTGGGAGCCAGAGCACGTTAAGGCATTCCTTGACACAGCATACAGTGACTTCAAGTGGCGTAGCATTGGGTTGCTTGTACATATGTCATATGACTGGGCACAGCGTGTAGGTGACATGAGGAAGCTCACATGGGACTGCCTTGACCTAGACGCCCAGCGCCTTGACCTGACACAGAGTAAACGCAATGCAGATGTGCACCTGCCTATCAGTGATGCCCTGACATCTATGCTCAGGACACAGAAGGAAGACTTTGGGTTTCAACAGTATGTCGCACCCAGTGTTAACCCTGTAGGCGGTGCTTACAGAGCATACACCGATGTACAAATACATAAGCTTATCAATGCAGTAAAGGCCGAAGCTAATCTACCACATGAACTTACAGCTATGGACTTACGCCGTACTGCTATCACAGAGATGGCTGAGGCAGGGGTTGACATGGCAGGCATCATGCAGGTAAGTGGCCACAGAAACCCGAACAGCGTTAAGCCTTACCTAGTCAACACATTCGCTGGTGCATCTAACGCCCTAGCTAAACGTAATGGAGCTAAGCAATGAGCATCAGAGAGTACATCAAAAGCCTAACACTGTCAGACGGGCAGACATGGCGCTCTAACTGCCCTGCTTGTGGCAGAAAGAATACACTCACTGTCATAAACGATGGCGGCAGCATCATCTACAACTGCTATGGCCTAGGCTGTAGTGCCACTGGTGCTGTTCATGTAGGTCTGACAGCCCATGAGATACAGAAGCGCCTAGCTAAGCGTCAGGACAGTAAGGCTGAGCCTGAGCGTGAGACAATGGAGATACCTGAGTATGTCACTCAAGCCCCTACTGGTAACGGTAAGTTTGATGAGTTCGTACAGCGCTGGGGGCTACAGGGTATCCGACTGATGTATGACGTTAAAGATCAACGGGTTGTCTTCCCTATCTTGTACAAGGGTCGTCTTGTAGATGCTGTAGGTCGGTCACTCACTGGTGCTACCCCTAAGTGGCTACGATACACTGGCACTGCCTCTGTGTTCGAGCTTACATATGGCACACCCAAGGGAGTAGCTGTAGTGGTAGAGGATGTGATCAGTGCTATCACGGTAGCTAAGCACCTGCCAGGCGTCACTGGATTAGCTATTCTAGGTACTTCACTGGGGTCACAACACATTGAGGCCCTTGACGAGTACAACAGGATTGTGGTAGCCCTTGATAGAGACGCCGTGTCTAAGACACTGGAGTTCAAACGTACCATTGAGTCATGGACAGGTAATACCACAAAGGCTCTACTGTTGCAGGATGACATCAAGTACATGGTGGAGGACGACATGATGAACCTCAAGGAGGCAGTATGCTAGAACATGCAATAGAACAACACTTGGCAGAGCTAGGGTTTCTACCTCCCGCTAAGACTGAAGAGAAACAGCAACGGTATAACTACGATGCACTGCCTGCATATGATGAAGAAACAAAGGAGTACCTATTCTAATGAAACTCAAATACACACACAAAGAAGACCCACGGGAAGCCGTAGCCTATAAGTTCCACATGCACCATGACCCAGAAGATATTGGTTTGTGCATTCGTATAGCCAAGACTGATAATGCTATCTGGCTATATCAGGATGGCGATTCTAACATAGGTATGTGGGAGCCAGAGGCTGCCGATGTACTGTTCTACGAAGGTGACACAATAGAGCTTACGTTTTAAGGATAAACAAAATGACACAGCAAGCACAGCGAGCACAGATCACAACGACATACATCGACCACATGGGCAGTGACCTTTCAGTAGTCAACGCAGCACGGGTTAGCTTTGGTAAGAAGAGTAAGTGGGATGAAGAACCTCGTACCAGAGAGGTGCGAGATGGAAAGATGTATTGTAGTGACTTTCCCCCACCTAACACACTATCAGAACGTGACACCAAGCTGATCAAGTACCTCGCCAAGCACAAGCATATCAGCCCATTCGGTCATGCCTTCGCAAGCTTCCACATCAAGG